>SESG01019036.1_pt1 | contig 26904 bp, 23 predicted proteins | sample 3171421 | NCBI WGS metagenome assembly SESG01 (sample SAMN10866946, study PRJNA518727) | freshwater metagenome | biome: subpolar coniferous forest; feature: holomictic lake; material: water; isolation source: holomictic Lake 227, 6 m and 8 m depth | place: Canada: near Kenora, Ontario | collected...
TAACACTTGACGCAAAATGGCGGTGCGTCAGCGGAATGCCAGCGTAGCACGGCACCGAGTGTACCGACGATACCCCCGGCACTACTTCAAATGGGATGCCGGCCGCTGCCAATACCTCGGCCTCCTCGCCGCCGCGGCCAAACACAAAGGGGTCGCCACCCTTAAGTCGCACAACGCGTTTGCCATCGCGCGCCCTGGCCAGGAGCAGGGAATTCAATTCCGCCTGGGACACGCACCGCGTGCGGTCGTGTTTGCCACCGTAGATGATCTCCGCGGCGGGCGGGGCGAAGCGCAGCAGTTCGCGGCTGACCAGGCCGTCATAGATCACCACTTCAGCCTGCTCCATCACCTCTTTGCCGCGCAACGTGAAGAGCCCCGCATCACCGGGCCCGGCACCGACTAGATAGACAATGCCGCGAAAAGACGATTCAGATCGCAAAGTCACTATACTCCGGCTTCACGACTTCCGTAGGCGGGAAGAGCATGCCCGCTCCAACCGTGGCATTGGTGCCCGGCTCGACCAGGATGAAGGACCCGGTGAGCCGGTTCGCAGCGTAGCCGTCGAAGACGAGCGGCGCGGAGGTGTTGAGGCGAATCTCGCCGATGTCATTCAAGGCCAGCTCAGGCGGGTTCGGCTCGGGCTCGAGCGTGGTCATATCGATGCGGTCGTCAACCCCGGTGATGACCGCCTGAACGGTCTTCGTAGTGTGGCGCAGGACGTACTTCCGCCCGCGCTGGAGCGCGCGGGGGTGCATCCAGCAGACTTTGGCCCGCAGGTCGCTGCTGGCGCCGGGCAGATTGTCCGGGCCGATGATCATGTCGCCGCGGCTGATGTCGATGTCGTCCGCGAGCACCAGGGTGATGGACTGCGGGCAGAACGCTTCCCGGAGCGGGCCGTCGTAGGTCCAGATTTGCTTGACGGTGCTGACGAGCCCGCTCGGCAGCGCCATGACTTTTTGTCCGACGCGCACAATGCCGCCCGCGATCTGCCCGCTGAACCCGCGGAAGTCGTGCAACTGGGGATCGGTCGGGCGGTTCGGGCGGTTGACCCACTGGACGGGCAGGCGGAAGCCGTTGAGGTTCCAGTCGCTGCCGATGTGGACGCTTTCCAGGTGGCCCAGCAGCGTGGGGCCGGGATACCAGGGCGTATTCCTGGAAGGCTCGACGACGTTGTCTCCCGCGAGCGCGCTCACCGGAATGAACTGGACATCCTTAACATCGAGGCGCGGCAGGAACTCCTCAAACTGGTCGCGAATCTCGATGAAGCGCTCCTCGCTCCAGTCCACCAGGTCCATCTTGTTCACGGCGATGATCAGGTGCGGGATGCGCAGCATCGCCGCGATGCAGGTGTGGCGCCGGCTTTGCTCGGTGACGCCGAGGCGCGCGTCCACGAGCACGATGGCGAGGTTGGCGGAGGAGGCGCCGGTGACCATGTTGCGCGTGTACTGCACGTGGCCCGGCGTGTCGGCGATGATGAACCGTCGCCGCGGGGTGGCGAAGTAGCGATAGGCGACGTCGATGGTGATGCCCTGCTCGCGCTCGGCGCGGAGGCCGTCGGTGAGCGTGGAGAGGTCGATCTGGCCAGCGCCGGTGAGGTCGGCGGAGCGTTCGAGCGCTTCGATCTGGTCCTCCATGAGCGACCGGCTATCGTAGAGCAGCCGGCCAATGAGGGTGGACTTGCCGTCATCCACCGAGCCACAGGTGTTGAGGCGGAGGATATCGACGGGATGATGGATGGGGACGGGCATGGCTCTATGAGTTAAATGGGTTAAATGGGTTACACCAGTTACATGCGGGGCATGCTTAGAAGTAACCGGCGCGCTTGCGGTCTTCCATGGCGGCTTCGGAGGCTTTGTCGTCGGCGCGGGAACCGCGCTCGGTGACGCGGGCGGCGGCGATCTCGGCGATGATGTCGTCCAGGGTCGTGGCCGGGGACTCAATGCAGCCGGTGCTGATGATGTCGCCGATGGTGCGAACTCGCACCACGAGGTCTTTGACTTGCTCGCCCGGTTTGGGGGGCACGAGATGGTTTACCGGCAGCCATTGGCCCTGGCGGCGCACGCATTGCCGGGGATGGCTGAAATAGATGCCCGGCACTTCGAGCTTCTCTTTGCGGATGTATTCCCACACATCCATCTCCGTCCAGTTGCTGAGCGGGAAGACACGCATGTTCTCGCCGGGGTTGAGGCGCGCGTTGTAGAGGTTCCAGATCTCCGGGCGCTGGTTCTTCGGGTCCCACTGGCCGAAGCCGTCGCGGAAGCTGAAGAAGCGCTCTTTGGCGCGGGCCTTCTCCTCGTCGCGCCGCGCGCCGCCGATGCAGCAGTCGAAACGGAACTCCTCGATGGCCGCCAGGAGCGTGGGGATCTGCAGGCGGTTGCGGCTGACCTCGCCGGGGGCGACCATTGCGGTGCCGTTGGCGATGGCGCTCTCCACGGTGCGAATGATGAGCTTACAGCCCAGTTCCGTGGCGCGGTGGTCGCGGAACACGTTCAGCTCGGGGAAGTGATGGCCGGTGTCAATGTTGAGCAGCGGCATCGGGATATCCGATGGGCGAAAGGCCTTTTCCGCCAGGCGCAGCAGGCAGATGGAGTCTTTGCCGCCCGAGAAGAGCAGCGCCGGCCGCTCAAAGCCGGCGGCGACTTCGCGCATGACGTGGATGGCCTCTGTCTCCAGATACTGCAGATGGTCGAGATGATAGCTGTGCACGAGTATAGTTAAACGGTTACCAGGTTACACGGTTACACCGGTTACATGAAAGCCCTACGCCAACAATTCTTGTAACCATGTAACGCATGTAACTTATCGAACCGGTCAGGATTCTGGCTAGTCTAGGATTTCAGATCAGGACGGCGGCTTCTCCCTCGATGCCGGGCCGCGCGACAAACTTGCCGCCCCAGGCGGCGTGCAGCCCGCACTCGCGTTTCTCGTCGGCCTTGGCCGGGTCGAAGTAATCCCACTCATTCGGCAGGTTGTGCTCCTTGAGATAAGCCTCCATGTCAGCATCGCTCCAGTGGAAAACCGGACTGACCTTCAGGGTGCCAAAGTTCGAATCGGGCGACACGATGTCCAGCTCCGCGCGATTGGGGTTCTGCACTTTGCGCAGCGCGGTGATCCAGACTTTCGGCGCCAGCTCCTTCATGCCGCGCTGGAACGGCTCCAGCTTCATGAGCGCGCTGAACTGCTTCAGTCTCACCTCGTCCTCCGTGTCGGGGATCGGACCCCAGACGGCGTCCCGGTGCGCGGCCGTGATGCGCGGCAGGGAAACCTTGAGGTTGAGCTTCAGCCGCGAGCGTAGTTGCTCGGCGTGCTGGTAGGTTGCGGGGCGGTTGTAGCCGTGGTCCACCCAGAGCACCGGGATGTCGGGCTGGGCCTGCGCGCAGAGGTGCAGAATGACGGCTTCGTAAGGCCGGAAATTGGTGGAGACAATCGCGCGCCCGCCTGAGTGGGCAATCGCCCAGCGGGTGATGTCGAGCGGTGACTTGGAACGTAGCTCGGCGTTCCAGGAGACGAGTTCATCAGGAGTCATGGGAATCAGTTGGCGGCCGGCTGCTCTTTCCACAGCACCCGGGCAACCCAGTCGCCGAATCGCTCATCCGCCAGCCGCTCCTTTGCGTAGCGCGTGAACAGGGGGCGAAGCTCAGTAATGATGTCCGGGTCCTTGACCATGTCGCGGTAGAGCCGGTTGAGGCGCGTGCTGGCTTCGTTGCCACCCAGCCAGAGCTGGTAGCGTCCGGGCGCTTTGCCGACGAAACCGATCTCGGCCATGTAAGGCCGCGCGCAGCCGTTCGGGCAACCGGTCATGCGGATGGTGATCTCCTGGCCAACCAGCCCCACTTCGGTGAGCAGCCCTTCGATGCGCGTGATCAGCTCCGGGAGGTAACGCTCCGATTCCGCCAACCCCAGACCGCACGTGGGCAGCGATACGCACGCCATGGACGCTCGGCGCAGGTTGCTGCCCTGACGCTCGCGCTCGGTTTGAATCCCGTGTTCGGCAAACAGCCGGGTGATTTCCTCCCGGTGCGCCGCATCCAGGTTGGCCAGGATGAGGTTGTTGCCCGGCGTGAGCCGAACTTCCGGCTGGTACTTCGATACCACCTCCCGTAAGGCCGTCTTCATCCGCCAGCCGTCCCGGTCCTTGATGCGGCCCGTCTCGACGAATAGGCCAAGAAACAAGCGCCCGTCCGCCTGGCGGTTCCAGCCGAAAGCGTCGCCCTGCTTCTCGAACCGGAACGGCATCGGCTCGGCGAGGTGAAATCCCAAGCGGCGCTCAAGCTCCTCGCGGAACCATTGGACACCCCGATCTTCCAGCACGTATTTCAGCCGCGCGTGCTTGCGGTCGCTGCGACTCCCGAAATCCCGATGGACCGTCAGAACCGCCTTGGCCACGTCAACCGCCTTTTCCGGCGGCAGAAAGCCGATGACATCCGCGAGGCGCGGAAACGTCGCCTCATTGCCGTGGCTGCGGCCCATGCCGCCGCCGGCGGTCAGGTTGTAGCCGAGCAGTTTGCCGCTGCCGTCGCCGATGGCAATAAAGCCGCAGCAGTTTGTGAAGATGTCGCTGTCATTCAGGGGGGGGATGGCAAAGGCGATCTTGAACTTACGCGGCAGATAGGTCTGGCCATAGAGCGGATCGACGAAGTCCTTGTTGGCCGGAGCTTCGAGATCGAGCGGCACCCCTTCGATCCAGATCGAGTGGTAGGCCCGCGTGCTCGGCAGGACCGCCTGCGCGGCCTGGAGCGTGTGCTGTTGCACCTGCACCCCCAGCTTACTCATGGCCGGAGTGGCCGGGGCCATCACGTTGCGGTTGTTATCCCCGCACGCCGCCAGCGTGCTCAGCAGCGCGTCGTTGATTGCCTTGACCAGCGCGCGCAGGCCGCCTTTGACGACGCCGTGAAACTGGAAGCCCTGCCGGGAGGTCACGCGCAGGGTGTTGTTGGCATAGCGGGTGGACAGGTCGTCACAGGCCAGGTATTGGGCCGCAGAAAGCACGCCGCCGGGAATCCGGCAGCGCACCATCATGATGTATTTCTTGCCCGTCTTGCGCAGGTCCCGGTCGTCCTGCTGATAGACGCCGTGCGACTTCAGGAAGTGCGCGTCGTCGTCCGCGAAGTGGTCCGCCTGCGGATCAGCCAGCGTCTGGGCAATAGTGCCCGCCAGTGTCGGGCTCTGCGCTTTGAGAACCTCGGTGGCAGACGGTTTGGGATTGAGAGCGTCGGTTACCATGCTTACGACTGTACCTGCTTACGCGCCTCGTCTGCAAGCGCAGTACTCAGATACCGCTCGCCGGTGCTGCAACCGATGGTAACGATCAGCTTGCCCTTGTTCTCCGGACGCTTTGCGACTTGCAGCGCGGCCCAGACGTTGGCACCCGTCGAAATGCCAGCGAGGATTCCCTCTGCCAGCGCCAGTCGCCGCGCCGTGGCAAAGGAGTCCTCGTTGCTGACAGTGATGACGTCGTCCAGGATCTGCAGGTTCAGGTTCCTGGGCACAAAGCCCGCCCCGGTGCCCTGGATCTTGTGCGGCCCGGGCTTAATCGGTTCTCCGTTGCGCGTCTGGCTGATCACCGGCGAGTCTTTGGGCTCGACCGCGATGGACTGGAAGGACTTCTTGCGCGACTTGAGCACTTCGCTCACTCCCGTGATGGTGCCCCCGGTGCCGACCGCCGAGACCAGGATGTCCACTTTGCCGTCGGTGTCCTGCCAGATCTCCTCGGCCGTGGTGCGCCGGTGAATCTCCGGGTTGGCCGGGTTGTCGAACTGCTGCGGCATCCACGAGTGCGCAATCTCTTTACGCAGTTCCTCGGCCCGCTTGATCGCCCCTTTCATGCCCTCAGTGGCCGGGGTCAGGACCAGCTTCGCCCCCAGCAAAGCCAGCAAAGTGCGCCGCTCCAGGCTCATGCTCTCCGGCATGGTGAGGATGAGTTTGTAGCCCCTGGCGGCGGCCACAAACGCGAGCGCAATCCCCGTGTTGCCTGAAGTCGGCTCGATGATCGTAATCTCGGGTGTAAGGATACCCTCCCGCTCCGCCGCGGCGATCATCGCATAGCCGATGCGGTCCTTCACGCTGCCCAGCGGATTAAAGAATTCGCCCTTCACCGCGATGGTCGCTGGCGCGCCATCGGTGATGCGGTTGAGTTTGATCAGCGGGGTTCGCCCCACGGTGCTGATTACGTCGGGATATATTGGCATTGGTTGTTTTCCTTGCTCGGTGTTTAGTTGCTTACAGATTCGGTGCGTAAGCCATCAGCTCACGATACCGCGCCAGGATCATCCTCAACGCTGCCACTAACGCCGCTTCCTTCAAGTAGTTCGGCGGCTGCTGCGGTGTTTCCAGGATGATCTCGAACGGGCGCGGGCGCACCTTCGGGGGAGCGCTCAGCACCCCTGGGTAGCTGTTGCGGATGATTCCATTGCGCGCGCGAAAGCCGTCAATTGTGTCATCCCCATTACGCGGCAGGAACTGCTCGGCGGCCTGCAAAGCCGGCTCAATCAAGTGCTTCGTCAGCGTTGCCCCGTGCGCGTACCCATAAAATCCGTGGCTGCTATCGTCGGTATGCAGGGAGATGACCCCGTGGAACGAGTGCGCCAGCAGTTCTGATTGCAGCAGCTTTACCTCCGGCTCCTCCGACCCGTTCCAGAACTCGCGGTTCAAATCCTTGCCGCTGCGCGCGTGGCGTGTCCGATCCTCGAATCCGGTCGGATTGCAGACCGGAAAGACAAACAGGCAATACCCGGTGGCCAACTCCGGCTCGCGCTCGAGCAGACTCAGAAACCGGATCAGCGCGTGGACTCCTTCCGGCTCGTCGCCATGAATACCAGCGAATATCCCGATCCGGATCGCATCGTCGCCACCCCTGGGTCCGATAAACAGGTAACGCGGCAGATCGTAGCTCTCTCCGCCGTTTGTGAACTGCGCGCCATGGTTTGCCACCAGGCTTGACGAACCCGCCGCCGCCTCTGCCAAAGGCGCCAGCAGGCTGGCAATTGAACGCCGCGTCGGAGCGGCGCTCCGCGCTGGCAACGAATCAATCACAGGCATTTGCATGGACCCAATATACACACTTACACCAGCAAGTCAATAAACTTACTGCACATTGTATAGCTATGCATCCTTTTGCCACATTTGCCCGCAGGTAATGGCGCTCGGCGCTGGCCTGTCTTGGCGACTATTTACGCACAATTCCTCCGTCGAGCATGGCATACATCATACTGGTGTTGCTGTGTTTGCGTAGAGTTGCCTGCTGACTTTAATGGTATCGTCGGAGATTGAGCACAAACATATTGCCTGCTGGCGCCCCTTGACTATTCGCCATTCGCGAATAGAGTATCCGCGTGATAGCAAAGTCTTTGGACATCGTGGTTCTGCTTAAACTCCTGCTTGAACGGGGGCAACGGCCGTATGCTCAGCTTTCGAAGGAATTGAGCATCAGTGCGTCAGAGATCCACGCCTCAGTTCGTCGTAGTATCGAAGCGGGTTTGATTGATGGGGTTTCGCGATTGCCGCTCCGAAAACCGCTTGAGGAATACTTACTTCATGGGGTGAGGTACGCCTTCCCGGCAAAACCAGGCTCTTTGGTGAGAGGAATGCCCACTGCTCACGCAGCTCCTCCTCTTGCTGACAAATTCAGCTCGGACGATCTACCCCCTGTCTGGCCAGACCCGGAAGGGACGGTGAGGGGGTATTCAATCGAACCCCTTTACAGCTCGGTTCCAAAAGCCGCCCGATCTGACTCCGTTCTCTATGAACTGCTAGCCCTCGTTGATGCGCTGCGCGTCGGGCGGGCGAGGGAACGAAACCTTGCCCAAGAGGAACTGAAACAGCGCCTCAGCCATGCCTACGCCGCGTGAGGAAATGCAAGTTGTCGCCCGGCGCTTGGAGCGTCTGGAGGTGCCCTTTGCCTTCGTTGGCGGTGCCGTCATGTGGACCTTGGTCGATCATCCGGAGTTGACGCAATTTAGAAGAACCAAGGATGTGGACGTCGTCGTGGCGGTCGTTACCTACAATCAATATGCCGCGCTTGAGGAGCGGCTACGTAAGGACGGATTCCAACACGATGCTACGCCAGGGGCACCCATCTGCAGATGGATTGTGGATGGCTGCCTTGTAGACATCATGCCACAGTATCCTGCTAATCTCGGAATGAATACACGGTGGTTTCCTGAGGTAATCTCGCTGGCAATCTCAAAGGACTTGGGCGATGGCTGTTCTGCAAAAGTTGTCTCCCCGCCGCTTTTTCTGGCTACGAAACTCGAAGCATTCAAAGACCGAGGGAAGTCAGACTATTACGCAAGCCACGATCTGGAGGACATTGTGACCCTCGTGGATGGCCGGGCCGCAATCGTCCAGGATGTTGTCTCGGTGGAGGCTAACATCCGCGGATTTATCTCAGGCGAATTTGCAAGGATTACGATACACCCTGATTTCTCCGACGCTTTGCATGGGCATATGTTCGAACGTGATCGCGTCCCGCTGGTGCGAAGTCGGTTCACGACAATCGCAGGGCTTTCCTAAAACTCCCTTTATGATGCCTGGAAATGCTCCGAGAATCGCCCTTCCGTATCACCTCCTTCACGGTCGCGACTAACGCGGTGGCGTTGGGTGACATGCGGACGAGTCGCCTGAAACTTGCGGTGTCATTTTCCAGTGAGGCAACGCGCTAGCGGTAAAGCAATGCTTTCGTGGCATTTATACTCAGCAGGCCACAAGCTGCAGCGATTGATCGTACTTGGGGCTGAGAAGCAGACCAGCCCCGGCTATACTTCCAAGCATGAAGACGTTGGAAGCGGTGAAAGCGGCCGAGAACTTCACAAGATTACTCAGCCAGGTGCGTTTGCACCAGGAGTCCTTCAAAATCGTGCGGGCTGGAGTTCCCTGCGCTTACTTGATTCCCACGAGCGAGCGTGGGTGCAATAGCCACGAATTCGCCGATGATCTTGCGTCCGCCGATATCGCGGTCGAGGACCGCCGTGCCCTCGCTGCGGCTATCGCCGAGGCCGTAAAGCGCTTAAACCACTGAAGAACCCATGGGGCTGATCCTCGACAGTTCGCTCCTGATCGTGGACGAACGGACCGACTTCGATCTTTCCGCCTGGCTGCGAGGCCGGCCTTCAGAACCAGTAGCGGCCAGCGCCATCACCGTTTCAGAGCTGTGGTTTGGCATCGAAGTCGAAACGGACGCGGCTCGGGGCAGACGGCGCCGCCGATGGCTGGAAAGAACCTAAACCGGTTGGGCCTCCGCTCTACTCGGCCAGCGCGTCTAACCTTCCGACCTTGTTCTTTTGTCCCGGGAGGCGTAAAAGGTATTGTGGTCGGCGGCAGTCGGGATTGCTGGGCCGATTGCATACCATGAAACGACGAATGCGTTCTCAGGATTGGCGGCAAGCTATGCGCTGGCGCGTCTGCCAATTCCTGTGCTGCTTCGGCTGGCTCTGTCTTCCGCCAGCCGAAAGCCACGCTGTCGGCCCGGTTCTCGCTGTTCCCGCAATTACTCTTGATGGGCAGTCGGCACCGTCCCCCAGTTCGGCGGTGGCAGGCTTCGCCCTGGTGGCGCGCGACAGCGGGCCGCAGGTTGCCTTGCTGGGACGGACCGGCTTTGTCGCGTGTATGAGCCAGGGGGAAGATGTGAGCGTAGCGATTCCGATCAGTGGCACCACAAACCGGCTGGATATTGTTGCCGAGGTAACGCTGCTGGAAGGCGAAGCAGAGGTAGCCTTGGACAACGGACCGGGAATAGCATCCGCCCAAGCCTTGCGGCCGGGCACGGTGACCCTCCACACGTCGGGCGCGAATCTACCACCCGGCCAGCCCCTGCGATTGTCCACCCGCGCGCGCTCAGCCGAGGCGGCGGTCCGCTGGCGCAATATTCGTTTCTACCTGCCGGGCAAAATCGCGTCTGATGTCCCAGCGGCCGAGTTTCAATGGCCGGCTCCCACGAAAGAAGATTCCGGGCCGCCGCCGGTGTTGCCGGCGTTGCGACGACCCATCGAAGAGGCGCTGATCGAGTGGGATTGGCGAATGCAGGACGGCATCGGCAGCGAGCGCCAGCCCAGCACATACGGGGACGCCATCGAGCGCACCTTGAAGCGCGGTGACGGTCTGCTGAGCGACCTGCGCGCGACCGGCATGCCGATGGAGCGCGAGGCGCGGCAGTGGGAGGCATGGTGGCGCGAATGGCGCGAGCTGAATGCTACTCCCCCAGCGGAATCGGTTTCCGGGCCGGCCGCCAGGGAGCTGTCGTGGGAGGACTTGTGGTTACGCGTCCATCGCGCTCGGCGGCAGGTCGCCTTGGACAATCCGCTGATGCAGACAGGGGCGCTGCTTTTTGTCAAACAAGTCCCCAGTTGCTTCAGCCATCAACTCACCCAATACCAGGGCAGTTGCGCCAAACCGGGCGGCGGGATCTTTGTGCTCGACGTGCCGGGCAAATCCATGCGCTGCCGTCCGCTCGCATCCGGCCTCCTGCCGCTGGGGAGCTGCCAGCATCCGGACGTATCGTTCGATGGCCAGCGGGTGCTCTTTTCATTCTGCCACGTCGAGACCTCCCCCAAAAACCGCGAGACGCACCTCGACCATTTCTATCATCTCTACGAAATGCGCGCCGACGGCTCGGGCTTGCGCCAATTGACCGACGGACCTTACGACGATTTGTCGCCGCGCACTTTGCCCGACGGCAACATCATGTTCATCTCCACGCGCCGGGGCGGATTCCATCGGTGCGGCCAGGGGCCGTGCGCCACGCACACGCTGGCCTTGGCCAATGCCGACGGCTCGAATCCGCACCCCGTTTCCTTTCACGAAACTCACGAATGGGACGCCGCCGTCCTCAACGATGGCCGCGTCATTTACACCCGCTGGGATTACGTGGACCGGCACGCCGTGCATTACCAGCAACTCTGGACCACCCGCCCTGACGGCACGGGCACGCGAGCCTTTTACGGCAACTACACGCTCAATCCGGTGGGGGTGTGGGAAGCGCGGCCCGTGCCGGGGTCAAGCCGCGTTATGGCCACCGCCGCCGCTCATCACGCCATGACCGCCGGCTCGATCATCCTGTTGGACACAGACAAGCGGACTGAGGGCCTTGAACCGATCACACGCCTTACGCCGGATGCGTTGTTCCCGGAAAGCGAAACGCCCGTGTCGAACGGCCAGGGCGGAGCCTGGCACGCTCCCGTGGGCGTCGAAGCGCCGCTGCCGATGCCACCCGAAGCTTTGCGCTGGCCGGGGCATTGTTACCGCACGCCCCAGCCGCTCTCGGAGAAATATTTCCTGGCCGCCTACAGTTTCGACCCCTTGATTGGCGAACCGTCCGCCAATCCGCCAAACACGTTCGGCCTTTACCTGGTGGACTGCTTTGGCAACAAGGAACTGCTTTACCGCGACCTGAATATTTCCAGCCTCTGGCCGACACCCTTGCGTTCGCGCCCCACTCCGCCGGTGGTTTCATCCGTGCTGGCACACTCAGACCAAGGCAAACCCGCGGCTTCCGAAAACGAGGTCCCGCCCACCGCCCCCACGGGCACGTTCTTCCTTCAAGACGTCCATGCGAGTTGGCCACCGCTGCCCAGCGTGGCCATCCGACGGCTGCGCATCGTGCAAGTGCTGCCCAAATCCACACCGCACGCCAACCAACCGTTCGTGGGGGCTGCCTTCGCCTCGCCGGGCAAACAGGTGCTCGGCACCGTGCCGGTCGAGCCGGATGGCTCGGCTTATTTCACCGCGCCCGCCGGCATCCCGCTGGCCTTCCAGGCACTCGACGAACACGGCCAGGCCGTGCAGGTGATGCGCAGCATTACTTACCTCCAGCCCGGCGAAACCGTATCATGCGTCGGCTGCCACGAGCCACGCGGCGCGACGCCGGGCCTGCATACCAGGCCGCAGGCGCTGCAGCGGGCGCCTTCGACCATCGACCCCGGGCCGGACGGATCGAACCCCTTGAGCTACCCGATCCTCGTCCAGCCCGTGCTTGACCGACTGTGCGTCTCCTGCCACAGCGCAGCCAAACCCAAAGGCGGCGTGGCGCTCACCGGTGAACCGCAAGGCCACTACACCACTTCCTACCATGCGATCGTCTCGCGCGTCCGATATTCCGCCTGGGACACGTCCAACGACTTTCGGAAGAACAACTGCGAACCGCTCACGCAACCCGGCTTCTTCGGTGCCCGCGGCAGTCCGCTCATGAAACTCCTGCTCGCGGGTCACGAGAAAGTTCAGCTCACCGCCGAGGATAGGGAACGACTGGTGACCTGGATGGATGCCAACGCCCTCTTCTACGGCACCTTTGATTCCGCCGACCAGGCCCGCCAACAGCGCGGAGAGCGTATCGCCGGGCCGAATCTTCAATAATCTTCAATAATTGCCGTTGACGACTCGCAGCTTTCCTTCCCATAGTTGCCCCGAATATGCGATGTTCAGCGTTCTAGCCTAAAGCAAAGCGAGATAACCACACCTCAAGACTTATGAACAAAAACCGAAAGTTGCAGCACAACGGACTTAATCGCCGCGAATTCCTCGGCGGAACGGCGGTGGCCACAGTTGGGATCGTGGCTGGCGTGCATGCCCTTCATGCCGCCGAACCCGCTGCGAAACCCCTCAACTATAATCCGGACATGGAGTATCGCCGGCTCGGCAAAACCGGCCTGATGATCTCCGCGGCCTGCCTCGGGGGACATTGGAAACGGATCGATACCATGGTCACGACGGGTGGCGGCATCGAGAATCCCGACTTCCAGAAGAACCGCGACGATGTCGTTAGCCGGTGCATCGAGCGCGGCATCAACTATGTCGATGCCTGCACCGGCACCGAGATCTTGGTTTACAGCCGCGCGCTCAAGGGCCGCCGGGACAAAATGCACCTGGGCTTCTCCTGGTCCGAGGAGGAAATGCGAAATGCGGACTTCCGCACCACGGATAAGCTGCTCGGGGTGCTTGAAAAGGGAATGAAACAGGCCGGGCTGGATTACGTTGATCTCTGGCGCATCACCATGCATGAGCAGAGCGGCCAGCACACACCGGGAGAGCTGGAACAGATGATCAATGCCCTGCAAAAAGCCAAACAACAGGGCAAGGCCCGGTGCGTGGGATTCTCCTCGCATGACCGTCCGCACATCAAGCACATGATCGAGACCTACCCGAGTGTCATTGACGTCGTCGTAACCCCATACACCGCCAGAACCAAGGTCCTGCCCGCCGACAGCGTCTTTGAAGCCATCAAACAGCACGACATTGGCGTCTTCGGCATAAAGCCCTTCGCCAGCAACTCCCTGTTCAAGGGGAACAGCGCCACCAGCAGCCCAACGGCCGAAGAAGACAGCCGCATCGCCCGGCTGGCGATTCGCAACATCCTCAGCAACCCCGCGATCACGGCCCCTATCCCGGGTCTCATCAATCTCGAGCAGGTTGACAATGTGGCCAAAGCGATTAAAGAACGCCGGGAGCTGGACCACCAGGAAAGGGCCGACCTCGAAAAGGCCGGTTCCGAAATGTGGGCCCGACTGCCCGATCACTACTGCTGGCTGCGGGATTTTGAGTGCGTTTAGCCTGCGTGTTTATGCCGCAGCCGTTGCCGGCGGTAGTCGGCGCTGCCTTGGTCGCGGGAAGAACGCGCCGCCTGCTGTCGGCGGCTGCGCTCAGTCTCCGGCTTGGTCCGGCCCCCGGCCGAATTACATATTCCTGCTACCAATGCGCCTCCGTGCCGCTGTAATCCTGCTGATCGCGCTTTGGTCGGCGCCACTGGCGCGGGCTCTGGAGACCAACACCCTCTCCGCCGCCGCGCCCATCCCCGGCGCTCCGCCCCCGGCGGCAGCCCCCATTGCCGATAATAGCCGCTGTTTCGTCTGTCATGCCAATTATGAGGACGAGCAGCTTTCCGTTTCCCACGCCAAAGCCAATGTCGGGTGCATTCGCTGCCACGGCAATTCATCTCCCCATTCCACCGATGAGGACGGGTTGACCGCCCCGGACCGCATGTATCCCAAAGGTCATGTCCGCCTGAATTGCCTCTCGTGTCACGACTGGATAAAACTGGTGGGCAGTGACCAGACCAAGACCAACCGGACCGATTTGCCTGAAAAACCAGATCACCAGGCCGTTCTGGATGGAACCAACCGGCTGAAGCCCTTTTGCACTGACTGCCACGGCCAGCATCGGATGTACTACCGCACCAAGGGCTGGAACAAAAGGTCCGGCGTGCTGCTCTTCAAAGACGGCATCCCGCTAATGGCGCCCAACGCGCCAAAATAAATCGAATGGGCTCCACTTCCGCAATCCAACACCACCTGAGGAGTCCCCAGCAGGCACTACACCCAAAGCTGCGACGGCTTCTCCCTCGCCCCTTCGGAAGGGCTGAGGGGTTGCTTGGGGTTGTCGCTCCCGCAGTCTTGTCAGTATAGCCGGCGTTTCCGTGAGCACGGCATGGTCTTATACATCATCCAGCCCCGGGCCAGATCCCAAACTGGCTCGGGCCGTTGCGCGCAAGCTGTGCCGCGACTCGCTGGCCTGGGCGAGGACGCTCGTTGTCAGCGCCCGTGCTCCGCGTGGGCGGCGTGGTAGCGCCCCGGCCGGCAGGAACGCCGCCGACACACGATCCGCAGCCGGCGAGGCGCAGCTCGAAGATGAGTTGTTCATTGAGGTTCTTGCCTATGGTCTATGCCTGGTGGAGATGCGATTGTCGGCCGCCACGCCGGCTGGGCAGGATGGTCTGGCCACGCTGGTGAGGTATGAATGCAGCGTGCTGTTGAGCCAGGCAACCTGGCGTCGCCAGAACCGCTACCAACGACTCCCAGCACCCAATCCCGCGCTGAGCGATTCACGCTACGCGCAGCTCTATCCGGCGCACGGCGCCGAGAGCGGCCGGCAGGCGCGGCTGACGAGAGAGATGTTCCAGCAGTTCTGCCATTGCACGGGACTGGGTTCCGACGTGCTGGTAGGCAAGGGAGAGAATCTGGCCACGCTCGTTTTCTATATCGCCGTGCATGGCGTCCGGTCGGCCCGCGGACTGCCGACGCGCGACGAGGTGCTGAGGCTGCTGCGCGCCGCGAGTGAATGCCGAACCCGGATGCAGCGTGCGATTTCCCAGTGGCTGGCGACCGAACCGCAAACCCAGCCGGCCATAGCCGCTCCCCGACCGCCCACCTGCACCTGAGCGCAGAGGACAGATGCTGGGGAAGGTTTCCTGCTCGGCACTGCTATAGACGAGATTGCTCGCCGGCGGCGAAGAATTTTGACCACGGATTACACGGATGCACCATAACCATGTAATGAGGAGTCCTCAGCCGACACTACACCCAAAGCTGCCGAGGCTACTCCGAAGGGGAGGGCTGGGGTGAAGGGGCGCTCAGTGTCAGCTAGCCCGCGGTCTTAGCAGTAATCCGTGTAATCCGTGATTAACATCGGTTGCGGCTTGGCCGCGCTGCGCCCAGCGCGTCTCGGCGGTTAAATTGGGCTCGGTTCAACTGTCTGGTTACGGATTTAAGGGGCTTGGCGCTAGTACGTCTTCGCTGTTGATGCCGCAATAAGCTGGTGTAACGAAAAGGAATCAGATACGCGTCTTGGTAGCAGACGATGAATAATGGAAACAAAATCAGCCTAACGGAAACATGGCAGGAACGACTGATGAGTTGCACATCACCAAATATGAAAACGACTCCGATATTTATGTCGATGACCTCGATGGTTCTGGCCGCGTGCGCGCTGGCCGCTCCGGTCACCGTGGTCCACGGCGGCGATAGCCTCCAAGACAAGACGTTGGTGGTGTGGGCCGCACCGGCCAACCTGACGCAGCGGGCTGGCAGCGCGCTGACGCTCGACGACGGTCAGTCGCACTTCGACGGCATCGTGTTCGGAGAGCTCGCGCCCCGGAAGTGGATGGGCGGGAGCGACGGCTTCAGCCGTACAATCAAGGAGCAAGGGGATTGGCCGGAGGAAATGGCCGAGGGCAAGACGTTTGTCCAGATCGCCGTGGTCTATCAAGGGCGCGAAGTGACGATCTTCCGCAATGGGCAGAAATACGCCCGCTACACTATGCCCAACCAGCCCCAGCCGTTCGGTCCGGCAGCGGTCGTGCTGTTCGGGCGACGGCACCTGGGCGCGGGAGATCCGGATAACTCCTTTGTCGGGCGGATCAAGGACGCGCGCATTTACGACCAGCCGCTCGCCCAGGATCGCATCGCCGCCTTGCGGTGCGGCGAAGGGTCCGGTGACCTGAAGCCGTGGGCCTGGTGGTCGTTTGCCGACCAGGGACTGCGCGAGAAGACCGGCCGCTTCACCGAAATCAAACTGGTCGGCGACGTGCGTCTCGAAGACGGCTGCCTCGTCCTGAATGGCAAGGGCGCGTCCGTCATTAGCATCGCCTCGGGCGGCGACGCCGGGCAGACGCTTTCCGTGCCTAAGGCGTGGTCGTTCTCCAGCCCCGTGCCGGATGAAGTGGTGCGCTCGGAGCGGCTGCTGCGCGAGCGGTTCCTCGCTGATCCCTATCGCCCGGCGTATCATTTCTGCGTGCCCGAGGATATGGGCATGCCCGGCGATCCGAACGGCGCGTTCTACCATGACGGCCGCTATCACCTCATGTATCTCTATAACCGGAGCGGGTCGGGCTTTTGCTGGGGCCATATCTCCAGCGGCGACCTGGTTCACTGGCGGCACCATCCCGACGCGATCGGGCCGGGCCAGGGCGATGAAGGCTGTTTCAGCGGCGGCGCATTTGTGGATGGCGACGGCACAGCGTATCTCTCCTACTGGATGCTCTGGGGTGCCAAGGGCATCGGGCTGGCTAAGAGCCAGGGGCCGACCTTCGATGCCTGGACCAAGTCCGAGTCCAATCCGGTCATCAAGTCCACGGAATGGGGCGTGACTGAAGCCAAGGACCAGAATGGCAAGACCCTCTTCTACGGCTCGGCCGACCCTTCGAACATTTGGAAGAAAGACGGCCGTTATTACATGCTGACTGGCAGTCTGCTGGTGCTGGAGAAGATTGGCCGCGCCGCCAACGCCCCGTTATCCGAGCAGGGCGACCGGCTTTACCTGTGCTCATCCGACGATTTGAAGTCCTGGAAATACCTCCATGTCTTCTACGAGCGGAAGCCTGAATGGACCGACCGCAGCGAGGACAACATGTGCCCCAGCTTCTTGCCGTTGCCGGCGACAGCCGACGGCGGGCCGGCCAGCGGCAAGCACCTGCTGCTCTTCATCAGCCACAATAAAGGTTGCCAGTATTATGTCGGAGACTATCGCGATGACCACTTCTACCCTGACAACCACGGTCGCATGAGCTGGGTGGACAACACCTACTTTGCCCCCGAGGCCCTTCTTGACGGCCAGGGCCGTCAGATCATGTGGTCGTGGCTGACCGACAATCCGTCCGGCGAAAAGGAGAAAGGCTGGTCGGGTGTCTATGGTCTGCCCCGCTCCCTTTGGGTCGGGGACGATGGCACGCTGCGCATGAGGCCGGTGAAAGAACTCGAGATGCTGCGCTGCCACGAGAAGTCGTGGAGCGATGTGGCTCTGGCCGACGGCACCACCAAAGCGCTCGAAGGCGCAGTGGGAGACGCCTGCGAACTTGCGCTGGAGATCAACGTGGACACCGCCAAACGCTGCGGCCTGAAAGTGCGCGCCTCCCGCGGCGGCGAAGAGGAAACGCTGCTCTACTATGATGCGGAGGCGAAGCAACTGGTTTTCGATTCCACGCGCAGCGGCCGGGAAGGCCGCAAAGTAGTCGAACGCGCTCCGTTTGTATTGAAGCCCGGCGAGCCCTTGAAGCTGCGCGTCTTCGTGGACCGGTCGGTGGTGGAGATCTTCGCCAACGACCGCCAGGCCATCGGCCGGCGGGTGTATCCGACGCGTCCCGACAGTCTGGGTGTGAGCCTGTTCGTCACCGGCGGTGGCGCCCAGTTCAAGACGGTCAAGGCCTGGGAAATGATGCCGGCGAATCCCTATTGATTCTTCACCACTGTGAAACACTCACCAGAATCCGGTGCCAGAGCCTGGCTGGCTAAAGACGGCGAGTTCGTCCGCGCTTTTACCCTTATCGAGCTGCTCGTGGTGATTGCCATCATCGCCATTCTGGCGGCGCTGCTGCTGCCGGCCCTCAGCGGGGCCAAGGAACAGGGACGCAAGACGCGCTGCGTCAGTAATGAGCGGCAGATCATTTACTCCTGTCTGCTTTACGCCGACGATAACCGCGGCCTCCTGCCACAAGGCTGGACCGGTGCGGAATCGTGGGACCAACTGGTGCTGCGCTATGGTTGCCCGACCAATTTGCTGATCTGTATGAGCCACAAGAAGGGCTCCCGGCATTACTGGGTAAACGGGAACATCGATGACAGTCACCTGGCCTACGCCGATCCAAAGCAAACGGGGGTCATGAGCTTCGGGTTTTCCGTACGGACGGAGTCGATTGCCCGGCCGAGCGACACAATAGCCTTCACCGAGATCCGGGATCAGGACGCCACTTATGCGTACGGCGGGGTTTCTTACCCCGGCAACTCCTGGGCGTCCACGCTGTATGCGAACGAAGATGCGTTCATTTTGCAATACCGGCACATGCGACGGGAGACGATTGCCTTTTGCGACGGGCACGTCGAGTGTCTCAAATCCAACGCCCTGCTTGGGCCTCTGGAATCTCCGGGAAAGCAGTCGCTTTACAAGTTCTACCGCGTCAAGAAATGGTGATGGGCACGGCGTTGCTGGCGCAGCGTACCCCAACAGGCGTGGTTCCATGATTTAATACCCAACGCACGCTGCATTTGCGTATGGCAGTGCGACGGTGCAGATTCAGGCAATATTTATGAAGACATTCACAATCACAACCGTTCGCTGCCCGGTCATCATTCTTGGGCTTGCCATGGGTCTGTTCTTGGTTCCCAAAGTGGTCCTGGCGTCAGACTGGCCGCAGTGGCGAGGGCCGCAGCGGAATGGGAATACGGCGGAGACCGGCCTGCTCGCGGAATGGCCGAAGGAGGGGCCGAAGCTGGTGTGGCAGGTCAATGACATCGGCGCTGGCTATTCCACGCCCTCGGTAGTTGGGGACCGGCTCTACCTGCTGAGTAATCAAGGGTTGGACAACGAATTTGTGCAAGCGCTCGAGGCCAGGGATGGCAAGCGGATTTGGTCCCAAACGATCGGCAAGGTCGGGAACCCCAACCAGCAGCCGAGTTACCCGGCGGCGAGATCAACCCCTACCGTGGATGGCGAATGGGTTTTTGCATTCGGGTCCGACGGCGACCTGGCATGCCTGGAGCGGGCGACGGGCAAAGTGCGGTGGCAGAAGAATGTGCGGGCGGATTACGGTGGTCAGCCGGGGATATGGGCTTACTCGGAGTCGCCGCTGGTTGACGGCGAGGCGGTGGTCTGCACGCCGGGCGGAAGCAACGCCACGCTGGTGGCGCTGAACAAGCACACGGGCGAACTGATCTGGAAGTGCGCCATTCCAGGCGGCGAGCAGGCGGCCTATACGTCGGCGCTTGCGATCGAGGTGGGCGGGGTCAGGCAGTATATTCAAATGCTGCAGAAAGGCCTCGTCGGAGTGGAGGCCAAGACGGGCAAGCTGCTGTGGCGCTATGACCGCACGGCCAAAGGCAGCCCGGCGGTGATCCCGACGCCGGTGGCGGATGGGGATTTCATTTACAGCGCCGGGGCGCGAAACGGGGGTGGAGGAGCCCGCTTGAAGGCCAACGGCGGGATATTCGAGGCGGAGCAGGTTTATTTCTCGCCGAAGCTGCCGACGAGCATCGGCGGCGCGGTGAAGGCGGGCGACTACCTGTATGGCACCAGCGCGGGCGCTCTGCTCTGCCTGGAATTCAAGACGGGTACCGGGAAGTGGGATGACCGGAGCATCGGCGCGGCGTCGCTTTGTTATGCCGATGGGCGGCTGTACCTGCACGGGGAAAACGGCGAGGTGGCGCTGGTGGAAGCAACGCCGGAGGCCTACCGCGAGAAGGGACGCTTCAAGCCCGCGAATCCGCCGGACCGTGGAAATTCCAAGGCCTGGGCCTACCCGGTGATCGCCGGCGGCCGGCTCTACCTCCGTGATATGGGAGCGCTTTGGTGCTACGATATCAAAGCGGGCCGGTGAACAAAACCCTGGCCATCAGCCGTCACACGGAGCAATTCATCGTTGCCGCACTGCGTGTTGCGAAGGCGCTCACGGTCTCGCTCGTAGCAGACCTGGATGAGCGAGTCGTTGGACCTATTGCATTCTCCCCGGTGACTTGATTAACAAGAGGGAGAAATGGCTTCGCGGTTAATGGCGGCCTGAAACACATGCGGTTGTAAGCACCCAGCGAATGTCAGCCCCAGCATCACAACCAGAGCCGATCGATATGCACGTGCATGTGGTTGGCAACGGCGCGGGCGGGTCGGGCTGCTGGTTGAGTGTGCGCGGATGGCATCGCCTGCTGGCGGCGCTGATGCTGCGCCATGTCGGGCTGCCGCAGGCGGCGCTGCGGGGTGATTTGGAGCGGCTTTATGTCGAGCGCTTGCTGGAGCTGGTGCGCGGTTCATCGCTCGGCGCGGTGGTGATCCTGGCGCAGGACCTGGTGCGCGATGAGCAAGGGCGCGCGGTGAACGGGGCCGGATCGTTTTACGTGCCCAACGATTACGTGCTGGGCCTGGCCCGGCAGCACAAGGAATTCCTGCCGGCGGTCTCGATTCACCCGGCCCGGCCGGATGCCATGGAGGAATTGGAGCGCTGCCTGGATGCCGGGGCGGTGATGATGAAGTGCCTGCCCAATTGTCAGCACATTGACTGCAACGACCGGCGGTTTACGCGCTTCTGGGAGCGGATGGCGGAGGCAAAGCTGCCGTTGCTCGCGCACACCGGGGGCGAGCACACGGTGCCGGTCATCCGCCCGGAATTCGCCGATCCGCGCATCCTCACGTTGCCGCTCGAATGCGGCGTCACCGTGATTGCGGCGCACTGTGGCACGAAGAGCGGCTTGTGGGACCCGGAATATTTTCATGTGTTCGCCGGGATGACACGCCGCTTCCCCAATCTTTATGGCGATGCGAGCGCGTTCAACGTCCCATTTCGTGGGCGGCATGTCCCCGAATGCCGGCGCGAGCCGCTGCGGGAGCGAATCGTCCACGGCAGCGATTTCCCGGTGCCGGTGCATGGGCATTTTGCCTGGCTGAGAGGGACCGTGGACTGGAAGAGTTTCCGTCGCTGGGAGCGCCACCCGAACATCCTGGAGCGGGATTATCAGCTCAAGCTGGCGATGGGATTCCCCGCCGAGACCTTCACGCGCATCCATCGGCTGCTGCGGCTGAAGGCATAGCCGCAACCGGACGGGCAGATCAGACGCCTTCCCCAAACAGGTTCGCGAGACGGGCCGCCAGTTTACGGCGGGCAACCGCGTAGGAGAAGTATTTCATGCCCAGGGCGTAGTTGGTCCTGGCCCAGTCCTCCCGCATGGCCTGGTCGCGGAGCAGGGCGCGGACTCGCTCGACAACGTCCCTGGTCACGAGTTGCGCCAACTCGATGGTCTTAAAGCCGAGCGGGTCAATATCGCGGGCATAGACGGCATAGGTGTTGACGACCACCGGTTTGCCGAAATAAACGGCTTCGAGGAAGGCGTTGCCGAAGCCTTCGTAGTGGCTCGGGTAGGTCACGAGGTCGGCGTGAGGATACACGTCGGACAGGGTGTAAACCTTCTTGCCTTCGGCGTTCGTGCCGCGCGTTTCGCCGACGCGGTCGGCGATGAAGAGCACATCAATGCCCGCATCGGCAATGCGGTCGCTGAGCATGGCCATATAGCCACTGCCTTCGTCGCCGGCGGGATGCGAGATCACCAGTTTGGCGCGCGGGTCTTTAAGGCGGCGCACTAGTTCGATGGCGTGCTCGATGCCTTTGCGCTGCACGACGCGCGTGGGTTGGAGGATGAACCAATCGTCGTCGCGCAGGCCGATTTCGCGGCGCAGGTCGCGGTTGTAGTCGTCCAGGCCCGGCGGTGGCGTCTCGAAGTTCAGCACGTTGGGGATGATTTGCGAGGGGATGCCGAGGCGGCGGGCCAATTCCTTTTGCTGCATGGAATTGATGACGACGTGCTCCATCGCGTAGAGCAGCGGGGGGAAGGCGGCCTGGAGGTAGTCGTTGACCGCGTTGAGGGTGAAGCGCTCGCGTTCCCAGGCAAAGTCGTGGTGGTGGGCGATGACGGGGCAGGTAGTTTCCGCGATCACCTCGGTCATCGCCAGTCCCAGCGGGACGTGCATTGGGATGGCGAGGATGTTCTCCGGCAGCAGGACCTCGAGTTGGAACTTCTGGATGAAATGGTAGAGGTCGTCCTTAAGACGTTCCTTAATGGACTGAATCTGGTTGGTGACGGCACGGGTGCGGAAGGCTAAGCCGAAGAGCTTGCTTTGCACGTCCGCGACTTCGGGATGGTTGAAGAAAGCGAGGGGTACGGTGTGGCTGATTTCCGCCGGGGCGTCGAGCCGGCCAGCCATCCAGAAGCAGGAATGGCCCATACCGCTGAGGATGTGCGCCCATTTGCGGGCTTCGAGGGTGACACCATCGGTGCCGTGGAAACGCGTCGAGATAAAACCAATGCGCTTGGGCGCGCCCGTGGTGAGGATGCAGGTGCTCATGGTGAAGTTTTTGGTTGTGGACGGCGCAAGGTTTCGCGCAAGCCGGCCCAGTCCCCATCCGCTGCTGGCCCGAATTGCCACGTCCGCCAGCCGTGAGCCTTGGCAGGCTCGATGTCGTTGTCGAGGCGGTCGCCGACCATGAGGGTATCCTGGGGGGAGATTCCGAGGGCCGCGAGGCGGGCGGTGAGGACTTGGAAAACGTGTGGGTCGGGTTTGCTGAAGCCGTGCTCGAAGGACCAGAAGCAGAGGTGGCTTTCAAACCGGTCGAGGCCCAGCTCGTGAGCTGCCAGCGCCTCTGTGAGTTCGCGCAAGGTATAGGCTTGGGCGTTGGAGGCGATGCCGAGCAGGCAGGGTCGGTCCTTGAGCCAGCGCAATGCGGCGGCCGTCCCGGCCGCCATGCGCGTGGAGTGGCTGGTCTGGATTTGGCGGAAGAGAAATTGCTCCTGGTCGTGGCGGGAGATCTGGGCCAGTTCGGGCATGACTTCAGCCACAATTGCGGGCCAGTGAACCTCGGGCCAGGTGATGCCTCGGGCCTGGGCGGCCTGGTGGTGCCGGGCGATCACCTGGCTCGACGCGACGGAAAACTGGAGGCGGCTGAGACGAGGCTCGGTGTGAAGCAGGTCGCGGCAGAGACGCTGCCAGCGCGCGTCGGCGTCCGGCGGGGGCGGGCCGACTTCGAGGAGCGTGCCATAGAGGTCGAAAATGACAGCGCGGATATTCATGTGCGGGAATTCCACAGAAGCGGATAAAGGTGATCCGCGCGCAGTTTCTGGCGGAGGAATTCCGCCTGCGCCGCCTGGCTGGCGCCGGCGCGCGGGGCCTGGGACAGAATCGGGGGCACGAGTTGCAGGAAGCGCCGGGCGTAGGCGCGGCCACCCAGCCATCGCGCTGCGGAACGCGGCCACGGGCTTGCCCGCAGCCGCCGCGCGACGGCCTGTTTCCGCCACGCCTTCAGAAACGGATTGAGCGTGGCGCATTGCTCCCACGAGCGCTCGACCGGCTGGGCCAGCACTTCCAGTTGCGCGGTAAGGGTAAGACGGCTGAAGGGCACGGGGCAGGGCGGTTCTCCCGCGGCGAGCACGGCCGGTTTGCCGGCGAGCCTGGCGGCAGCACTGGGCATCGAGGCTTTCCACTCCGCGAACGAGCGGGCCTGGCGGTCGCGCTCGCGACGCCAGTCAAACAACGCCGGGTCCACCCGGATTTCGCGATAGGACTGCGGGAATCTGAATCCGAACTTCGCCAGGTCAGGCGCGATGTTGGGCAGCGCTCGCGCCACGAGCGGACGCCGCAGCGCCGCCGCTTCGAGATAGGACAGGCCAAAGCCTTCCTGAAGCGACGTAAGAAGCACTGCTTCGCTGGCGGCCAGCAATTCCGAGACAGACGGCTTCCGGGCTTCGTCGCCGTGCAGAATGCCGAGGCGCAGGCGCCAGCCGTGCGTTTGCGCGGCGGCAGCGAGGGCGTCCGCGTAGGGCTGTTCGTCGGCAGAACTCGCGCCGCCAGTGGTCACAAGCCAGGCTTCGGGCCTCAACCAGCGCGTGAGCAGCAGCGCCTCGGCGATATTCTTGCGGCGGAGCAGTCGGCAGGGCAAGAGCCACACGGGCGCATCCTCGCCGAGTTGCTGGCTCAACCAGACGCGGGCGGCTCGCACCCGAGGGGCGGAGGGTGGCGCCGCCGACTCGACCGGGTTTGGCAGCCAGCCGGCCAGGCCGGGGAAGTACTTTTCGAGCACCGCGGCGTCAGCGTGGTTAATGGCGGCGTGACAGATTCGGGGCGAGGCCGCGAGCACGGCGCCGGCCACGGCGCGGAGCGTGCGAAAGCCTGGCTCGCGCATGGCTGTGAAGTGATGCCAGCGGTTCTCGAACCACCAGTCGTGGTGGTGCGCGATGAGCGGAATGCCAGCGCAGTGGCAGGTGAAGGTGAGTTCGCGCGCGAGGTAGAGATTGCGACCCAGAGCGAGGTTGTGCGCCCAGATCAGGCATTCCCCGTGCAGGGCCTCGCGCAGCAGTTCCTTGATGCCGTCCAGCACGCGACGATCGGTGCTCCGGCCTTCGCGCGGCAATTCGGACACGTAGCCAATCGCCGGCTGGACCACGAGCTTGACGGGCGTGCCGTGAAGCTGCTGGCGAAAGGCTCGCAACCAGGCCGGGTCGGGCGCTTCGCCGGTGGCCAGCACCACGGCCCGAACACGCTGCGGCCAGTGCGCCACTAAGTGGGGCGTGGCAAGCTCAATGACACGCCGGACGCCGCCGGGACGAAAGTGGTGATGAACGATGACCAGCTTCAATGCTCGAAATGTCACATGAGAGCGGCTCAGGCGCGAACTTTTTCAGCGGGGAATCCTTGGTTGTCGGCCTTAGACTTCTTTTCCAAACAGGCTCGCTGCCCGGCAAACCGTACGATAAGAGCTCGGGCAACTTCCGGAGGAACGAAGCGAGGCGGGGTCGTCAAACGAGGGGTAAGAATACTCTGGCCAGTCGAGATCCAGTTACACAAGCCGAGCAAACCATTTCGGGTATTAGCAATAATGTGAAGTGAATGCTTGACGGGATAGGGTACAAAGGTGATGGTATAGATGGTGAGGCGCTAGGCGTTCTCACTCAAAAGGGTCCGATGGCGTGTGCTGTCGGAGGAAATCACGGATGGTCGGGCCGCCATCCGAAGAACTGAATTGCTTTGGCGCAATGAAGCTTCGGATCCAGTGGCCTGAGGCGGAGAGCCCCCCTCTCCGCGTGCGGATACCCCATCGTTGGGGTTCAGGTGGCATCCGGCAAGAGCATTGGTTGCCAGGGCGATTCAAGCCCTGTCGTTTGTGCGATGAACAAAACCATTGGTCTGCTACTTGTCGTTTACAGCCTGTTGCTCGCTGGCCTTAGTTATCTCGTCTATTACCTAGCTCCAGGAGTGGCCCGGCCCACGTTGATTATAGGGTTGGTGGGGAGCGCGCTCTGCTTGGTTTGGGGCGTTCGAGCGCTCTCGGGCATTGGAGGGAAGGCGCTGCCTCTTCTGACGCTCATCCCCGTTAGCTTCGCGCTGCTGCCGCAGACGTTCATGAGCTGGTCTGGCGGGGGCTGGGGATTGCAGGCGGGAAAGGGGACGGCGGCGTTAATCACGCTGCTTCTGATGCTGTCGCTGGGGATGCTGGTGCGGATTGCCTGGTCTGGGATGGTGTTTGATGTGCGAGCGGCCAATCCGCCGAAGGCGGGAGAGGGTCAGGCACCGGTGGATGGGAACCGGGCGGCGCAAGCTAATGCCGGAAAGCGCGCATGAGAGGCAGCCGCGTTACAGGGATAGTTCTGCTGGTTGCCGCGCTGCACATGGCCGTGGTGAGTATAGTGTTTGGGCCGCGGTGCGTGGGCTACATGATGTCAGCGACGTTGAGCGCCACGTTGATTTGGGGCGGGGTGTTTCTGTTGGACGAGCGGAAGCACCGGGCGGGCGTTGTTGCGGGGATTGTCATCGGCCTGGCCGTGCAGCAAGTGGCGTATCAGGTCTGGTGGGGGCAACTGGGCGGCTTCTGGTGGCCGCTGGCGCAGTTTGGGGCGCTGCAATTCCTGATTGCGGTCGGGATTAGCCAGACGGCGAAACCGGCCCCACGAATCGGCAAGTTTCATGATGAATAAAAACTTCTTGCGGTATCGAGCAGCATGAGAAAACGAATTCTAGTTGTGGATGAGGGCCAGCCAGTGCGCGAGTCGCTGAAGAAGGTCTTGGAGGGTGCGGGCTACGATGTGCTGTTGGCCGCTGGCGGTCTGGAGGCGGCCATTCGGCTTGAGCAGGGACGCGTGGATCTGGTGGTGCTGGATCTGAATCTGCCGAACCAAAGCGGGTGGGAGGTCTGCGAGCGCCTGATAACGCGCTGCCCACTCGTCCCGGTGATTATCATTACGGGGCTGTCCCAGCAGCAGCGCATTGCGAAGGCGGCTGGGGTCGGGGGGCTATTTGAGAAGCCGATCGAAGTAATGGGTTTGTTAAAGAGGGTGGAGGAGCTGTTGGCGGAGCCGGACGGGGTGCGCCTGGCGCGATTGTGCGGAGATCTGGAAGATTTCCAGCACGTCAAGGCCAAAGAGGGGCCGGCGGCTACAGCGGGCGCTCCGAGAGCGCAGCAGGGCGTGGTGGCGGATCGATCGGGCGAAAGGTCGAGCGGAGAACATCAGTTATGAAGTTTAGTGCCTGGCTGTGGCGCCGGCCGAACCGACGCGAGCAGTGCCAACAAACTGAAAACGTTGGTTATGCGCGTGCGCCCGGCCAGGTGTGATTCTGTTATATGCGTTTACCACATGCTTAGCGTGAACTCTGATGCGCTCATGAACGAGGCTATGAATCTGG
>SESG01002557.1_pt1 | contig 26890 bp, 11 predicted proteins | sample 3171421 | NCBI WGS metagenome assembly SESG01 (sample SAMN10866946, study PRJNA518727) | freshwater metagenome | biome: subpolar coniferous forest; feature: holomictic lake; material: water; isolation source: holomictic Lake 227, 6 m and 8 m depth | place: Canada: near Kenora, Ontario | collected...
TGGACTCGGAATTATTTCATGAACTTACCTGACAGGACACTAGTTTTTCATTTTTTCTGTTTCTGAGTTCCTGGGGTGAAGTTTTCGCAAAAGCGCACATTCGCCACGAAAAACAACACCCGAAAAATGCTGCGCTGTTTTCAATCACCACTATTGTAGTTTGAGTTCCCCAAACTCCACCCGTTCAACGATGATCGGCTTATTCAAACCCAACCTGGATGCCCCTAAATCCACCACCTTCGCGCAGAGTGGGGCGATATACACATCAACGCAGATGCTTGAAGACAGATACAACGGCCTCCGATTTTTCCACCTAAAAATGAACTCAAAAATGAAACGAATATCCTTCCTGATGCTAACCGCCCTGCTGTTGGGGCCGCTGTCCGTGCTGCAATCGGCTGAACCTTCGAAGGTGCTCCTTGCCGGGATGGCATCGAAAAAGCAGCCCGAGCGGATCGAGGCGATCCGAGGACTTGGGCAGTGTGGCGTGGAGGCGATCCCCGCACTGGAGCACGTGTTCCTCGATGATGGTGGCTGGAGTCACGCGGCGATGATGCGCGAGGAGCGGTTGCTTGCACTTGAATCGCTGGCCAGGATTAACAGCCCTGAGTGTGTTCCTGTGCTCGTCCTCGCTGCCGGTGATTGGGACAATGCGGTTCGCAAAGAGGCGCAGCGGCAGTTGGTGGTTTTTGGTGTGAAGCTCGATGATCTGCGCCGGCATTGGCTGCTCACTGAGGATTGGTTTCTGCGGCAGGGTGCGATGATCACGTTGATGGATCACGGAATCGCGACCGATGACTTGGCGCGTGAGATCGCAGCGCTGCTCAAGGACAAAGCGGGCAAGCAACGACTGGCGGCGGTGCAGGCTTTGGGGCAGCTCGAATCGCGGGAAGGCATCCCCAGCCTCAAGGCGTTGCTCGCCGATGAAAGCACGGACCAAACATTGCGTTTGGAAGCGCTTGGCGCCTTGCACCACATTGACGGCAGGGAGGTGCCCTTGCAGGCGTGGACCCTGGCGCTCGGCGAACAGGGTATGCGCACTCTTTATCTGGCTACACTGAGCGGCGTGCACATTGCCATGCGTTACCTGGAGGGGGCGGGAGCGAAGGCCGTGCCAGTGCTCTGTGATGCGCTGACCAGTCGCGATCCCCAGGTGCGGACGCGCTCGGCTTGGGTGCTCGGTCGCATTGGCCCCGCGGCCATCGCCGCGCTCCCCGCCTTGAGAATGGCCGCTTCCGATCCTGAGTGGTACGTTGCCGACGAAGCCCGCCGCGCATTGGCCAAAGTCCAGCCTGATAAAGCGCCATTGAAGCTTTCCATCCCGCAGGAAACCGCCTCAGCGTCGTCGGTCAAAATCGAAGATCGCGCCCAAACCTTCTTTTTGGACAACGGTCTGATCTCCTGCGAGGTGAACAAGGTTACCGGCAACTTGGTCTCGTTGCATCGTGCGGGTGACTCGCGTAACGTGTACGCTGAAAAGCAGCAATGGTATGCCACCTATCCATGGACCCTTCCGCGGGGCATGGGTCGGCCAAAGCCAATCCGATGCGAAGCGCGTGTCCTGCGCCAGAGCGAGGATCTTGTGGAGGTTGTCATCACATCGCAGTTAGAGCTACCCCGCCCAATCACGCAGGAACAACACTACGTGCTGCGTCGCGGCGTCAGCGGCATCTATCAGTTCGCCGTCTTCCGCAAGCCAGCTGAAACGCAGGCCCATCCCGAAAACGTCTTCGACTACTGCCGTTTCATGAGTGTTGATCCGGGGATCTTCCGATACGGCGCCGTCAGCGATTCGCTTCAGGGCAGGCTTTTTTGCCCGGAAGAAATAGCCAAATGGCATCTGCGCAAGAGCGAACTCAGCAATGCCACTGATCGTCTCCCCAATGGCCGCATCTGGGCCAAATATTCTTGGTGTTCCTACGAGCAAGAGACCCAACTGCACGGCGTAACCGGCGACAAGCTGGGCCTATGGGTCATCCTCCCCAATGACGAATCCGGCTACAACCTGCCTTCCAATCATCCCGGCACTGTTCAAGATGGCATTATCATTGTCACCCACCAGGAAGGCGTTCCCCACAGCATCGGCTCCGAACAGCGAGTCAACATCGGAACCGCCCCTTGGGAAAAGCTCTACGGTCCCATTCTCCTGTATGTGAACAGCGGCGCGAGCCACGCCGAGATGTGGGCCGACGCCAAACGGCGCGCCGAGCTTGAAGCGGCGGCGCATCCGGCAGCTTGGATGCAAAATGACCTTTACCCCCTTGAGCGCGGGGGCATTCGCGGACGTGTGCTGACGGCGGAAGGCAAACCTGCCGCAGGGGCGTGGGTCATCCTTTGTCATCCGAACCCCAACCCTGACTATGCGTGGCAGCGCCACATCGGGCCATATATCTACCGGGCCTTTGCGGCGCATGATGGGACGTTCGAGATCAGCGGGGTGCGGGCGGGCAGCTACAGCCTTTTTGCCCGGCTGGATGGCACCATGGGCGTTGCACGCACCGACGACATCACGTTGGAGAAAAACCAGCAGCGGGACGCCGGAGTGCTCACCATTCAGGAAAAGCCACACGGCAAACTGCTGTGGGAAATCGGCTCCCCGGATGGCACCCCTCGCGAATTCCTCGGCTCGCTCGACTCTCACGAATGGTGCGGCTGGCTCAACAACTATCGCCGTTTCTTCCCCAAGGACGTGGACTTTACCGTCGGGAAAAGCGATCCGGCACGCGACTGGTATTACTGCCAACCGGGCGGCTGGCCCGATGGCTACAGTTCTACCGCCAAACCCACGCAATGGCGAATCCACTTTGACCTGCCCAAAGTGCCAACGAACGGAGCACTGTTTACCGTGTGCATCGCCGCCACCCGCGGAGGTGCTCTTTCGGTTCAGTGCAACGACACGAAATTGCCTGTGCGCCAGCTTATTGAAAGCGATCCCCGTACCTCCCTTTGCATGTGCCCGGATCGCGGTGCCTATTACGGGTTCCGCACGGAACGCATCGAAATTGATCCCAGTCAACTCCATGTCGGTCGGAATACGCTCACGCTGCAATTCGCCAGCGGCAGGCAACCTGGCGAGGCAATCATGTATGACTACCTCAAACTGGAAGCCCGATGACCGCAGCTTAATATCATAAAACCGCTCAAAAACTGACGAAAAGCAACCTCATTTCCTATTCCTATGCCTACTCCCCTTGCGTTAATGGATGCGAGCATCTCTCCAAAAGCCACTGCCCCCTTCCGGAATAGAAAGAGGCGGCGTGAAATTTTGAGCCATCTTGCATTGATACTCTTCGGCTTGGCGCTCTTGGGGCCCACCGGCCGAATGCTGGCCGCGGCTGCGGAAAAGCATCCCTCTGGAGGAACCGCAAGCCTGGCTTGGCTGGATGGTGCGCCGCCTCTGTCCCCCATCGGCGTGAACTGGGGGGTGCCATGGGAGCGCGCTGCCATGCCCCGAGGCGTTGAGCTTGTTGTCCGAACCGCTGACGGCAGCGCTCTCCCAACCCAAAGCTGGCCGCTGGCCTTTTGGCCGGATGGATCTGTCAAGTGGAGCGGGCTCGCGATTGCGGCCGATTCACGATTGACAGGCCCTTTCACCGTAGAGGCTGGCGCCCCCCCGGCGCCCCAAATGCCGGTCATCGTCAAAGAGCAGGGGAAGAGTGTCGAAATCTCAACGGGCCCGCTCGTTTGCCGCATCGCTAAACAGGGTGCGCATCTGATGGAGTCCCTTGCAATCGACGGGAAGGAAGTGGGAAGGAACGCGCGTCTGATTGCCAGCCGGGAGGATCGTTCGGAGTATGCATCCAAAGGTGTGCTGCGCCAGGAGGATTTCACCAGCCGCGTTTCGTCAGTCGTGGTGGAGCAGGCCGGGCCAGTGCGCGCGGTGGTGAGGATCAGCGGTCTTCATTCGGGAGCCGGTCGGGAGTGGCTGCCATTCACCGTGCGGCTCTATTTCACCGCCGGGCTTAATTCAATTCGCATCGTGCATTCGTTCGTTTTCGACGGCGAGGCGCAGAACGATTATCTCCGGGGCCTTGGAATCGCATTCACGGTTCCTTTCCGGGAGGAACTGCAGAATCGCCACGTCCGTTTCGCGACAGACGGGGACGGGGTATGGGCAGAGCCAGTATTGATGAGCCCCGGGTACCGGGAAGTGTACGCCAAAGGGGCGTACAAATGGAACGAGGATCAACTGCAAGGCAAGCGCATCCCCAATCTTGAGACGCTCGACCCCAAAGTGAAGAAGATTTTCGAAGGTATAGCCGTGTGGGACAGTTTTAAGCTGAACCAGCTCGCACCGGACTCTTTCAGCGTCGACAAAAGAACAGGGGCCGCGTGTTCCTGGTTGCACAACCTCAATGGGCATCGAGCCCGAGGGCTGGCTTTCTTGGGCGACGTATCGGGAGGCATTGCCGTCGGTGCGAAAAATTTTTGGCAAAAATACCCTTCCGCTCTGGAAATTACCGGAGCGTCCACCGACGCCGGTGAATTAAAGCTTTGGTTCTGGTCGCCAGACGCACCGGCGATGGATCTGCGGCACTACGATACCAAAGGGCATGACCTGAGTGTTTCTTACGAAGATTATGAGGAGGGCCACAGCACTCCGAATGGCGTGGCCAACACTCATGAGCTTATTGTATGGGCCCTGGGGGAAACTCCGGCGAACGCCACGGTGGCCTCACTCGCAAAAACCGCCAATGAACCGCCGCTCCTGGTATGCACTCCGGAACAGTATCACAAGACGCGCGTGCTGGGGATCTGGAGTCTGCCCGACCGTTCAAATCCCGACACGGCGGCGGTGGAGGAGCAGCTTGATCGCGCTTGGAACTTTTACGCGAAAGAGGTGGAGCAGCGCCGCTGGTATGGGTTTTGGGACTTCGGTGATTTCATGCGCACATACTATGAGGTGCGGCACGGATGGCAGTACGACATCGGCGGGCATGCCTGGAACGAAACGGAGTTGGTGCCCAACGCCTGGTTGTGGTTTACCTTCCTGCGGACGGGCCGTGCCGATGCGTTCCGGCTGGCGGAGGCGATGACCCGCAACACCAGCGAGGTTGATGTTTATCATTCCGGACCGTTTATGGGCCTTGGGTCGCGGCACAATGTCAGCCACTGGGGCTGCGGGACGAAGGAGGCGCGAATCAGCGAAGCCTGGTTAAACCGTTTCTACTACTATCTGACAGCCGACGAGCGGACCGGGGATTTGATGCGCGAGGTGCTGACAGTGGACCAGACCATTGCCAAAATCCAGCCGCTGCGCAAGGTGCTGACGAGGGCGGACGAACCCATCCTCTTTCGCATCGGCCCGGACTGGCTTGCCCTTGCGAGCAACTGGATGACGGAATGGGAGCGGACGGGAGACACGCGCTACAGGGACTACGTATTAACCGGCATGAAATGCATCGGCGCGATGCCGGAGGCATTCACCACCCGGCAAGCCTTTCGCTTCGACCTCAACACAAAGCAGTTGGTTGACATCGGGGAACCCAATCTGGGCGCCAGCGGTTTCATGGTTTTCTTCGGGGGAGACCAGATCATGGCCGAACTCAACCAATTAATCGATTGCCCGGAATTCAATGCGGCCTGGAAACTGCTGTGTGAAAACTGGGCCAGCAAATCGGGGGGAGGGCCTGCAAAAATGCGGATGATAGCGTTTGCGGCGAAGGCAAAGCGCGATCCTGCCCTCAAAGACAAGGCCTGGCAGTTGCTGAAGGGGAGCCTCAATGAGAAAGGGCGTATGCCAATGCCAGCAGTTCCCCTCATAATCAGTGGGCCGGAGGTTCCCGAGCCGGCGCAGGAAACTCCGCCCTCGCTGGCAACACCAGCTGTCGCCCAGTGGGCCCTCGATGTACTGACCACCATGGAATTGGCCCGCGATTTTGACGCTAAGAAATAAAAATTATAACAAAATGAAATATTGTATCATTCTTCTTTCGGCCTTCTTAGCTGGAGTTGGCGCTTCTACTGTTTCCGGGAAAGAGGCTCACATCGATTTGAGCACGGTTGTCACCCCAGTATATAAGGTAGAGGGGAACGCTTTTGTACGCCACAATGGCGACCGCTATTTAAACCGATCGCTCTATTGCAACCACATCTACGGAGCGGTGCTGGCTGGGGACAAGCCCTACGGCGTTCTTGGAAACGACGCGAGCACCCTGGGAAACCTCATGTTCGCATTTGTCCGCGACGGCAAGGGGCAGTGGCTACAAAATGCCACGGATATCACCTCAAAATACCGGCCGGGGCGGATGGAGTGGATTGTAAAGGACAAGGCTTGGGGAGCGACCGTGGTGCATGTGGAGATGGCGCCAGCGGCCGTTGGTGCGGGGCTCGTGGCGCATGTTCGTGTGGAGCAGGCGATGAAAGGGGACCTGTTGATTTGGGCCAGCGGAGCTGCCGTTGTCGAAAAGCAGCGGATCCTTTGGAAGTATGACATGTGCCGTCTTCCCGGAAAAACCAATATCCCCTTGATGGGCCGCGGCTTTGATCCCGCAGATTGCCAAGGGAACGAGACCGTCGTGAATGGCAACTCGTGGACGGTGGGGGCCATCTGCGGTATCACGGGGGCGACCGGACGCTGCAGCGTCCCAACGAAAATGGTCGTTGGGGACGCCAATGCGTGGGAGGACCCGGTGGGCCTTCTCCAGGCGCGCGGTTATAGAAACCCAATCGCCTGCGGTTCGCTGCCGGTAAGCTCGGACCAGGATATCTACTGGGCGTTCCTTCAGGCTGGGGCCGGGCTTGGAAAATCTCCCGCCGAGGAATTTGCCGCAGGGATGCAGCGGGTGGAAGCCTTGGAAAAAAGAGTGGTGGTGGATACGCCGGATAGCTGGCTCAATGCGGCGGTCGGAGCTTCGTCGATTGCGGAGGACGCTGTTTTTCGTGACGGCATCTACACCCACTGCGGCATGCGTTGGAGCAAGCCGTTTATTGGTTGGAGGACGATTTTCGGCGGAACCGTCTATGGATCGCACAGCAATGTAAAAAAGCAGGCCGCCCTCTGTATCAGCAACCAGATCACCCAGTCGGACAAGACCGCTGCGGCAGCCGATCCCCAGATGGGTTTGTCGAGCCAATCGGCCGAGTCCCGGCTTTTTGGCAAGGGGCGCATCGATATCTACCACCCCTCCCACTACAACATGCAAACCCAGTTCTTTGACCAGCTCCTCCATGCCTGGCAGTGGACCGGGGATGCCGAGTTGGAAAGCTTGCTTCGCCCGGCGTTGGATCTCCATTGCGACTACGTCAAGGACTGCTTTGATCCGGAGGGCCTCGGCATTTACGAAAGCTACACGAACACCTGGCCGACCGACAACCAGTGGTATAACGGGGGCGGCACATCCGAAGAAACCGCCTACGCCTATCGCGCGGAATCCGTGGCGCTGAAGCTTGCGCAACGGGCGAATGATCAGGCGGGCATCCAACGCCACAGCGCCGCGATCGAACGGATTCGCAAAGGCTTTTTCGATCTGCTCTGGGTTCCCGAAAAGGGGCACCCCGGAGCCTACCGCGAGCAAGGCGGGCTCAAGCGCCTGCATGAAAGCAGCTGGCTTTACGCGATTTTCTGCCCCATCGATGCCGGGCTTCTGAGCCCCGAGCAGTCGGCTCAGGCTCTTCACTACACGGAATGGGCGCTGGAGCGGATGAAAATGCCCTACGGCGGTGAACAATGCTGGCCCTCAAACTGGGTTCCCTCGATCTGGTCGGTGCGGGAGATGTATGCGGGCGATGATTACCATCTGGCGCTGGCTTACTTCCAAACCGGCTTGCCGGATGAAGGCTGGAAGATCCTTCGCGGCATGTTCCCCCAGCAACTGCTCTTTGGCACAGTCCCGGGAGACATGGGACACCCGTCGGGAGGAACCGACTCTGCGGATTGCAACAGTATGTTTGCCAGGGCGGTCGTAGAGGGGTTGTTTGGGTACTCGCCCGATTATCCCGAGGGCGTCGTGAAGATCACTCCGCAACTGCCGAGCGATTGGGACCACGCCTCCATCAAGACGCCTGACATGTCGATTGCCTATCGCCGCGCGGGGAGCAAAACCAGTTATGACATCACGCTGACCAAGGCCGCCGCGCTGGATGTCCGGATCCCGGTTTCAACCCGAGCGGTATCTGCCGTGACGGTCGATGGGAAACCAGTCCAGTGGGAACTCCTCCCCGGCTTTGGGCGGAGCATTGTGAAGCTATCAATCCCCTCGACCGCTTCCGCCAGCGTCAAGGTCACCACGCGGGATGCCCTCAAAGCGTATTCCCCAGTATCTCTCTCCGGAAACAGTTCCCAGCCGGTGCGCCTTCAGGCGGAGGATGGCAAAATCGTCGATTTTCATGACCCGCAAAAAGTCCTCAGCAAGGCGAAGTTGGAAAACGGGGCGATCACGGGCGTGTTAACCGCAAACGCCGGGGATCACCTGGTTTTCGGCTTAACCCAGGTGGGCGAGACAACGCAGTGGCGCTTGTTCAAAATTCATGTGACCGATCTCAAGGCGGATGCCGAGCTTGCCGCCAAAACCACGCCTCCGGTGCCCACGAACGCGCGCTGGGAGGAGGTCGCCCTTGATCCCGTGTTGAATGGCGACATCCGCACCATTTACCAACAGCAGTATCTTTCCCCGCGCCCGAACACTTGTTCGCTCCGCTTGGCCACCGATGGTTATTCCACCTGGCAAATGGCTCTCGGGGGGCTCCATCCTCCTCAGATCGACTTCTCCAATATCAAGGCTCTCCTGGACAAGAGCGGGCGGATCGTGGCTGGAAACGGCGTCCCCTTTCTGGCCCCGGGCGAGACCAAAAACATCGCCTTCACCTCGCGCTGGGACAACTGGCCCAAACAGGTCACCGTCGATGTTCACAAAACGGGGGACTCGGTTTGGTTCCTTGTGTGCGGCTCCACCAATCCGATGCAGGTGCGGATTCCCAACGCCGAATTGCGCATGACTTACGAGGATGGTCTGGTGGAAAAGCTGGAGCTTGTCCCCCCGTTTAATTTTTGGGCGCTCTGTCATTTATGGCGCATTGACTACGATTATGAACGAGACGGCTTTTCCCTTCCCAAAATCAAGCCGACAACCCTGCAGCTTGGCAAGAACTGCCGGGCGATGGTTCTGGGGTGGCGTTTGCGCCCTGGCATTGCGCTAAAAAGCGTTACCCTGGAAACGCTGTCACAAGAAGTGGTAATCGGTTTAATGGGGATCACGGTCATGCAATAAAGCCCCCTGCCCATTGATGAAAATCCTCGGATTATTTCTGGTTGACCATAGGTCTGGCGGTGCTCCACTTTCAGCCATGACTGTGGCTCATGCTCCTCAAAACCAGAGCGGGCTGTGCCCGGAGTTTCCGGCACCAAGCAGTTGCGCTTTGCAGGTTCGTGCGGGTTTTTCTCTGATTGAACTGCTCGTTGTCATTGCAATCATTCTGTCGATGACGGGATTACTGGTCCCGGCAGTGCGCTCGATGAAAGGAGCGGGGGATCTCACCAAGGCCGCCTACGATATTGCGGGCGCTCTCGACAATGCTCGAGCGTATGCGATGGCCAACAACACGTTTGTCTGGGTGGGGTTTGAAGAACTCGATGCCAATACGCTTTCCAAGGCTGGGGTCGGGCATCTGGTGATGGCGACTGTAGCATGCAAAGATGGTTCGCGTGGCTATGATGTTGGTGGTAACCTCAACAACCCGGCTTGGAGTAACTACAATAATGGCAACAACTTCGTTCCGGTTGGAAAAATCCAGCATTTCAATAATATCCATTTGGCCGCCTCTTGTTCGGCAATTCCCAACAGCGGCCATCTGACGCGTCCCGTGGTCAGTGCGGAGAACTGCCAGGTGGGAAGCGACGCGGTGAATACCTGCGCCACTCCTTTCGAGTGGCCCCTTGGTAAAGGGTTGGGCTCTGGCCAGTATTCCTTCAAAAAGGTTCTCAATTTCGACCCGCGTGGCATTGCCAGAATCCAGTATTCCAGCTACTCCGACAGTATCCCGCAATATATCGAAATAGGTCTCCAGCCGACGAATGGAACCGCAGTCAGCTCAGGGGCGAATGTCGCAGTGATCCAAGTCGACTGCATGACCGGAGCCACTCACATTTATCGGCCATGAAAAAGCTCAAATCCCACGCATTCTCACTTGTTGAGCTCTCGCTCGCGATGGCTGTCGCCAGCGTTGGCTTGCTGACCGTATTTGGGCTCTTGCCTGTCGGGCTTAACAGCAATCGAATCAGCGTCCAGCAGACTGCGGCAGTCGGGTTCGCGGCCGCCTTCGTGGCCGATCTTCGCGCGACCCCCAAGACCAGCGGCTCCAGCTCTTGCTACAATCTGGCGGTTCCTGTGGGAAACGGCCCCAGCACCATGCCTCCCAACGCTCCTAATGCCAGCAACACCAAATTCCTCACCGAGGGAGGGGCCGTGCTGGCCAGCGCGTCCAGTTCTGGAACCACCGCTCTTTATCGGATCACGGTGGGATTTCTTCCCCCGTCGGCAAGCGGGAGTACCAAAGCCGCCACTGTGGCGCGGGTCTTGATCACCTGGCCGGCGCTGGTCGATCCGTCTGTAACGCAGTGGCCCTCCAGATTTTCGGGTTCGTTTGAAACCATGGTGGCGCTGGACCGGAATTAATTTTTTTATGACGCCGAAGATTCAGTCAGTGCGGTTGGGTAAAGGCTTCACGCTCGTGGAATTGCTAGTCTCAATGGCCGTCCTCGCCCTGCTTCTGATGATGATCAGCCATATGGTCAATAGCGCCACGGTCTTAACCACCGGCAGTCGCTCCCGAATGGATGCAGATAGTCAGGCACGCGTGATTTTCGACCGCATCACCGTTGATTTTCAGGGAATGCTCAAACGCAAGGATCTGGACTATATTTTTTCCAAGCAGGGCAGCTCTAGCAGTGCTGCCAATGACAAAATGTTTTTCTTCAGCGAGGTGCCCGCGCATTACAGCAACTCGACAGACCCGGCCGAGTCTTTTAGAAGTCCGGTGGCGCTGGTTGGTTATCGCATCAATACGAACTACCAACTCGAGCGCGTTGGCAAGACATTGGCGTGGGATGGCGGTGGGAACGACCCAGGGAGCTTGGTCTATCTCTCTTTGCCCACTGGAACTACAACGCCCGTTTCCACAACGACCCTGGCCGGAAACTGGGCGAGTGCCATCGGAACCGCACCGTCCTATTCCGGCACCGATGATGATTACCACATCATTGCGGAAAACGTTTACCGAATGGAGATTTGCTTTCAGGTGAAGGATCTTACCAATCCAAATGCCCCAAAAGCGGCCTATTCCAACTACCCGGTCGCCTACTTCGGAACTGGAGCGGGCAATGCGACAACCGCTTCCAGCAGCTCCCCCGGAAGCCCAAAGATTGGCGACCGCTGGTATGACACCGCCAACAATCGCGCCTTCATTTATTCCAGCGTGGCGGGCCAGGCTTGCTGGCAGCCCTTGGGCGTGGACGATCTCCTCGGGGTGGTGATTGCCATCGCCCTCATCGAGAACAAAGGATTCCAAATCATCGCCGATCCCAGCACGGGAGCGATCAAGGCGGGTTTGGGAGGCAAAATGGTCGCCGCTTTTGCCGATCCGACGGATTCCGATCTTCAGCCGGCCTCCTCCACCACGCAACCCAAGCTGATGGCGGAAACCTGGCATGCCGCATTGGATAGTCCGGGGTTTGGCCAGAGCAAAATCGACCCCGCTTTTCCGCAGGCCGCAAGCTCGGGTATCCGCATCTATCAGCGCCTCCTTACCCTGAGGGCAAATTGATCATGAGAAAACGTTCATTGTTATCCCACAAACAACGGCAGGGGGCGGCGTTGGTGATTGTCCTGGCGTTTGTAGTGCTCCTGACCGGGCTGATCATGGCGTTCTTTTCCCGATCTTTGAGTGAGCGGCAAGTCTCAAACAGCAGCGCCAGTCAAACCCAGGTCGATTTTCTCGCCCAAGGGGCTGTTGATCAAATCGTTGGCGATTTGAAACAGGAAATTGCCGCCTCAGGTTCCGCCACCGTGGTCGCTTCTGGGACGCTCTACCTTTCAGGCAGCAACGTCGTTCCGTGTCCGGTCACCACCCTCAGCGGAAATTTGAACAGCGCCCTGCCGAATCTGCTCAAGCGGAGCGCCTATAATCAACCGTTTTTTACAACCGCAAATTACCCCCAGGCAGGCAACTACCCGCCCAGCAGCCGTGCCATCAATCTTTCATCAACCAGTGCAGCGCTCAACGCGCGTTACATCCCCCTGGATCGTTGGAACAAACCCTTGCTGATGCCGATTGCCAGCGCCACCAATTACGCACCACCCTCCAGCGCCAATTTTATCGCCCCGGACTGGATTCTGCTGACGCGGGGAGGGGCCAATCCGGTCCAAAGCGCCGTGAACTCCCCCTCGGATCTTCGGTGGTCGGCCACCAGCGCGAGTTCTGTGGTTGGACGCTATGCCTATGCGATCTATGATGAAGGCGGGCTGCTGGACGCAAATGTTGCCGGCTATCCCTCCAACACAACCACCGACCAACTAGCCGGCAAACCCGCCCTGGCCTACGCCGATCTGACGAAAATCGGCCTCACTGGAACCCAGGTCGACGTCATGGTTGGCTGGCGCAATTTCGCCTCCGCCAACGCCTCGGGCAAGCTGCCGGAGTACACTTTCAGCGGGTCGAATTATTACCAATCCGTCCTTTCGAACATGAACGGCTTCCTTTCCGTCAGCGGTTCCGTGAACAATAACCAAACGGACCGGCTTTTCACCAGCCGCCAGGAGTTGATCCGCTTTGCCCAGGCTTCCAAAGGGCTCAATCTCACAGGCACTGCATTGAATGCCCTCAATTATCTGACCCACTTCAGCCGCGATCTCAACCAGCCCTCTTTCATCAAACCCCAGTCAGTACAGTCGAGCTTGCCGGGGTACGACCCGAGTGCACCGCAGATTCAAACAACCGGCAGTGGCGGCAACAACCAGTCTGGCCTCGATGCTTATGTCAACCCGGCATTTCCCGCAGTCCGGGTGCAAAAGGCATTTGTACGAAATGACGGCTCCACGGCGGTGGTCGGCGAGCCGTTGGTGAAACAGCGTTTCGCCCTCAAACGCCTCGCATGGCTCACCTATCAAGGGCCAAGCTTCAACCGCGCCCAGACCGATCCGGATATTCAGGCCTTAATCAATACGCACGGAATTCCATACAGCTACCTTCAGCAAGGCACAGCGCAGAACATCAAAAAATACTTTGGCCTGACGTGGGTCGCGGATTCGGGCAGCCAGCTGGGCAAATGGGTCTATAACGTCCACAACGGGACTTTGGGCAGCGGATCCACGGGAGCCATCCTGAGGCTGGGGATCCCGGGCGATTCTTCGACAGGGATTTCCGGTTTGACTGCTCCCCGCGAGCCAGACTTTTTCGAGTTGCTCAAAGCCGCGATTAATGCCGGTTCCAAGGCTAAGACATCCATTGCTTTCGGTGGCTCGACGCTAAACCCGCTGGGCTACCAAGCTCAATATGATATTTCCTTCGACTATGCCGTGATGCAAATCGGCGCGAACATCATCTGCCAATCGCGGGTTGACGGGTATGGCGTGCGGATTGTCTTCAATGACGGGGTTCTCCCGGTCAAGGAGTTCTACGGAGTCGAGAACAACCCTTACCTTTACCGGGTGCGCTGGGGCTTGCTGAAGGTCCGAACGGAAAATCCGTGCGTCAAGAACGGCGTGAACATCGTGCCCAATGCCGCCATGGGCGCCTATCCCGCGCAGTCGGGTTCGGTTGGCACGCCAAGCCTCAGCGGAATCTGGGGCGCCAGCGTGGGCGTTTTGGTCGATCCGGGCGTTTCGATGGTCATGCTCCTTCCCGAGATATGGAACCCGCATGATCAGAACGCTCCGATGCCCAGTCCCAGTCTGCGCCCCGCCAATTTCCGGCTAATTGCGGACAGTCTGAATCCAGACAACGTCATCAATGGCGGCGGCACTTACAATCAAGTGAAAGCTCTAGGAAATGCCGTGAACGATCCTGACCATAACGGGAGCGCAACTTCCGGAACAGACGCGGCTACGACCGGCAACTATGGACAGCCAGCTTTTTCGCGCGCCAAGGGAGGCGTGGGAACGGAGATACAGGGAAGCTATGCCGGTTACCTGAACCCATTGACGGCATCCGTTACGGCTTTAGCCTTCAGCATTCCCTCTGCCGCGCTTTTTCGGGAACCGACCTTGTTGGCGAGGTATAACATTCCTTCGGGCAGCAATCTGCATATCGATTCCTCGGGGTGGAGCGCCACGGACGCGCCCGACGCAGATTATGCCAACTTGGAGACGAGCACGGGCAAATCGTTTACCTCAAACCAGGGCTTCACCGCAGATGTCACCAACCCCCTGGTGCTTCCCACCGCTTCTTTAGTCAGCAGCACGACACAATATGTTGGCATTCCGGTGGGCCTGCTTCCTAACGAATGGGTGCGCTCGCCGATTATCACCGGGTCCATCAATGAGCCCGGTTGCGGGATGATCGAACGTAGCCAATCAATCAGCATAATCGGCAGCCCCTATGCGACTTACCGTTTGCAATTCCAGGATCCAACCAATGCGAGCAACTGGATCACCTACGACAGCAAATTCACCAGTCCCGCTGCCACGGGTCTCCATAACATTCTGGGAAGCGGGACGGGCGGCTTGATGCAAGCGGCCCCCATCTGGGTCACTTACACCGATCCTCGGACCAGCCGCTTCGGAGGCATCGTTCCAAACACCAGCGGTCTGAGCAGCACTGCAGCCGCAAAATTTTGCGGACCGGGTGCTGCCGCGTATGTCTATCCCTGGACTGCGCCTTTCGGCTATGGCTACGGGTCATCCGAGCCTGCGCCCGGTAACGCGAAAGAATGGCTGGACGAATCCAATGACGTGCTCATTAGCAACCGTCCTGGCTATGATGGCGGATTCTGCTTTGCTGAGAGCGGGGTCAAAGCGCTCTCCACCCAAGCTGCGGGTTGGAATAGCAAGGAAATGATGGTCGGCATGCTTTCCCAAAACTCTCTTTCTGCCACCAACAATGGCAACCAATATTCGGGCGTGTTCGGCTCGGGGACCAACTCCGCTCTGCAAAACGCCCACTATTACCGCGATCCGGATGACGTGGTGCGGCGCGCCATGGGCGCCTATGCATCCGCATCGACCACGCTCGGCCTGCCCATGGCTTCCACGCTTTATCCGGGGCCCAGCGCCGGCCCGGCCAACCAAAGCCAAAGCCGCCCCTGGATTTTGCATCGCCCATTCCGCTCCGTAGCCGAGATCGGATACGTGTTCTCCGGCACCCCCTGGAAAAATCTCGATTTCTTTTCTCCCGAAAGCGGGGATGCAGGATTGTTGGATGTTTTTTGCATCAACGAGACCAGCGATTCCCGCGGGGTGGTGGCGGGGAAGGTCAATCTCAACACCCGGCAGGCGCCGGTCCTCCAGGCGATCCTTGCCAGCGCTTGCCGCGACGAACAAACGTCGGGAACGGTGGTGATTGATCCCGCTACGGGCGGCGCGGCCGATCAAATCGCCAACGCCCTCCTGCAGCGAACCTCCGGGACTGGCAAACTCAATAACTTGAGCGAGCTGGTCGGTAAATGGATTCCCGGTTCTTCCAGAACCGCTCCGATCGATGGCAGCGCTACCTATGACGGCTTTAGCAAGGATCTCTCCACACTCCTTGCCACCATTTATGGGGCCGACAGCGCTGCCACGAACATTGCGCGCTTCCGCGAAGCGGCTCTCAGGCCCCTGGCCAGTGTCGGCGCCACGCGGGTTTGGAACCTCATGATCGACGTGGTGGCGCAGACGGGCCGTTATCCCTCCACTGTAACCGATCTTTCCCAGTTCATGGTGGAAGGCGAACAGCGTTATTGGGTGCATATCGCCATCGACCGGCTCACCGGCGAAGTGATCGACAAACAAATCGAAGTAGTCAAAGAATGAACCCCGCAATTCCCATCGCCCTGCTTCTGGGCTTCTTTACCGTGGCCGTGGCGCAGCAAAGTTCCTCCCAGCCCCAGGCTTCTCCGAGGCCGGAACTTCCTCCCGGCCCGCTTTTGAGCCGCGCCCCGGAAATGGCGGAGTGGACGATCACTTTCAAAGCCCAGGCAGGCGCGGCGAATACCAAAACCGCGCAGCGCGGTCAGACCAGGACCTACTCGGAAGACTACCGGGCCGTCGTTACCAAAACCCGTTCCATTTACCATGTCACCATGGTTACCGGCGCGGGAGTGAGGAGCGACCGGTGGAGCGTCAACAATGTTCAGGTCATGTTTTTGTCCAATGCCCGGCTGCCGGTCGTTGCCACGTCCTCGGAAATGGAAGAGTTCTACATGGACTTCGGCAAGAGCGACTTTCCCGACTTGGGGTGGATCTCCCGGAAAAACTTTGTCGATGTGAAACCGCTGGGCGGAGTGGCCAAGGGCCTGGTCTTCGAGGACCAGCTCAAAAACCCGAACCCCGATGGTTTTCCGCTGAAGGTCCGCGCGGTGATCGACCTCCAGACCCGCCTGCCGCTGCTCTTCCAGATTGACAATGGCATCGGCACCTTCCAATTCGGCGCGCCCCCCCAGGCAATGCTTGTCCCTCCGGCAAATGTGGTCAGTCTCGCCGATCAGTTGCGCAAGCAAGTTCAACAAGCCTCGTTAATGCCTCCCCCCTGAGCCAAATTGGGCCCGGCGAATGGCATCGGAGTCTGGTGCCAGGAGCGGCCAACGCTTAAATCTCCACTTTTATTCATCCCTACTTATACAAATGCAAATCCTAGGCCTCCACATTATCGACGTGCTCGTTGTCATCTTCTTCCTATTGGGAGTTATCGGCTTGGGATGGTGGGCTGCCCGCGGGGTCAAGGAAGACAAGGACTTTTACCTCAGCGGGCGCAAGCTGGGCCGCACCCTCCAGTTCTTCCTGAGCTTCGGGAGCATGACCGATTCCTCCGGGGCTCCCACCACCGCTGCCGAGGTATTTCGGCAGGGTGCGGGCGGCATCTGGATCAGCTTGCAGACCCTGTTCATCACCCCCTTTTACTGGTTCTCCTCCAGTTGGTTTCGCAGAGTGCGGCTGGTCACGATGGCCGACCTCTTCGTGGAACGCCTCAACAGCAAAACGCTGGCGACAGCCTACGTTATTTTCAATATCTATGTGAGTCTGCTGTTCCTGGGCTTTGGCAATGTGGTTTCCTACAAAGTAGCAGCGGCGATCATGGTAAAGCCCGCCAGCGCCTACACCGTCGCGGAGCAAGTCATGGTGGGTCAATACCAAGAGTATTCGGGGCTAAAGGCGGCTTATTCGGCCAACAGCCTCTCCCAGGAGAAGCGGAAACGCTTTGAACAGCTTGAGAGCATGGTCAAACGCGGGGAGCTGAACTCCTTTGTCTCCTACGTGCAGCCGCTGCCCTTCTACATTCTCTACACGCTCACGGTCGCAATCTATATCACCTTGGGCGGGCTCAAGGCGGCGGCAGTGACGGATGCGCTGCAAGGCTTGCTGATTTTCGCCTTCACCATCCTCATCATTCCTTTGGGCCTGATAAAAATCGGGGGCTTCCATGCCCTTCACCAGGCGGCGCCCGAGTTCATGTTCCGCCTCTTCGGAACCGTCAGCGTGAGCGATTACGCGTGGTATTCCATCGTCGCGATCACCTTTGCCAGCATGATCCAGATGTTCGGGCTGGTCTCAAGCATGTCGATGTCCGGCTCGGCCAGGAACGAGAATGCGGCCCGGTTTGGGCAGATCACCGGAGCATTCACCAAGCGGATCGTGATTATTGCCTGGATGCTTTGCGGGCTGATCGCCGTGGCCATGTTCCCCGGTGGCATGGCCGATCCGGAGAATGTCTGGGGCGTCATGGCCAAAACACTGCTTGCCCCCGGGTTGATGGGGCTGATGCTTTCGGGGATGCTGCTCGGGCACATGCCGGCGGTCGGTTCCAACACCATTGCCGTGGCCGCCTTGATTGCCCGGAACATTTACGAACCCCTGTTCAAAGGACGCACCGAGAAACATTATCTCCGAGTGGGCCAGTTTCTGGTAATCCTCACCTTGGCAGCGAGCGTCCTCTTCTCCATGCGCTTTTCCGGGGCGGTCCAATTGATCACCACCATTATCACCTTCAACGTCTTCTTCGGAGCCGTGGTGGTTCTCATCTTCTTTTGGCGGCGTCTGAGCGTTCCCGCAATCTGGGTCTCCCTTGGCCTCTGGATCATCGGGATTGGGCTGATGCCGTCCCTGGTGCCCAGAGTGGAGCAGCTCCGGCGGCATCCCATGCTGGTCCAGATGACTCCGGAGCGAACCATCCCCAGCCTCATCGGTGCCACCGTGGATGATGTAGCGCAAGGCATTGCCACAAAGATCGGCGAAGCCATTCGCAAGCCGCTGAAAGTGCCGCCCGCGGCCATCTATTTTGAGTCAGTGGCTCTCTCCAACCCCCAGGACCCCGCATCACCCATGGAAGGGGTGGGCCGCTTCCAGGTGGAAACCTATTTGCTCCATGGACTCGGATTCCCCGTCAGCGAGTTTAACAAGGCGGGGCTGTTGGCGGCGCGTTGGGGAGTGGCGGGCGTTCTCCCTTTCATTTTACTCATCTCCCTCAGCTATCTTCTCCCCGGGCGTCGCCTCACCGAAGAGGACCAGCATCGGATTGCGGGCTTCTATGCAAAGATGAAGACCCCGGTCGCCCCGACCCCGGAAGAAGATGACCGGGAAATCGCCATGAGCTATGCCTGCCCCCATCGATTTGATCACCAGAAAATGTTTCCCCGCTCGAGTTGGGAGTTCTCCAAATGGACGCGCACGGATTTCCTCGGCTTTCTCGGTTGCTGGGCCATTGTGGGACTGATCCTCGGCCTTCTGTGGCTCGTCTTGCATATTGGATCGTGAGGCAATTCCTTTGCCCATGCAAGGCCGCCTCGGCGCGCACTGACCGCGCCCTCCGAGCAATTAAACGCAAATCCCCCTGAAGAAAATGATAATTCCACGAATGACCCTCACCATCATCGCCGCCGCCGCGCTTGAGTTCGGCAGCGCCACGCTTTCCGCCGCGCTTCCGTCGGGAGTGCCGCCGCTGGACGAGATTGCCGGAGAATGGATTTCCGTGACCGATGTGGCGAACATGCCCGCCGTGCACAACTTCCACGATATGCTGTTGATTAACCGCGATCTGACTTCGTTCGCGTGCAAGCCGGACGACCAGCTCTATGCGCGGAAGAAACGCAGTGATTATCCGGCGCTCACCCTCACCCTTGATGGCAAAGAGTATCCGGCTGCCGAATGCCGCTGGTATCCATATAAGGCTCTGCGGCGGAATAATGATTGCGGCGGATTTACGGTCGATTCGGACACGCGGATGATCAACGAACAGCGCGCTGTTCTCGTTCGCCTGCGTGTCAGCAATCCGACCACGACCCCAAAATTGGTTCATCTCGCGCTGTCGGTTGCGGGCGTATTGCAACCGGATGGGCAGTCTGCCATTAACATTCCTGAGCGCCCCCCGGGCTATGTGACCTTTGTGCGGATGGTGAAAAAGCCCGACAACGCAACCAATGAAAACGACCTCGTCCGATGGGAATGGAATCTCACCCTTCCGGCAGGCGGAGAACAGGTGCTGGAGTTTGTTGCCGGTGACGGCAGGGACAACGCATCGGAAGATATCCGCGCTAGCGTGACCAAGTGGAGTGACAACTTCTCCACCGAGTTCGACCGTTTTAAAACGGTCTGGGAGCAGCGCTGGGCCGACACCTTCACGCCCGGCAACGGCCATTTCTCCGGCAATCTGCCGGTCTTGGAAACCGACAACGCCGCGCTGAAGCGAAATTACTACATGGGCGCGGTCACGATGCTGGCGCTGGAACGCACGCAATTTCCAGTGCATCCGCGCTCATTCATCACCAGCGGCGAGCGAGCGCCGGGCGTCCAGTATTACTGGGACGCCTCCATGCAGTCCGTCGCGTGGGCGCTGCTCGAGCCCGCAGGCATGAAGGCCACGTTGCGGCGTTGGCTGGTGCAGAACGTACGAACCGAATCCACCATTTCCCTAACGCAAACCGAGGGCTTCGACGCAAAATCGTATGACAAGATGTACGGTTGCGGTTACGCCTTCAACGCCTGCACCATTTTCAAGGCCGCTTTCGACTACCTCCGCGTCTCCGGCGACCTCGCGTTTCTGGAGGAACAACTGAAGGACGGCAAAACCGTTTTGGAGCGCATGGGCGAAATCGCCACGGATTGGAAAACGCTGGCGCAGCCGGGCAGCCCGCTGGCCAATTACGGCGAAAACAAAAACCTCCTCGAATGCGCCCCGGCCTACATCCACCGCGTCGCCTCCGCCAACGCGCAAAATGTTTTGATGATGCGCCAGGCCGCCGCGCTCTACGAACTGAAGAACCAGCCCGACCGCGCCAAGGAACTGCGCGCTGATGCCGACGCATTTCTGCCCGCCGTGCTGAGCCTCTACCAACCCGGCGACGGCGTCTGGCATTCTCTGCATCTGGACGGCAAGCAGGTTGAGCTTCGCCACTGCGTGGATTACATCTACGTTGGCGACGCGCTCGCCCGCGACCTCACGCCAGTCATGCGCCGCGAGATGACCGACTTCGTGAAACGAGAGTTGTTCATGCGCGATTGGATGCGCGCCATGAGCCTGAAGGACGCCGCCGCCGCCCGGTCCAAGCGTCCCGACCACGGCCCCATGGGCGCTTACGACGGCTGGATTCCGCTTACGGTTGGCACGATGTGGCGGTTAGGGTTTCCGGGCGACGCGTTCGATTTCTACTGCCGCACCGCTGTCGTCACGAGCGAAGGCCCGTTTGCCCAGGCCCGCGAATTCTACGGCCCAAACCGCACGGACTACGACGCTCCCGTCCGCATCGCCCCCTGGGGCTGCATGAAGGAATGCATCAGCGGCGCGGCGTTCACGGACGTCGTCATCAGCGCCTTCTTCGGCTTCGACCCTTCGATCGATGGTAAAACAATGCTGGCCGATCCGAAAACCCCGCGTCCGTTCACCGGCAGGCTGCTCAACCTTTCCAGCCGAGGCAGCATGCGTTCCATCATCGCTGACGAGCATGGTATCACTCCCTTTCCGAACTAAATTTTCCAATTACATACATTAATAATCACCAGGAGAATCATTGCATCATGAAATTGAGAACAATTTTGGCGGGAATTTTGGTTTTAGGCTCTTTCCCGATTGCCGCGACGGCGGCATCCCGGGAGGCTGATAAATTCGAACCGGTCAGACTGGCCTGCGAGTATCGCGAAAATCCGCTGGGAATCGATGTTCAGAAGCCGAGACTTTTCTGGTGGTTGGCGGACAGAAAACAGGAAACCGGATCCGGGCATCGGGAAATCAGCAGTTACGGATCAGAGATTCCGCGCGGTGTGCAGCAAACTGCCTACCAGATCCTCGTGGCGAGTTCGGAAGAGTTGCTCAATAAAGATCAAGGGGATCTCTGGGAGAGCGGGAGAGTGGAATCGAACCAGTCGATCCAAGTCGAATATTCAGGCAAACCCTTGGGATCCTTTCAATACTGCTACTGGAAAGTGCGGGTGTGGACTAAAACAAACTCGGAACCCGGAACCCTGAACTCAGTATGCGGTCCCTGGAGCAAACCGGCGTTCTGGGTGACGGGGTTGCTCAAGCCCGATGATTGGCAGGCGAAATGGATCAAATTCCCCGCGAATGAAACCTCCCCGTGGATGCGAAAGGAGTTTAGTATCGATGCCGCGCCTGGAAGGGCCATGGCTTTTGTGAATGTGAAGGGTTACTACGAATTGTATGTAAACGGGAAGAAAGTGGATGACGACGTTCTTTCACCGGCAGTGTCGGATTTTTCCAAACGCACGTTTTATCGGGCTCATGACATAAGCCGGTTTCTGCGTCCCGGTAAAAATTGTATTGGGGTATGGCTCGGCACAGGGTGGGCTCGGTCTGGAATGTCCGCAAGAGTCCAGCTCAATATGACCATTGGCGGGCGGGACGAGGTTATCGGAACAGATAAGACATGGACTTTTTCGCCAAGTTCCTACACCCTGCTCGGCGGATGGAAATGGGCCGATTATGGCGTTGAAAGCCTCGATGCCAACCGCGATATTCCAGACTGGAGCGAGGCCGGTTGCAAAACAGGCAAATGGATGCCGGTTGAAGAGTGCCGTGCCCCGGCCGGCGTAGTGGTGGCGCAAACATGCGAACCGAACCGCATTGGACGCACTATCCCCTTGGTAAAATGCACAGCCCTTGGCAAGAATATTTGGGAACTGGATTTTGGCGTGAACCTGACAGGATGGTTAAAAATCCGCATGCCAAAACTGGCGCAGGGAACACGAATCAGCTGGCTCTACGCAGACCGGCGCTATCAGTCGATCGAAGGAGATAAGACCCCCGCCGGTAATATCAGAGCAACAAGGGCATTCAGGGTCAAGGCGGACGGCGGGGATATCGCTTACCAGTATTTCAATCAAAAAGATGAATTTATTTCGGCAGGCAAAGAGGGGGAACAGTTTTGTTCCAAGTTCAGTTATCACGGCTTTCGGTATGTGATTCTTTACGATTTCCCTGTGCAGCCAACCCAGGATGATGTCGAGGCGCTGCCGATCGCATCGGATTTGGGAGCCGCCGGAAGCTTCGAGTGCTCCAATGATTTATTAAACCGCATTTACCAGGTGAATCTGTGGACGCTTCGCTGCCTCAGTCTGGGGGGGTACATGGTGGATTGTCCACACCGCGAGCGGCTCGGCTATGGTGACGGGCAGGTAGGGTTCGATTCGATGGTGATGAGCCGGAATGCGCCGGCATTTTACGCAAAGTGGGCCAATGACTGGCTTGATGGGCAGAATCCTTCAACCGGAGAGCTCCCGTACACGGCACCCAGGATGGGGGGCGGGGGGGGGCCTGCCTGGGGCGGCACAGGCTGCGTTTTGCCCTTCAAACTGAACCTGTATTATGGCGATCGACGCCTGTTGGAAAACGCTTATGAACCGATGCGGAGGTATGTTGAATTGCTTGAGAGCCGGTGTACAAATGATATTCTGAGGGCATATGGTGGGAAGTGGGATTTCATCGGGGACTGGGTAGCCCCCGGGCGCGGAATGGATACCAGCCACTGGCCGGAAAAATCCGCAGCGGAATTATTCAATAATTGTTACCGGGTTTACCTCATGGAACTCCTTGTCAAGTCGGCGGAAATTCTCGGGAAAACCGACGAGGTGCAGCACTGGAACGCTAGGCTCAGGGAAATCAGGCCGCTCATCCACACGGCATTCTATGATGCTCCAAACAAGCAATACGTAATTGATGAGGAATCTTATCAGGTAATGCCGCTTATGACGGGAGTCACACCGGATGCGGCCAAAGAGGCCGTCACGAAAAGGCTGGAGGAACTTATCACGGTAAAAAATAACGGCCATCTCGACACAGGCATGTTAGGCACCTATTTCCTTCTCGATTATCTGCAGGAGATCGGACGCAACGACCTCCTGTACACGATCATGAACCAAACCACCTATCCCGGCTGGGGGTATATGATTTCCCAGGGAGCAACCACTTTCTGGGAGCAGTGGAACGGGTATTATTCCCATATTCACTCCTGCTTCACCAGTCCGGGCGGATGGCTCCAGCAGGGGGTGGCCGGCATCCGTGCCGATCCGGACGGACCCGGTTTCAAGAAGATTATTATCAAACCCAGCCTGGTCGGCGACCTCAAATGGGCCAAGGGCAGCTATGACTCCATCCATGGCCGGATTGTCAGCAACTGGACGCTTGAGAATGGAAAACTTCAGATGGATGTAACTATTCCCGAGAATACAAGCGCAACCATTCATGTGCCTGCGCGGAGTCGGGAATCGGTCACGGAATCAGGAGTGCCAGCCGGCAAGGGCGGCGGCTTGAGATTTTTGGGAATGGAAAAAGGGTGTGCGGTTTATGAGGCGGGGTCGGGTTGCTATCTTTTTGGCAGCAAAATATAGATGAAGAGCATGACAAAAACACTCTTTCGGCCTTCTGTGGCTCGTCTTGCATATTGGATCGTGACTGAATACTCCTCCCCAACAACAACCCACAGCTTACGCGAAAGCGCACATATAACGCGCAATATGACACACGAAAAATGATGCACGCTTTTGAAGCATCACTTATAAAACTAAATCAACATCCCCTCAAATTCCCATTCACATCATGAAGACCCACCTCCTGAAACCCTCCTCAAACCGGATCGTGAATTTTACCCCATCCGCCACGGTCAAATCCGCCGCAAAGCGGCTCAATCTCGCTCGCAACCTGGGCGTCTTCTCGCTGGTTGCAGCCTCCATTCTTGGCCAGAACGCGCACGCGGTGACCATCACCAAAGCCAACAATACCACACAGCTATCCACTGGTTCGAGTTGGGTTGGTAACGTCGCTCCTACCTCTTCGGATACAGTTGTCTGGGATTCAACGGTAACTGGCCCGAATACGGTTAACTCGAGTAATCCGTCATTCGGAGCTTTGCAAATTCTCAACCCTGGCGGCTTGGTTACGATTAATGCTACCAGCACCATAAGCTTGGGAAACAACAGCGCGAATCCCGCAGTGGTCATCGACATGTCGAGCGCCATCGCAGACCTGACCATAGCCGCCGGGGCCGGTGGCTTGCGCCTTGCAAATGCCGCGGGTGCGTTCAATTGGACCGTGGCCTCCGGCCGAACGTTGACGATTGGCGCGAATATCACCACCGCTGGAAGCGCGATCAAATACCTTCAGTTGGCCGGCAGTGGAAATGTAGTCATTACTGGCACTGTGTCTGCCACCTCAAGCACTATGCTGGGGCTGCAAATCGGCGGAGCCAACGTCACGCTCAGTGGAGCGAATAATTGGTACACCACGACCGGTGCCAATGCCAAATTTGAGATCAATTCGGGCACGTTGAATCTTGGAAACGATAATGCACTCCAGGCAAGCGGCAGCTCCGGGTTTGGCATCAACGGCGGCACCCTGACCGCCTCTGGCGCGGATCGCTCCATCTCCACGGCCCTCGGCTTCAAGATCGGCGGCAACTTCATTGTCGCCGACAATGCGTCCGGCGGCCACTCCCTGGACTTCGGCAGCGCGGTCACGCTCTCCACCGCCAGCGCCACGGTCACGAACTCCATTTCCGGCGCCAACAAGCTGACCTTTTCCGGGGGTCTTAACCTCTCCGGCACCAACACGGCAGGCGCGCTGACCTTCGCCGGCGCGGGCACAACGGAAGTCAATAGCGTGATCGCCAATGGCGGCACCGCCACCAGCGGCACACTCATCATGAACGGCAGCGGCACACTGAAGCTGACCGGAACAAACACCTACACCGGCAAGACAATTGTTCAGAGCGGCACTCTGAGCTTCAGCGTCGGCAATGCCAGTGCCACCGCCAACCAGCAACTGGGCGCGAACGCAGCCCTTGACCTCGGTGTGGCCCACACCTCCTCCGGCGTCCTGAACTACACCGGCGGCACAGATACCCTGGCCAAAAACATCACCGCGCTCGGCAACGGCAGCGACACCATCAAAAACAGCGGTTCCGGGGTGCTGACCCTCTCTGGCACGCTTACCAAGAATGGCACGATCCTCAATCTGAATGGCGGCACCAAAGGCATCACGGTTACGGGCTTGGTCACTGGCACGTCTTCCAACTCCGACCTCTATGTTACCGGCGGCACGGTGACCCTGAGTTCCGCCAACAATTATAACGGGCCTACCGTTGTGAACTCGGGAGCTACATTGGCCCTCGGTATCAATAACGCCATCACGAACAACTCGGTGGTGACGCTGGGTGATGCGAGCCACACTGGCATGCTTGACATGGGCGCCTACACGAACCTGATCGGCGGGCTAACCATCGCGGGTGGCGGCGGAACGGTTAGAGTTATGGGCAGTGCCACACCTGATCCCTTGTCGTTTACCAGCGGCACCCTCACGCTCACTGGGAACCTCACTCTCGACGTGGGGCAGACGGGCACCACCTCCGGTCTCTATCACCTGCTTGCGGCAGGCTCCAAGACTGGCGGCGGCACGGTCTCTGCAATCAATGTCAATTCGGCATATAACCTGCTGACCCTGAGCAACGGCGCTGATTACGATCTGCAGCACAAGGCCGTCATCGGCGCCGTCACCGCAACTCCTGCGGCGGCCTCGATCATCACCGGCGGCAGCACCGCATTTGGTTTCACGGTAGCGAACTCGGCTCCATCCTCCTCTGGCACACTCTCTTTCAGCACAACAGCAGGCGCAAACACCGCCGGTTCCGTAAACGGGCCGGTCAAGGTGGGCGCCCAGGCCACCAGCGGCACACAGTCCGGTTTGTTCTTCAACGGAACCACAGTGGGTGCTGCGCAAACCGGCAGCTTCACGGTCACGGACAACAACGCCGTGACCAGCAGCTCAACGGCGAGCGTCAGTGTGAACGTCTTTGATCATGCGAGCGCCTCGGTCAGCGGAAGCACGCTGGCGTTGGGCAATGTGCGCGTAGGCTACAGCAGCCCGGTTGTCAGCACGACCGTAAGCGCCACCAACGCAGTCGGGTATCGCGTCGATTTGACCGGTAGCGCGGCGGCGATTGGCAACCTGTCGCTGAACAACCTGGCTGCCACATCGGCAGGCAACAGCAACCACATTGCCGCCACCTTGGCCACCGGGCAGACGGCAGGGGCGATCAACCAGGACTTCACCTACACCTTCGCGGACAGCTCCTCGCTGAGCGGAGCAAGCAATGTCGGCACACAGAAGCTGACGGTAACGGGCGGCGTCTACGACTACGCACAAGCCACCTACAGCGGCACCACGCTGGACTTCGGCAAGGTGCGCGTGAGCGGCAGCGCAGCGGCGAAAGCGGTGGACTTCACGAACACAACGGTGAGCAATGCAGCCTATCAGGATAACT
>SESG01014698.1_pt1 | contig 26887 bp, 25 predicted proteins | sample 3171421 | NCBI WGS metagenome assembly SESG01 (sample SAMN10866946, study PRJNA518727) | freshwater metagenome | biome: subpolar coniferous forest; feature: holomictic lake; material: water; isolation source: holomictic Lake 227, 6 m and 8 m depth | place: Canada: near Kenora, Ontario | collected...
TGGCCCGACTCGAGGAGCTGGTGGACGAGCTCGCGGCGGCGCTCCGCCTCGCCGGGTCCGGGTCGGAGCGGCTCTCCCGCGAGGCCTGGACGGGCCTCCTCGACGTGGCGCTGTCCCGGGTCGAGCTCCCCGTCGGCCAGGGTCCCGCGGCCGGCGCGGTGGAGGCCTGGCCCGTGGAGGAGGCCCCGGGTCTCGCGAGCCGCGCGACCCTCGTGCTCGGGGCGGAGCGAGGAAGCTGGCCCGGCGAATCGGGGGCCGATCCGATCCTGGGGAACGCGGGGCGGGAACTTCTCCAGGCCCACCTGGGTCGGCGCGCCCTCGCCACCGGGTACCACCGCCGCGCCGAGGCCGAGTTCCGCGGGCTGTGGGCCCTCTGCTCGGCGAGCGAGATGCTCGCGGTGGGGTGGACCCGTGCCGAGGAGGAGGGGCCGGCGCCGCTCGCGGCGCAGGTGCTCGACATGGCCGATGCGCCCGAGCTGCCCCTCGCCGCCGACCCGCCCCTCGGGGCCTCGCGCGGCGAGGGGGAGGCGCTCCGGGCGGCCGCGCGCCTCGCCCGGGACGGGGAGGGGGATCGTGCCGCCCGCGCCCTCGCGCCCTTGCCCGAACTCGCGGCCCGGGCCGGGGAGGCCGGCGAGGTCGGTCGGCAGGAGCGGGAACGGCGCGACGCCTGGGCCACGGGTCGCGCCACGCAGGACGCCGGCCAGGTTCCACCCGGGCTCCCCGCCTGGCGGGACGCGCTCCCCGACGAGTGGAGCGCCACCGAGCTCGAGCTCGCGGCCCGCTGCCCGTTCCGCTTTCTTCTCAAGAAGGCGGGGATCCGGGAGCCCCGCTCGGGCGACCTCGACATGGAGCCGCGCGACGAGGGGTCTCTCGTGCACGCGGTCCTGGAGTCGTTCGTGCGGGAGCGCCGCGACCGGGGGGCCTGGCCGCCCCGGGACTCGGAGGCCGACAGGGAGGACGCACGGGCGGTGGCGGTCCGCGTCTTCGCGAGGTTCGAGGCGGACGGGTCGGTCGGGGACCCGGCCACCTGGGCTGCGCGGCGGGAGGCCGTCCTCCGGCGGGTGGACCGCTTCGTCGCCGACGAGGCGGGCGGGGATCCCGGCCTTCGCCCGGTGCTCCTCGAATGGGACTTCGGGGGGCTGTCGGGGCGTCCGCCGCTCGTCATCCCGGATCCCGGCGGCGACGTCCGGGTGAAGGGGCGCATCGACCGGGTGGACGCGGATGCCGACCGGCTCCGGGTCATCGACTACAAGAACTCCCGGTCCCTCTCCGGCCGCGACCGGCTCGATCCGGCCGCACTCGGGGTGACGAGCTTCCAGGCGCCGCTCTACCTGCTCGCCGCGCAGCGCGAGCTGCCCGGGCGGACGAGCCTCGAGGCCTCCTTCGTTCTGCTCCGCTCGGGCGAGCGGCCGAGTTCGTGGAGCACGACCCCCGGCGATCCGGCCCTGGCGCTCGATCCGGAGGGGCGCGCCGCCGCACGTGCGGCGGGGGTCGTGACGGTCGCCGACGGCGTGGTCGCCGCCGTCGCCCGGATCCGGGCCGGTGAGCTGCCCGTCGCCTCCGAGGACTGCACCGGCTGCCCGTTCGGCGCGGTCTGCCGCTTTCCGCGCGCGGGGGAAGCGTGAGCCCGCTGCCCGCCGGAGCCCGCTGGAGCGACGCCGCGCTGCGCCTCTTCGAGGCCACCGGCGAGACGGCGGTCTCGGCCGGAGCCGGGTCGGGGAAGACCACCGCGCTCCTCGAGCTGCTCACGCGGCGCCTCGCCGGCATCGGTCCGGCCGAGCCCATCGCGCCGGGCGAGGTGGTGGCCATCACATTCACTGAGCGTGCGGGTGCGGAACTGATGGATCGGCTCGGCGAGGAGCTGGCCCACGGCATCCGGGAACTCCGGGCCGGCGGGGACGCGGTGCGGGCCGACCGGCTCGTCCAGGCGCTCCGGGAGCTCCCCTCCATGTCGGTGGGGACGATCCACGGCTACGCGGCGAAGCTGCTCCGGCTCCACCCGCTCGAGGCGGGGGTCGATCCCGACTTCGCCGTGCTGGAGGAGGAGGGGGCGCAGGAACTGCTCTCGGCCGCGGCCCTGGGGGGCGCGGTCGCCGCGCTCGACCGGGAGGACGCCGGGTGCCGCCGGCTGGCCGCGGCCATGGGCGGCGTGCGGCCGCTCGCCGGATCGGCGGCGGCGCTCGTCCGGGAGCGGTCCACCCGGGGTGCGGCGGGGTCTCCGCTGGGCGTCCGGGGGGATCCCGAGGCGGTGGAGCGGGCGAGGGGGGAGCTGCTCGACGCGGCGTCGGAGCTGGCCGCCATGGCCGGGGCCGCCACCACCGCGACCGGGAGGCAGGCGCTCGCCGATCTCGGGGCGCGGCTCGTGGGGGTGCAGGGCGCGGAGCGGCTCCCGTCCCCCTGGGACGAGGCGGCGCGACTCGCGGTGCTGCCCGGCGCGCTCCGCGGATGGCGGGTGGGGAAGCGGGATCCCCCGGAGCTCACCGCCGCGCGTGGGAGGCTCACGGAGGCGGGGCGGGCGCTGCCTCCGCTCGCCGCCGAGCTGGCCGCGGCGCCCGAGGCGGCGTCGCTCGCGGCGCTCGTCGGGGAGGTGGAGCGGCGCTACGCGGAGGCCAAGTCCCGCGCCGCCGCCCTCGACTTCGACGACCTGCTCCTGCGCGCCCGGGATCTCCTTCTCGACGTCCCCTCGGTCCGCGACGAGGTCCGCTCGCGGCTGCGCGCGCTCCTCGTGGACGAGTACCAGGACGTGAACGGGCTGCAGGCCACACTCTTCGACGAGCTCGCCCCGCCGCTCCGCGTCGCCGTGGGAGATGCCCGGCAGTCCATCTACCGTTTCCGCGGAGCCGACGTGAAGGTCTTCGCCTCGCTCATCGAGCGATTGCGGTCGGACGGGGGGCTCGTCGTGCATCTGCGGGAGAACCACCGGTCCACCGCCGGCGTGGTGGGGCTCGTCAACGCGGTGCTGGACGCCGACCCCGGTGCACTGGGCGTCCCCTCCGGGCCGGAGGATCGGCTGCTGGCGATGAACGCCGGAGGAGACTCCCCCGCGGCCGAGCTGCTCGAGGATGGCGCCGGCGGCGACGGCGAGGAGCGGCGGGACCGGGAAGCCCGCGCGGTGGCGGCACGCGCGGCCGAGTTCGTGGCGCAGGGGCGGAAGCCCGGGGAGCTGGCGGTCCTCTTCCGGCGGCTCACCCATGTCGGCGTCTTCGAGCGGGCGCTCCGCCGGGCCGGACTCCCGGTGCGGGTGGCCCGCGGCGGCGGCTTCTTCCAGGCCCCCGAGGTGCGCGACCTGGGGGAGCTGTGCGCGTCGATCGAGGAGCCGGGCGACGAGGTGGCCTGGGCCTCGCTCCTCCGCTCCCCGCTCTGCGGTCTCTCCGACGGCTCGCTCGTGGCGCTCGCCCGCCGGGGGCTCTCGCGCCTCGCCGGGATCGCCCCCGGGGCGGCCACGTCGGAGCTCGCCGAGGCGCGGGGAGGCGCGCCGCCGGAGGGGGAGGGCGCGCGGCTGGAACGCTTCCTCCACGCCTGGCGACAGGCGCGCCAGGGGCGGCGCAGGCTCGACGTCGGAGAGCTGCTCGAGCGCGCGGCCCGCCACCTCGATCTGGAGGCGGCGCTCCTCGCCGGGCCCGACGGCGAACGACGCGCCGGCAACCTCCGCAAGGCGCTCGCGCTGTCCCGGCGAGAGGGGGCGCGCGGCGCCACCCCGGCCGACCTGGCCGAGCGGCTGCGCCGGATGGCGCTCCGCCCACCGCGGGAGCCCGAGGCCGACGTCGCCGAGGGGGACGCCGTCTCGGTGCTCACCGTGCACCAGGCGAAGGGGCTCGAATGGCCGGTGGTCTTCGTTCCCGAGCTCTCCGCGCGCCCTCCCTCCGCGACGAAGCGCCCGGCCCTCGACGAGCAGGGGCGTGTGGCGGTTCCGCTCTACCTCGAGGAGGGGGACGGGGCGGAGGAGACCGCCACGACGGCGCGCCTCCGAGCGGCGACGGCAGCGGCCGAGGCGGCCGAGTCCCGGCGCCTGCTCTACGTCGCGCTCACCAGGGCCAAGGAACGGCTCGTCCTCTCGGGCGCCGAGGGGCGCTCCACGGCCGGAACCTGGGCCGACGCCATCTCCGGCATACCCGAGACCTGGCTCGTGCGGACATCGGCGCCGCCGATCGTTCCACCGCCCGCCGCGCCGCACGGGCTCGAGCCCGCGGGGGAGATCTCCACTCCCGCGCTCCGCGCGCCGCCGCCGCCCCAGCCGCTGCGCGTCTCCGTCACGGCGCTGGCGGAGTTCGCCCGCTGCCCGCTGCGCCACTGGCTCGCGAACCGGATGAAGCTCCCCGAGCCACGTCCCGACCTGGACGGAGGGGACGATCCGGACCGGGCCACCGTCCGGGGCACGCTCGCCCACGCGCTCCTCGCCGAGGTCGATCTCGCGGCGCCGTCCACCGGATGGCCTGTGCTCCTCGAGGCGGCCGCAGCCCGCCGGGGGGAGGACCCGCGCCGCCCGCCGGTCCGCGACATCGTCCTGGACCTGGAGCGCTTCCTCGCGACGTCCGTCGGGGAGCGGCTCGCCGCGGCGGCCCGCGCCGGACGGCTTCGCCGGGAGCTGCCCTTCCTGCTCCGGCTCGACGGAGAGCCCACCTGCTACCTCGACGGTGCCATCGACGCGCTCGTGGTCGGGCCGGGGGAGGTCGAGATCCTCGACTTCAAGTACGCACGCCACCATCCGGGCGGCGAGGAGCGGTACCGGTTGCAGCTCGCCGCCTACGCGCTCGCCGCGGGCCGGGCCTTCCCGGGGAGGGCGGTCCGGGCCGTCCTCCACTACCTGCGCCCCCACGCCGAGGTGGACGTGACCCCTTCCCCGGAGGCGCTCGCGCAACTCGCAACTTCCGCACCGGAGCTCGCCCTCGGCGCCGTCCGGGGCGACGGCCGCGACCTCTCCCCGGCCGCCCTGGGACGCGACGAGGCGCGTTGCCGGGGCGAGCGGTGCGGCTACACGGCCCGCTGCTTCGGAACTGCCGGGCCGGGTCCGGCGTGATATAACCCAAAAGCCGGGCCCCTCCGGGGGCCCGTGTCCACATTCCCCCTACCCCCCTCGAGGCCGACGATGAAGATCACACCGCGCGTGAAGGAAATCCTCTCCTGGTACTCCTCCGACAGCCCCGGGACGCTCACCAACCTGGCGCGGCTCCTCGGCACCGGCAAGCTCGGCGGCACCGGCAAGTTCGTCATCCTCCCGGTGGACCAGGGCTTCGAGCACGGCCCGGCCCGCTCCTTCGCACCGAACCCCGCCGGCTACGACCCCGACTACCACTTCCAGCTCGCCATCGACGCGGGCTGCAACGCCTACGCCGCGCCGCTCGGGTTCCTCGAGGCCGGCGCCGCCAAGTTCGCCGGCCAGATCCCGCTCATCCTCAAGCTCAACAACTCCGACAGCCTCGCCAAGATGGACCAGCCCATCTCCGCCATCACCGGCTCGGTCGACGAGGCGCTGCGGCTCGGGTGCGCCGCCATCGGCTACACCATCTACCCCGGCTCCGGCGCCCGGAATCGCCAGTACGAGGACCTGCGGGCCCTCACCGAGGAGGCGAAGCGCAAGGGTCTCGCCGTGGTGGTCTGGAGCTACCCGCGTGGGGCCGGCGTTTCCAAGGACGGCGAGACGGCGGTGGACATCGCCGCCTACGCCGCCCAGATCGCCGCCCAGCTCGGCGCCCATGTCATCAAGGTGAAGCCCCCGAAGGACCTGGTCGAGGGGGCCGAGGCCAAGAAGGTCTTCGAGAAGTATGCCATCCCCACGAAGACTCTGGCGGATCGGGTGCGCCACGTCATCCAGAGCGCCTTCAACGGCAAGCGCATCGTCATCTTCTCGGGCGGCGAGGCGAAGGGGACCGAGGAGGTCCTGGCCGAGATCCGCGGCCTGAAGGAGGGTGGCTCCTTCGGCTCGATCATGGGTCGAAATGCCTTCCAGCGCCCCCGCGCCGACGCCCTGAAGCTCCTCGACGAGGTGATGAAGATCTACGCCTCCTGAGCCGGCGCCCGCGCCGTCCAGAAAAAAGGGGTCCCGACCCGAGACGGGCGTGCGACCCCTTTTTCCTTGCCCTGGAAGGGCACCGGAGTCTATAGGGAAAGCCCTTGTAGATCCTTGACTTCACGTGGCTCGGGCGCGGTAGACCCGCGCCGCGAGGAAAGACGAAAATGCGCCTTTATCCGAAGGTCATCCCCACCATCGCCCGCGAGGTCGTCCAGACCCTGATGCAGGACGGCGACGTCGAGGTGGAGACCATGCGGATCGCCGACGCCGAGATGGACATGGCCTCGGTCATGAAGGAATACCTGGCCGCCGAGGAGCGGGTGAACGCCGCTACCCGGGAGGCCCTCGAGCGTCGCGGTTACGACCAGTCCCGATTCAACCAGGTGAAGCGGGAGATGGCCGACGTCCGCGGCTTCAAGATGGGCGACGAGGGCATCGAGTACGCCATCGGCCAGATGATGGAGCAACTGCTCGTCTCCCGGAACGTCGAGGAGGTCTTCTCCGACGATCAGGCGCTGCGGAAGAAGATCTTCGGGATCTTCAAGCGCCACCTCGACGTCGACGACGAGATCGACCGCGAGGCCCGGGCCCGGCTGAAGCACCTCCAGGAGGGCACCACCGCCTGGGACATCGAGTTCGGGAAGACCATCGAGCTCCTGCGCCGCTCCCGCGGCCTCATCTAGCGCCGGGCCTCCCGAGCCGCGTCACGGCGGCTTCGACAGGAGCGCCGACGCCGGACCCAGCTCGATCTCGCTGACCGCCCCCACCAGGATCCGGTGGGGGTCGGTGGAGATCCAGACGTAGAGCGGCCGCTTCGTGCCGGGCTTGTCCATCCTCTCGATGGTTCCCTCGACCCGCAGCGTGTCGAAGAGCCCTCCGGGGCAGTCCACCCGCTCCGGCTTCGCCGACACCTTGCCCCGGAACGTCCAGAACCGGCGCAGCCCCACCACCTCGAAGCAGAGCTCCTGGCCGGGCTTCAGGTCGGCGGCGCGCAGGTAGTAGGCGGCCGAGAGGGCGTCGAGCGCGTCGCCGTGCCGCTCGTAGCGGGTCGAGCCCTTCTGCCCGCCGAAGTCGGTCTCGATGACGAGCGCGCCCGGTTCGGCCCGCATCCGCGCGTCGCTCGTCTTCTTCACGCCGTCCTCGAGCACGTCGTCGCGCGCTCGCTCGGGGAGCAGCGTCTTCGCGTCCACCCAGGAGAAGGCCGTTCCCACGATTCGCCGGATCTTGGCGAAGACCGAGGTGTTGCGGACCTTGGCCTTGAGCGGGATCTGGGTGCCGTCGAACATCGGGCGCCCCGCCTCGAAGGAGAGCACCCCCGCCTTCACCATCCCCATCACCTCGAGGTCGTAGTGGAGGACCTCGCCGGACTTCCAGGGCGGGGGGCCCGGGCGCAGGGCGGGCGGGACGCACGGTTCGGCCGTGACGAGGAGCGATGCGAGTGCGGCGACGACGATCACGCGGACCTCCGCGCCACAGGATAGCGGGGAAGCCGGATCGTTGCGCGCCAGTTGCCCGCCGGGGCGGGGAATGGCTACGCTCTCCCCGTGACCTACGACCCGCACGGCGTGGACGACGACCCGATCGGCGCTGCCGAGAAGGCCGGACGGAGGCGGACCTTCGGCGACTTCGACTGCCCGTCCTGCAGCGCCAACAACCCGTACGACGACCCCTTCGGCGATGGAGCCGAGGTCCTCTGCTACTACTGCGGAGCGGAATTCAGGGTGTCGGTGAGCGACGAGGGGAGGCTGCGGCTCCGGGAGGTGTGACTCGGCTCAGGCCCGGCGGATCCGCTCGCCGAAGATGGCGGTCCCCACCCGCACGAGCGTCGCGCCCTCCTCGATCGCCACGGGATAGTCGCTGCTCATCCCCATGGAGAGCTCCCGGAGCCCGAGCCCTTCGCGCATCGCCCGCAACGCCCGGAAGTGGGGGCGCGGGTCGTCGTCGGGAGGAGGGATGCAGGTGAGCCCGACGACGTCGAGGGACGGGAGCCCCCGGAGGAGCTCCACGAGCGCCGGCGCGGCCGCAGGGTCGCAGCCCCCCTTCGAGAGCTCGCCCCCGACGTTCACCTCCACGAGTATCGGTGCCCGCGCGCCGGCCCGCTCCCAGCGCCGGGCGATCTCCCGCCCCAGCTCCTCCCGGTCCACCGTGTGGACCATCGCGACCCGGCCCGCGAGGTACTTCACCTTGTTGGTCTGGAGGGAGCCGATGAAGTGCCAGCGGAGCCCGTCCAGGTCGGCGAGCGCCTCGGCCTTCTCCCGCCACTCCTGGACGTAGTTCTCGCCGAAGTCCCGCTGCCCGGCGGCGTGGGCCTCGCGGATGGCGTCGGCCGGCTGCGACTTGGAGACGGCCACGAGCGTCACGCCGGCTGGCACGGTGCGCCGGATCGCCTCCAGCCGCGTGGCGATGGTTCCCTCGCTCACCGGGTCACCCAGGGAAGGGCGAGGCCGAGCCGACCCAGGAGCGAGAGGGTCTCCGCGAGCGGCAGTCCGACCACGTTGGTGACGCTGCCGGCCACGCCGCGGACCAGCGACCCTCCGATCCCCTGCACCGCGTAGGCCCCCGCCTTGTCGAGCGGCTCCCCGGTGGCCACGTACCAGGCGATCCGATCCTCCGAGAGGGTGGCGAAGCGCACCGCGGACGAGACGTCGAGGGTCTCCTCCGCCGGTCCCTCCCCGCCGCGCTCCGCCCGGCCGTGGACGCCCGTCGCGACCACGTGGGTCCGGCCCGAGAGCGCCCGGAGCATCCGTCGGGCATCCTCCTCGTCGCGGGGCTTCCCCAGGATCTCGGTGCCCAGCACCACCGCCGTGTCGGCCGCCAGAACGAGCTCGCCGGCGGAGCTCCGCACCGCGCCCCCCTTCTCCCGGGCCAGGCGGCGGACGTAGGCCACGGCCGCCTCCCCCCGCCGGACCGTCTCGTCCACCGGGGCGACCCGCACCTCGGGGACGAGCCCGACGGAGGTGAGCAGTTCCCGACGGCGCGGGCTCTGGGAGGCGAGGACGAGGCGCATTTGACGCAGGACCGATCGTATTGCTACCACGATCCTCGACCATGGAGCCCCCCGACCTGCTGGCCGAGCTGGAGCGAAAGGTGCAGCAGCTCCAGGCCTTCAACGACATCGGTCGGACGCTCGCCGGGACCCTCGACATCGACGAGGTGCTCTCGCTCATCATGCAGAAGGTGAGCGAGGTGCTGCGCCCGGGTCACTGGTCGCTGCTCCTCGTCGACGAGGAACGCCAGGAGCTCCGCTTCCAGATCGCGGTCGGGGAGGGAGCCGACCGGCTGAAGGATCTGCGCCTGCCCGTGGGGGAGGGGGTGGCCGGCAGCGTGGCCGCAACCGGTGAGCCGCTGCTCGTTCCCGACGTGAGGGCCGACCCGCGCTTCGCCGCCCGTTTCGACGACGCCTCGGGCATCGTGACCGGCAGCCTGCTCGCCGTGCCGCTGCGGTCGAAGGGGCGTGTGCTCGGGGTGGTGGAACTCGTGAACCCCCGCGGCGGCCATCCCTTCGACCCGTCCGACCAGCGCACGCTGGAGGCCCTCGCCGACTACGCGGCCATCGCCATCGACAACGCGCGGGCCTACGAGCGGATCCGGGAGCTCACGCTGCGCGACGAGCACACGGGCCTCTTCAACTCGCGCCACATGTGGCATCAGCTCGAGCAGGAGGTGGAGCGAACCTCCCGCACGCGACGCCCCTTCTCGATCATCTTCATCGACCTCGACCACTTCAAGCGGGTGAACGACACCTGGGGACACCAGGCCGGCAGCCAGGTGCTGCTCGAGGTGGGGCAGTTGCTTCGATCCGCCATCCGGACCATCGACGTGCCGGTGCGCTACGGCGGCGACGAGTTCGTGGTGCTGCTCCCCGAGACCGACCAGGGCGTCGCGCGCGCGGCGGCGGAGCGCATCCGGGCCAGGCTGGCCGAGACCCGGTTCCTCGCCTCGTCCCCCCCGGGCCTCGGCGTCACGGCGAGCTTCGGGGTCGCGACCTGCCCGGACGACGGCGACTCCGCCGGGGAGGTGGTCCAGGCAGCCGACGCGGCCATGTACCGGGTCAAGGCGACGACGCGGAACGCGGTGGCACAGGCCGGGGACGACGGGCGTTCCCCGCCGGTCCCGGCCTGACGGGCCTCCGGGCTACTGCGCGGGTGCCGCCGAGGCGGTCCGCAAGAGGGCGTCGTTCACCTTGACCTTGGCTGCGTCGCGCAAGGTCTTCAGCCAGGCGGTCTCCACCTCGGTCTGCCGACGGGAGCCGAGCCGCGACGCGATCTCCTCGCGCTGGCTGGCGTACTTCGCAGGGTCGGGGCGCTGCCGCTCCTTCACCTGGGCCACCACGGGGCCTGAGGGGGTCGGGTAGACGGCGGGCAGCACCTGACCGGCCGCGGTGGCGGCGCCGGCCGCGGCGAGGAGCGCGGGGACGTCGCCGATGCCCGGGGCGGTGTTGCCGGTGGGGCTGAACGGGCCGGTGTCGCGGGCCACGAGCGGCTCGCCGCCCAGGGTGGCGGCGGGCTTCGCGCCGGCCTTCGGTGCGGGGAAGAGCACCTCGAGCTTCTTGCCGCTCTTCGCCTGGGCGAGCGCCTCGCGGGCGCGCCGGTCGACGATCTTCTCGGCCCCCTCGATCTCCAGGATCTCGCGGGCCAGCTCCTTCTCGACCTCGGCGAGCGGGACCACGCGCGCCTCCTGCACGCCCTCCACGAGGATCACGTGCCAGCCGAAGCGGGTGCGGACCGGAGCGGAGACCTCGCCGGGCTTGAGCGCGAAGGCAGCGTCCTCGAAGGGCTTCGCCATGAGCCCGGGGCCGAACGTGCCCAGGTCGCCGCCCTTTTCGCGGGTGGCGGTGTCCTCGGAGACCTGTTTCGCCACGTCGGCGAAGGGCTCCTTCTTCACCCGTTCCGCGTACCCGGCCGCCTTCTGCTTGGCCTCGTCGTCCTGGGCGGCGGGGGCGCCCTCGGGGACGCGAACCAGGATGTGGCGCGCCTTCACCTGCTTCTTCCGGTCGTAGCGGGCGGAGCTGGCCGCGTAGGCCTTCTGGACCCGGGCCGCGTCCTTCTGGAGGAGGGCCGACACCTCGGCGTCGGTGACCTTGACCTCCTTGCGCGCCGCCGCGACCGGGAAGCGGATGTACTCGAGATCGACCCGGTCGTTGTCGGTGGACCAGGCGGCCCGGACCTCCTCGTCGGAGACGAGGGCGCTCTCCCGGAGCAGCGCCAGCATCTTCGTGAAGAGCAGGTCCTCGACCACCTTCTCCTCGAAGCGACCCTCCGAGCCGTAGGCCTGGCGGACGGCCCGGCGGTAGGTGTCGATGTTGAACTTGCCGTCGGGGTCCTGGAAGCCCGGGATCGCCCAGACGACCTTGTTCACCTCGTCCGGACCCACCACGAGCCCGCGCCGCCGCGCCTCCTGGACCACCAGCACCCGGTCGACGAGCTGGTTCATGGCGACGTTGCGCAGCCCGAGCTGGTCGGCCAGTTCGCGGGTGAAGGTCTGGCCCATCCGGGCCTGGTAGGTGCGGAAGAGGTTCCCGTAGGCCTCGTCGTAATCGGCCGGGGTCACGACGTACCCGTCGACCTCTACGGCGGAATGGGCCGAGAGCCCCTCCACCTGGCATCCCTGGGAGCCCGGGCCGAAGCTGACCACGAAGACCACGATGATGATTCCAAAGAGCACGTAGGTGAGGACGCTGCGGCTCTTCGAGCGGAGGATGTCCAGCATGAGGTAGAACGCTCCCGGAAATGGATCGAGGCCGCCGCAGGCGGCCTCGGCGGGGTTGAACAAGTAGGTCGACAGGCGCTAAAATGCAAGGGTTTTCGGGCGCTGACGGGTGGCGGCGGGGCAGGAGCCGATTTGTTCTCATTACTCAGGCGATATCGGGAAGTCATCGTCGTGGCGGTGCTCGTCGTGGTCCCCCTGGGCGTGTTCCTCGCCCATGCGCGCCACCCGGGTGACCGGACCGCGCTCGACCGCTTCGTTCTGGTGGCCACCTGGCCCATCGAGAAGGGCGTGGACTGGGCCGTGACCGGCGTCCTCGAGGGCTGGCAGCGGTACGTCTGGCTCCGCGGCGTCGAGAACAGCGCGCGGGACCTTTCACGCACAGTGAATGAGCTCCGGGCCGAGAACGCCGAGCTGTCCCAGCTCCAGGCGGAGAACGAGCGGCTCTCGCAGCTTCTCCTCTTCGTGAAGTCCCGCCCCGACGTGCGGGCGGTGGGGGCCAAGGTCATCGGCACCCGCATGGATCCCAAGGGGCTGCAGCTCGTCACCATCGACCGGGGGAGCGAGGACGGCATTCGCAAGATGATGCCGGTGGTCACCGCCGCGGGCGTCCTCGGGCGGGTGCACACCCTCACGCCCCACGCCGCCGACGTCCTCCTGCTCTCCGACCGGAACAGCTCCATCGCCGTCCGCGTCGAGCGTTCCCGCGCCCGCGCCAACGTGCGCGGGCAGGGCGCACCCGGCCCCTGCCGCCTCGAGTACGCGCTGCGCTCCGACGATCTCATCGAGGGGGACGAGCTCGTCACCTCCGGCACCGACGGCGTCTTCCCCCGCGGCCTGCCGGTCGGGGTCGTCCACCAGGTGAAGCGGGGTGGGCACGGGCTCTACCAGGCCTCCGAGGTGAACCCCGCCGTCGATGTGAACCGGGTCGAGGAGGTGATGGTGCTCGTCTCGGCCGATCCCCCGGGCGCGCAGCCCGCGGCGCAGGCGCCCGCGCGATGAGGGTCTGGCTTCGCATCCCGCTGGCGGCCGTCGCCACGCTCGTGCTCGTGGCGGTGGGAGCCTCCGTCACGCGGCAGCTCGCCGGCGGCGCGATCTCGGTGGCGCTGGCCGTCCCGCTCCTGGTCTGGCTGGGGCTCGAGACCGGCGTGATGGAGGGCGCGATCGGTGCGGCCGTGGTGGGGATCCTGCTCGACGGCGCCGCGGGTGGGCCCTGGGGGCTGGTCACCTTCCTCTCCGTGGTCGTGTTCCTCGGGGTGCGCGTCGCGGCCAGCCCGTTCGACGCGCGCAGCACGCTCGGGTTCACGATCCTCTCGGCCCTGGCCACCTTCGCGATGGGTTTCGGGGCGGTCCTGCTGCTCCGCTACGTCGCCCCGGAGGGCGCTGCTCCCGGATGGGGGCTGCTCGGGCGGGTCCTGGTGGAGGCGCTCCTCACCGGCCTCGCCGCACCTCCCATCCGATGGGTCCTCGATCGCCTGCTCGTGACGGCCCAGCGTGAGCCGGCCGGGGTGCTCCGGTGAGGGTCCGGCCATGAGTCTGACGCCCGGCGCGCCCCGCTTCGACGACCACCGGAGGCTGCTCTGGATGGCCGCGCTCGCAGGCCTGGCCTTCGTCATCCTCCTCTCGCGCCTCTACCAGCTCCAGCTGCTGCGCGGCGAGGAGTTCCGGACCAAGGCGGAGGAGAACTTCATCAAGGAGCTGCGCGTCCCGGCCGACCGCGGGCTGTTCCTCGACCGCAACCGCACCGTGCTCGTCGACTCGCGCCCCAGCTACGACGTGGTGCTCATCCCCTACTTCTGCGGGAAGGGCTGCGACGAGGTGGTGGGGCGGCTCGCCACGCTGCTCTCCCTCTCCTTCGACGAGGAGCAGCGGGTCCGCGAGCACCTCCGCACCGCCCGCGGCCTCATCCGCTTCCGCCCCTTCACGGTCAAGGTGGACATCTCGCGCGACGAGCTCGACGTGGTGGAGGCGAACCGCATCGAGCTCTCCGGTGCCGTGGACGTGACGCCCACGCCGCACCGGAGCTACCGGCACGGGGTCTGGGCCTCCCACCTCATGGGCTACATGAACGAGGTCGGCGGAGAGGAGATCGCCAAGCTCAACGCCGAGCTCGAGGCCTCCGGCAGCGAGCAGCACGCCTACCTGCCCCGCGACTTCGTGGGGCGACGGGGGCTCGAGCGGCGCTTCGAGCGCGAGCTGCGCGGGCTGGACGGAACGCAGCGGGTGGTGGTGGACGCGCGCGGCAACGCCAAGCGGGACAGCGATCTCATCCCCGAGGATCAGCGCTTCGAGCCCTCCTACCCGGGCAACAACCTGATCCTCTCCCTCGACTGGCGCCTGCAGGAGTTCGCCGAGAAGACCTTCCCGGCCACGGCCGGGACGGTGCTCGCCATGGACGCCCGCACCGGGTTCATCCTGGCGCTCGTGGACCGGCCCGCCGTCGATCCCAACAAGATGGCCGGCCGCATCTCCCGGGCCGAGCTGGCGGCGATCCGCTCCGACCCGCTGCAGCCCGAGCTCTTCCGGGCCATCCAGCAGCACTACCACCCGGGCAGCACCTTCAAGGTGGTGACCGCCATCGCCGCGCTGGAGGAGGGGGCCCTGCACCCGGGCGGCACGGTCTATTGCCCCGGCCGCTACACGCTCGGCGGCCACAGCTGGCGCTGCGACAAGGAGACCGGTCACGGCCACGTCGACCTGGAGCACGCGCTGGGGGCGAGCTGCGACGTCTTCTTCTACTCACTCGGCGACCGGATGGGCACCGACAAGATCGCGAAGTGGGGCCACCTGCTCGGGCTCGGCAAGCCCACCGGCCTCGACATGCCCGGCGAGATCCCGGGCGTCATGCCCGACGAGGCCTGGCACGACGCGCGCCTCCCGGGCGGGCACCAGCACGGCATGTCCCTCAACGTCGCCATCGGGCAGGGGGACGTGAACGTCACGCCGCTGCAGCAGCTCGTGCTCTACGCGGCGCTGGCCACCGGGAAGGTCTGGAAGCCGCAGGTGGTGCTGCGCGTGGAGGACCCGAAGGGGGACGTGAAGCAGGCCTTCGCCCCCGAGGTCCGAGGTATACTCCCGGTGAAGGCCGAGACCCGCGAGGCGGTCATGAAGGGGCTGCTCGCCGCGGTCAACCAGCCCTTCGGGACCGCCTACGGGGCCCGCCTGAAGGACACGGTCATGGCCGGCAAGACCGGCACTGCACAGGTGGTGAAGCTGGGCGCGAAGCGGCTCAAGGCGTCCCAGGTGACCTACTTCCAGCGGGACCATGCCTGGTTCGCGGCCTTCGCGCCGGCCGACGACCCGGAGATCGTGGTGGTGGTCCTGAACGAGCACTCCGGCTTCGGCTCCTCGAACGCGGCCCCCACCGCCTCGGCGGTGGTGCGGAAGTGGCTCGAGCTGAAGGAGGAGGACGCCCGGGCCCGCGACGGCGTGCAGCGCCCGGCTGCCGCCCCGCCGGTGCCGGCGCCCCCGCCTCCCGCGGCGCCCGGCAAGGAGCAGAAGCCGGCCCGTGCGCTGCTGGCCCTGCCTCCGGAGGGTCGCCGTGGCGCTTGACGTCTCCGGCCTCGCCAGCCTGGGCAGCCCGCGGCAGCGCACGCTGGCCCGCTTCCCGTGGCACCTGGCGGTCCTCGCGCTCTCCATCTCGCTCCTGGGCGTCTGGAACCTGGCCTCGGCGGCGCGCAGCTCCATGGCCGGCATCTGGGTCACCCAGGCCACCTGGATGGGGGTGGGCCTGGTGCTCGCGCTCGCGGTGGTGCTCGTGGACTACCGGGTCTTCCGGCAGGGGGCGTGGGTTCTCTACGGCGTGGTGGTGTTGCTCCTCCTCCTCGTCCTCTGGAAGGGGCGTGTGGTGATGGGGGCCCGGCGCTGGCTCGCCTTCGGCCCGGTGAACTTCCAGCCGTCGGAGGTGGCCAAGATCGCGGTCATCCTGGCGCTGGCACGCTGGTTCTCCTCCGACCGGGAGAGCGACCCTCGCAAGGGCCCGCGCGGCCTGGCGGGCATCGCCATCCCCGCCGCCATCGTGCTCCTTCCGGCGCTGCTCGTGCAGCGGCAGCCCGACCTGGGGACGGCGCTCATCGTGGTGGCGATCGGCGCCACGATGATCCTCTTCGCCGGGGTGCGCTGGAAGACGCTCGTCGTCCTGGCCACCGCCGTGACGCTCACCGCGGTGGCGGCCTGGCCCCACCTGAAGCCCTACCAGCGGAAGCGGGTGGAGGTGTTCCTGAACCCCGAGGGGGACGTGCTCGGGGCGGGCTACCACGCCACGCAGTCCATGATCGCGGTGGGCTCGGGGCAGGCCCTGGGGAAGGGATGGGGGCAGGGCACCCAGACCTTGCTCTCGTTCCTCCCGGAGCAGCACACCGACTTCATCTTCTCGGTGTGGGCCGAGGAGCACGGATTCTTCGGGGCGCTGCTGCTCCTCGCCCTCTACTTCGGACTGGTGGGTTCGGGCATCACCATCGCGCTCCACGCGCGCGACCGCTTCGGCCAGCTCGTGGCGGTGGGGGCCACGGCGCTCCTCTTCTGGCACGTCTTCGTCAACATGGGGATGGTGACGGGGGTGATGCCGGTCGTGGGCGTGCCGCTGCCGCTCATGAGCTACGGCAGGACGTCTGTGCTCGTCGTGTACACGGCGCTGGCGATGCTGGCGAGCGTGGGGACGAGACGATTCGTCAATTAGCAGCGAGCCCTTCAGGGCGAGCAGGAGCCACGACAAGGTACCGTCACACCGGCGGTTCCCTGATCCCGCTCTTGCGGTCTGAACTTCGTTCAGACCGCTGCTTTTTTCACACTCTCCTTGATCCTCGTGGGGTCCGCCCCGATCACCGTGTCGATCACCTTCCCGCCCTTGAAGACGAGCAGCGTCGGGATCGACCGGATGTTGTAGCGCTGGGCCACGGCCTGGTGCTTGTCGATGTCCATCTTGGCGACCTTCACCTTGCCCTTGAAGTCGGTGGCGATCTGCTCCACCACCGGCGCGATGGCCTTGCAGGGCCCGCACCAGACGGCCCAGAAGTCCACCAGGACCGGGATCTCACTCTTCAGCACTTCGTTGTCGAAGGTGCCGTCCTCGAGGTTCACGACGTCGTTCGATGCCATGGGCGCTGTCCTAACCTTCCCGCCGATCGCTGGCAAGCGGGTTGGAGGACATGCTACGTTCCTCGCCCACTGTTCCACGCAACATCCCGGAATGAAAAGCGATCTCCCCGCCGTCGCGCCCGTCGCCTTCGTCCCCCGGACCCGCATCCCCGATCGGGGAGCGGTCCTCCGGCAGGGGCTCGTCCCCGCGGTGCGGTTCCTCCGCATCGTCGCGGGCGTCGATGCGCTGGGTTTGCTCGGCCGGGCGGTGAGCCTCGCGCAGGTCCGCGATCTCGGCGGTGAGCCCCGGGGTGCGTCGGTGGTGGTGGGCGCGGCCAGCTACGACGTGGAGGCGGGATACCTCGCAGGTTCTCCCCCGGCCGCACCGTCCCTCCCGAGCAACCCGGGTCCTGTCCCGGCCGTCCAGGAAGTGCGCCGGGTGCTCCCCCCCCAACTGGAGGAGCGTCGGAACGAGGCCGAGGCCCTCGCCCGGTTCCTCCTTGACAATCTTTCCTGACGGCCGCATCACCGTCCGCCGGATCCGGCGTCCCGAACGAGACCCCCGATGAGCCTCCAAGTGCTCCGATTCGCCGCCCTCTTCTACGCAGGGACGGCCACAGCCTACGTCCTCTTCTTCGCCCGCCCCCGTCACACGGCGCTCGCGACGGTGGGGCAGTGGCTGCTCGCCGCGGCGTTCCTGGTCCACGCGGCGGCCATCGGGCTCGGCTGCAAGGAGTACGGCGGGGCCGAGTTCTTCGGACTGCGGGGCGGCCTCGTCTTCATGACCTGGCTCGCCGCCGGGGCGCTCCTCATCCTGCAGCGGCTCTACCGGGTCCCGGCCATCGGCGCCTTCGTCGCGCCGCTCATCCTGGTGGTGCTCCTGCCCACGCTCTTCCTCGTGAAGCCCGACTTCCCGGAGGTGCTGCCCGAGGCGGTCCGTCGCCCGATGCTCACCATCCACGTGGTGACGGCGCTGCTCGGGGTCGCGCTCTTCGCCATCGCCTCCCTGGTGGCGGTGATGTACCTGCTCCAGGAGCGGGAGGTGAAGGGGAAGCGGTTCGGGGCGCTCTTCCTGCGGCTGCCCTCCCTCCACACCCTCGATCTCCTGAACCAGCGGCTCGTCCGGCTGGGCTTCGTGGTCTACACGATCGCGCTCCTGAGCGGCTCGGGCATGGCCAAGGTGGTCTGGAAGAGCGCCTGGCAGTGGGACCCCCAGCAGGTGAGCTCGCTCGTCATCTGGATGATCTACGGGACCATGGTCCAGCTCCGTCACACCGGCTGGCACGGGCGCCGCTTCGCCATGCTGACCATCGGAGCCTTCGTCCTCGTGGTCGGGTCGATCGCCACCCTCAACTTCCTTCCCGGCGTGACCCGGCACGCCGGCGACTTCTCGGGCACGCGCAAGTGAAGGGAGGACGCGATCTCCACCTCGTCGGGCTCTCCCACAAGAGCGCCCCGGTGGCGGTGCGGGAGAAGGTCGCGCTCACGACCGACGACCTCAAGGCCGCGCTCTCCTCCCTGGTCGCGCGCTCCGGCGTCGGGGAGGCGATGGTGGTCTCCACCTGCAACCGGGTGGAGTGCTACGTCTACGGCGAGTCGCTCGACGAGGCGCGCCACTTCTTCCTGTCCCGCACCATCGAGGCCGAGGGGCACCTCTACGCCCACAGCGGGCCGGAGGCGGTCCGCCACCTCTTCCGCGTCGCCGCCAGCCTCGACTCCATGGTGGTGGGAGAGCCGCAGATCCTGGGGCAGGTGAAGGAGGCCTACGGCCTCGCCGCGTCGGTCCAGACGGCCGGCACCTTCGTGTCGCGCCTCTGCAACAAGGCCTTCGCCACCGCCAAGCGGGTGCGCAACGAGACCGAGATCGCGCGCGGCGCCGGCAGCGTGAGCCAGGTGGCCGTGGAGCTGGTGGAGAAGATCTTCGGCGATCTGAAGGGGCGCTCCGTGCTCCTCGTGGGCGCCGGCAAGATGGGGGCGCTCTCGGCCAAGGCGCTGCGCGACCTGGGCGCCGACCGCATCCTGGTGACGAACCGCTCCCCGGAGCGGGCCCGCTCCCTGGCCAGGGACATCGGGGCCACGGCCGAGCCCTGGGAGGGGCTCACGAGCCTGCTCGCGGTCGCCGACGTGGTCATCGTCTCCACCGGCGCCCCCACCTACGTGATCACCCGGGAGCTGGCCGGGCAGGTGATGAAGGCCCGGCGCGGTCGCTCCATCTGCTTCATCGATCTGGCGGTGCCCCGCAACGTGGACCCGGCCTGCGGGCAGATGGACAACGTCTACGCCTACGACATCGACGACCTGCAGAAGGTGGTCCACCAGACCCACGCCGCACGGGCCGAGGAGGCCATCCGTGCCGAGGCGATCGTCGAGGCGGAGGTCATGGCCTTCGCCCGGGAGCGGGAGGCGCGCGCCGCACTCCCGGTTCTCGCCGAGCTGCGCCGCAAGGCCGAGCAGATCGCCCGCACCGAGGCCGAGCGCACGCTCGCGCACCTGGGGGAGAAGCTCGACGAGAAGGGGCGGCGGAGCGTCGAGGCCATGGCCCAGGCCATCGTGAACAAGCTGCTCCACGGCCCCACCGCCCGCCTGAAGGAGGCGGCCGCCTCGGGCGACAGCGACCTCCCGGGAGCCGCCGCCGCGCTGTTCGGCGTGGAGGGGCAGGAGCCCCCGCGCCCGCGCACCCCACCCACGAGCCCGGCCGACGCCGCCGCACCGACGGAGCCTTTGCGATGACCCTCCGGATCGCCACCCGCCGCAGCGCCCTCGCCAAGTGGCAGGCGAACCACGTGTCGGACCTCCTCGTCGCCCGGGAGCCCGGACTCGAGGTGCAGCTCCTCGAGCTCATGACCCGGGGCGACCGGATCCTGGACGTCCCGCTCGCCGAGGTCGGCGGCAAGGGGCTCTTCGTGAAGGAGATCGAGGACGCGCTCCTTCGCGGCGACGCCCAGGTCGCCGTCCACTCCATGAAGGACCTGCCCGCGGTCGAGCCGCCCGGCCTCGTGATCGCCGCGGTGCCGGTCCGCGAGGATCCGCGGGACGCCCTCTGCTCCGCGGGTCGGAAGCTCTCCGAGTTGCCCGCCGGAGCCCGGGTGGGCACCGCGAGCCTGCGCCGATCGGCCCAGCTCCACGCCATCCGCCCCGACCTCCGCATCGAGACCATCCGCGGGAACGTGGCCACCCGGCTGCGCAAGATCGACGAGGGGTTCGACGCGGTCGTCCTGGCCTACGCGGGGCTGAAGCGGCTCGGCCTCACCGACCGGGTCGTGCAGGTCTTCTCCACCGAGGAGATGCTCCCGGCGGTGGCCCAGGGAGCCCTCGCCATCGAGGCGCGGCAGGACGACGCCGAGACCCTGCGCCGGCTCGCGCCGCTCGAGGACCGGGAGACCCGGATCCAGGTCGAGGCCGAACGCGGCTTCCTGCGCCGGCTCCAGGGCGGCTGCCAGGTTCCCATCGCCGGCCACGCCGAGGTGCGAGGTGCGGAGGTGAGGCTGCGTGGGCTCGTCGCCAACCTCGATGGAACGGTCATCATCCGGGGCGAGCGGACCGGCCCGGTGGGTGAGGCGGCCCAGGTGGGAGAGGCGCTCGCCGACGAGCTCTTCGCGCGCGGCGCGGGGGAGATCCTGGCCAGCATCGAGAAGGGCCCCGGCCTCGCGGCGCCGAAGCGGTGAGCGAGAGGCCCCCCAGGCTCGACGGCCGCCGCGTGGCGGTGACCCGGGGAAAGGGCGGGGACGACCCGCTCGCGGCACGCCTGCGGGAGCTCGGCGCCGAGGTCATCCCGGCGCCGGCCATCTCGGTGGCGCCGCCCTCCTCCTGGAGCGAGCTCGATCAGGCCCTGCGCGAGCTCGGGCGGTTCGAGTGGATCGTCTTCGCGAGCGCCACGGCCGTGGACATGTGCCTCGACCGGATCGCCGCGCTCTCCCTTCCGCCGCCGGGGCCGGAGACGCGCCTCGCCGCGGTGGGTCAGGCCACCGCGGGGCGCCTGGCGGAGCGGCTGCGCCCCCCCGATCTCGTGCCCGGCCAGGCGACGGGCGAGGGTCTGGCCGCCGCACTCGCTCCCCACGCGCGCGGGCGGCGCGTCCTCGTTCCCCGGGCGGAGGGAGGGCGCCCGGAACTCGTGGACGGTCTCGCGGCGGCCGGAGCGCTCGTCCGGGCCGTTCCCTGCTACAGGACGCTCCCGGCCGCTCCCGCGGAGGTGTCCCTCCTCGGCGATGCCCTCGCGGCCGGAGGGGTGGACGCCGTGGCCTTCGCCTCGCCGTCGGCGGTTCGCAGCGTGGTCGCGGCGCTGGGGGCTCGCGCCGCGTTGCTCGAGCGCTGCGCGATCGCGGCCATCGGACCCACCACCGCCGCGGCCGTTCGGGAGTGCGGCCTGCGGGTGGCGGTGACCCCCGGCGAGGCGAGCGCCGTCGCGCTGGCCGACGCCATCGCGGCGCACCTGGGTCCCCGGCGCTGAAAGCGGACGCCGAGGCTACCGCTTCTTCCCGACCTTCCGAGCCGCGCGGCGCGCCCGCTTGGCGGCCAGGAAGCCGGTGCGGCGCCGCTCCTCGACCACCTGCTCGGGGCGGGGGGGCGGCGGCGGGGGGAGGGGCTTGCGCTCCGGCGTGCGCCGGGCGCCGGGCTGCAGCGTCCACCAGAAGAGCCGCTTCACCACCAGTGTAGCGTAGGCGCCGGGCGGGAGCGTGAAGGCCAGGTTCACCCGCTGCCGACCCCGGTTCAGCTCGTCCGGGCGGGACTCGCCCACCACCAGCTTGCCGGGCTGGACGAGGAGGGGGCGCTCCTCGGGATCGAAGTGGATCTGGGTCGCGCCGGGCACGCGCAGGTCGGCGAGGGTCTGCTTCTCCCGCTCCAGCACCGAGAGCGCGGCCCGCTCCACGCGCGGGTCGTCGAAGCGGCTCGAGGGAGCGAGCAGCGGGAAGGTCTTCTCGCGCAGGTCGCGCGCCAGCGCCCCGTCGAGCTCCCGCGGGAAGAGGAGGGTGCCGGCCTGGTAGCGGATGGAGACGAGGCGGGCCACCCCGACCACGTCCCGGAGGTACTGCTTCACCCCCTCGTTCCAGAGCCAGCTCTGGTAGGCGAAGACCTGCAGCGCCCGCCAGCGGGGCTCGGTGCGCAGGAAGGCGCCCAGGAAGTCCTCGGGGTGCTTGCGCAGCCAGCGCACCACGAGGTCGTAGCGCTCCGCGCCCGCGTGGGGGTTGCGCAGCTCCCAGTGGCCCCAGTTCTCCTTCCAGAACTGCTTCACCTTCGCGTCGGTCGTGCGGTCGAGCTCGCTCGGCCGGGCCAGGAAGTTCTTCAGCGCGAGCTCGTGCTCGCCGCGCATCAGGTCCTTCACCAGGAATCCCTGGCCGTGCTTCAGCGAGCCGAAGCGCTGCGAGTCGAAGTAGTCCACCACGCCGATGCGCCGCACCTCGGCCACCGAGGCGGCGAGGCGCGCCACGTCCTCCTCGGAGAGGTCGCGCACCGTCACGGCGAAGCGGTTGGAGGTGGTGTTGGCGGCGGAGAGGGGAGTGGCGGTGCGGCCGAGCGGCTTCAGCCGCAGATCGGGCTCCTGCATCTCCACCTGCACCCCGCGAACCGCGATGAGCTGGGTGGTCCGCCCCTGCTTGTCCTTCAGGCCGCAGTAGCTCACGTCGGCGGCCGCCACGCCGGAGGCGCCCCGCAGCCGCTCCACCGCCTCGAACGTGGAGAGCTTCTGCTTGTCCATCAGGTAGACGAACCACTCCCCGCGCGGATCGGGGTCGAACCGCCAGGACTCGGTGACCGAGAAGTCCTCGGGGAGCTGCTTGATCTTCATGGAGGGAGGTGCGTCCCCGGAGGGGATGCCCTACTTCGCCTGTCGGTAGAAGAGGACGATGGTGAGGCAGTGGAACTCGTTGTCGCTGGACTGGGACACGACGCGATCGACGATGTCGAGATCGGAGTTGGCCTGGAGCCAGCGGGTCACGGCCTCGCCCAGTTCCTCGCGGTCCTTGGCCTTCGTCGCCGAGAAGACCTTCACGCCGGTGAACTGCATCGCGCGCACCTCCCAGAAACCCCGCACCGCCAGTAGCGCGTGTCCAGAACCCCGGCATCCTCGCATCAACCCGGACGGGGTGTCAAACCCTTGGTCTTGCAACCCGTCGATATCGCGGCCGAAATCCCCTCGTTGGCCCGGCGGCTGGCGCGTGGTATTCGACTGCCGGCCGCCATGCTCATCGACCTGCACGTCCACAGCCGCCACACGCCGGGCTGCGCGCTCGCCCCGCTGGACGTCGTGCGACGCGCGCGCGCCGCCGGCCTCGACGGCGTGGTCTTCACCGACATGAACCACATGGAGGGGCTCCCGGAGATCCGGGAGGTGGCGCGCGCGGAGGGCTTCCTGGCCCTCTGCGGAATGGAGATCGCGACCGACCGGGGGCACTACCTCGCCTACTTCCCCGAGCCGGAGAAGGTTCCGGCGCTCCCCCAGGTTTTCGGGACGCCCCCCTGGCCGGTCGGGGAGGTGATCGCCAAGGTGGCCTCGCTCGGCGGCGTGGTCGTGGCGGCCCACCCCTACGACCGGACGGTCGAGCGCCCCGGTGGCGACATCGTCTTCACCCTCGACGGCCTGTCGGCGATCGAAGGGCTGGAGTCGCGGCGCCGGCCGGCGGTGAACGACCTGGCGGTGGAGGCTGCCGACCACATGGGGCTCCCCTGCGTGGGCGCCTCCGGTGCCAAGGATTCGCTCGCCGAGATCGGGAAGGCGGCCACGCTCTTCCGGGACGTGGTCCGCTCCGAGGCCGATCTCGTGGCGCAGATCCGGTCGGGAACGGTCCACGCCGTCGCCATCGGCGTGACGCCGGGCGGCCGGCGCGACGAGCGACCGCGAGGCCGGGGTCCGGATCGTCACGGGCGCCGGTAGCGCCCGCCCTCCTGCCGGACGAGCCGGTCGTCGAGGAAGCTCGCCTTCCGGCTCCCGCCGTTCCAGTGCCATTCCTCGGTGCGTGCGGGCCGGTCCATCACGATCCGGTCCGGATAACCCCAGGCCATGGCCACCGAGTCGCGCGTCATGCCCTCGACGAGCTCCTTCTGCCGGATGGCGTCCCGGACGTTCTCCGGCAGCGCTCCGTAGACGGCGGCGGGGTCGTCCACGGTGAGAACCCGGCCCACCTCGGCGAGCACGTCCTCGGGGCGCGAGGCGCTGGCCGAGAGCACGAGGACCGCCGGCTTCTCGACCCCCTCGACCGTCGCGAGCAGCCAGGGGTTGTAGCGCGGGGTGGTGAGCGGACGGTTCCAGGGGATGGAGCCGGTGGGGAACTGCACACCGTCCACGAAGACCGGCGTGCCGGGCGGCAGCACGCGGGTCGGCGGTGGCGGGACGATGGGGCTCCCGTCGGGGGTCTCGAGCACACGGAGCTCGGAGACCGGACGGTCGGAGAGGAGCACCCGCGAGCCGTCCCCGAAGAAGGGTCCGACGTAGACCGCCACCCGGAGGTGACGGGGCTGGCGGGCCATCGCCTTCACCACCGTCTCCCTCCCGTCGGCCGGCAGCGGGGAGAGGGGAGCGCAGGAAGCGAGCAGGGCCAGGGCCAGCGAGGCGGCCAGGCGAGCCACTAGTCCTCCTCCTCCTTCGCCTCGAGGAACCGGCGACCCAGCTCGTGCGCGCGCTGCGTGGCCGACTCGACCGCGTTCATGAGCGTGGTCCGGAGCCCTCCCGCCTCGAGCGTGTGGAGCCCGGCGATGGCGGTGCCGCCCGGGCTCGTCACCTGGTCCTTCAGCCGGCCGGGGTGCTCGCCGGTCTCGATGAGGAGCTGGGCCGAGCCGAGGACGGTCTGGGCGGCCAGGTCCTGGGCGTTGCGCCGGTCGATCCCCATCTTCACTCCCGCGTCCGAGAGGGCCTCGATGATGAGGAAGACGTAGGCGGGTCCGGAACCGGAGAGGCCGGTGACGGCGTCGAGGAGGGTCTCGTCCACCACCACGGTCTTCCCCACCGCGTCGAAGAGGGCCCTGGCCTGCTCCATGTCCTCCGGGGTGGCGTGCTCGCCGGCCGAGATGGCGGTGGCCCCGGCACCGACGAGCGCCGGCGTGTTGGGCATGGTCCGGATGATGCGCACCCCGTGCCCCACCTTGCGCTCCACGGCGGCGAGCGGCACGCCGGCCGCGATGGAGATGACGAGCTTCGAGGCGTCGAGCGCCGGTGCCACCTCGGCGAGGACCTTGTTCATCACCTGCGGTTTCACCGAGAGTACGATGATGGCGGCCTCTCGAACGGCGGCCAGGTTGTCGGTCCCGGTTCGCACGCCGTAGCGCGCGGCCAGGTCGGCGAGCCGGTCCTTGCGACGGTCGGTGAGGAGGAGCTCGCCCGGCGCGGCGACGCCGGCGCGGAGCAATCCCTTCACGAGGGCCTCGGCCATGTTCCCGGCGCCGAGGAAGGCGATGGTCTTTCCCAGGGGCATGGGCGCCACTCTAGCCGATGATGAAGTCCTCGCGCACGGCCGGGCCGCGTTCGAAGCGATCGAGGGAGAACCGGTCGAGGATCTCGTCCCGGGCGCGGCCGGTCAGGGCGTCGGCCACGATCTCCGTCACCGCCGGCGCCATCATGAATCCGTGCCCCACGAAGCCGGAGAGCTGGAAGAAGTTGGCCGGGCCGGCCGGGCCGAGGATCGGGTTGTTGTCCGGGGTCACGTCGTAGTTGCCGGCCCACTGGCGCATCACCGGAACCCCGGCGGTCCCGGGGACGAGCTCCGTGATGGCCCGGGAGAAGCGGGACAGGAAGCGCAGGGTCGAGCCGTGGGAGATCCCGGCCGGCTCGGTGGGGTCGCCCATGCCCCCCACGATCTCGCCCCGCTGGGACTGGGAGAAGTAGAGGCCGTTTCCCAGGTTGGAGACGAGCGGCCCCAGCCAGGGCTTGAGCGGTCCGGAGACCAGGATCTCGTGGCGGGTGGGGCGGTTGGGAAGCGCGACGCCGGCGAGACGCGCCACCTCCGGGCTCCAGGCCCCGCACGCGTTCACGAGGGTGTCGCACCGGACGCGGCCGTGCGGCGTGAGCACGGAGCGCACCAGACCCCCGGACACCTCGATGCCGGAGACCGGGGTGAAGGTCCGCACGGTCACCCCGCGCGCCTGGGCGGCCGCGGCGTAGCCCCAGAGGAAGGGCCACGGAAACACCACCCCATCGTCCGGGTTCCAGGAGGCCGCCACGAAGCGGCTCCGGTCGAGCTCGGGCACGATGGTGCACGCCTCGTCCGGCGAGACGATCCGGGTGCGCATCCCCTGCTGCCGCTGCACCGCATGGTTCCGCTCGAGCCGCTCCACCTGCGCGCCGTCCGGCGCCAGGAAGAGGTATCCGCCGCGCCGGAACCAGACGTTCACGCCGGTCTCGCCGGCGAAGGAGCGGAAGAGCTGGAGCGAGCGGAGCCCGAGCCGCACCATCGTGGGGGTGGACCACTGGGCGCGGACGCCGCCCCCGTTCCGTCCCGAGGCGCCGGCGTTCAGGTAGCTCCGCTCCAGCACCAGCACGTCGGTCACGCCGCGCAGGGCGAGCTGGTGGGCGAGCGACAGGCCCAGGATGCCGCCTCCCACGATCACCACCGAGGCCCGCTCCGGAACCGGGCCCGAGGAGGCGGGCACAGGCGGACGGGGCGTGGGGGGCACGGGCACCCCCTCGTCGAGGGGCAGGGTGTCCGGATCGATTCCCGCGAGCGTCCCGAAGTCCACCGGCTGGGCCGGCGGACGGGGCGTGAAGGGGTTGATCTCGGCGGGTGTGGCCCCCAGCCGGAGGAGCTCCTGGACCACGGCGGCGAGGCAGCTCTTCCCCTGGCACGGCCCGGTGCCGAAGCCGGTGTAGCGCTTCACCGATTCCAGGTCGCGGTGGCCGCGGGCGAAGGCGCGGCGCACCTCCGAGAGGGTGACGTCCTCGCAGGCGCAGAGGATGGTCTTACCCACGGGCGGCCTCCCCGGCGCGTCGCCCCCAGGATACGGCCTCGGCGGCGGTCCCGGGTCGGGCCACCTCGCCGGCCGCGTAGAGCCCGGCGATGCCGGTGGCCCCGTCGCGAAGTACACGGGGAGTGAATGCCTCCAGGGCGGGGTCCCAGTCGACCCCGACGCCCAGCGCCCGGAGCAGGTCGGGGGCGGGGGTCGGGGGCGCTC
>SESG01024652.1_pt1 | contig 26876 bp, 31 predicted proteins | sample 3171421 | NCBI WGS metagenome assembly SESG01 (sample SAMN10866946, study PRJNA518727) | freshwater metagenome | biome: subpolar coniferous forest; feature: holomictic lake; material: water; isolation source: holomictic Lake 227, 6 m and 8 m depth | place: Canada: near Kenora, Ontario | collected...
GGGGCGGACCAGTTCACGCAGTGGACCGAAGGGATTGTGTTCGCGCTCGGACAGGCTCTTTGTATAGCTGGTGAACTGCTTGGCTGTCCCGAGCAAGCCTGGGTTTATAAAATCGAAGATCGACCATAGATCGCCAAGGTGGTTCTCGACCGGTGTTCCGGTCAGTGCGATCCTTGAATTTGATTTTAGTGCCTTGGCTGCCTTAGTCTGTTTGGCGCCAGGGTTCTTGATCGCTTGAGCTTCGTCCAGGATTACCAATCGCCACCGGCCTTCCGCGAGGGCTGGAATCCGCAGCAGAGAGCCATAGCTGGTGATCGCCAGATCGAGCCCAGACAGGTGATCGGAGTCGAGTTGCTTGAGAGCGTCCGCCGTCATCGTCGATGGGTGGACGATCATCGCCTTCAGGCTCGGGGCAAAGCGTTCAATTTCGGCCATCCAGTTGGCCAGCAATGAAGCCGGCGCCACCAGCAAACTGGGGTTTCCCTTGCCACGGCACTGGACCAGCAAAAGTGACAGCACCTGGATCGTTTTGCCCAAGCCCATGTCATCGGCAAGGCAGGCACCGAGACCCAATCCGGAGAGAAGCCGCAACCACTGAACGCCAGCCTTCTGGTACGGACGCAATGTACCCTTCAGAGATGGGCCGGGATCAGCATCGGCACCGTCTGGAGAGCGCAAGGATTTCAGGGTTTCCGCCAACCACGGCCCGGCCACCACCTGGGACCATTCGACACTGGCGGCGTCTTTAACCTCCTTGGAGATCGACGTTCCTGCCAGCAGCCGCATCGCTTCGGCGAAGGTCAGGCCCTCGCTGTCAGCCAATTCCTGAGCTTCGCGAAACCGGTCCACCTCCCGCTGAAGCCGCTCACGGTCAATCTCGACCCACTGGCCGCGAAGCAAGACCAGCGTATCCGTTCCGGCAAGCAGTGCTGAGATTTCCTCTTCGGTCAGCGTTTCGTCGCCCAGCGTCACTTCCATGCTAAAATCAAGCACGCCATCAAGTCCGACCGCCGACGGCCTGCGGGCGCCAACGGTGCCCTTGACCACTGGACGGGCTGGTCGGTTTGCACGCCACGACGCCGGCATTCGAACCACGACGCCGGCAGTCTCCAGATCGACCACACTGCCGAGGAATCTGGCCGCATCGGCTGCCCCCCAGCGCAGTGGGTGGAATATCTCCCCAGCATCGACCATCGCCTTCAGCCAGCCACAGCTTTCGGCCGCCCGTTGGACTGGGATCAGGAGGGACAGCAATTTGTCGCGGTTGTCCGCGCCGGCATACTCACGCAGGGCTTGCCCAAGCGAAACATGCTGCGCCTTGGCCTGCGCCGAGAGACGTGTGGTGTAGGTCGCCATGAAGGCGAAGGGTTGCTCTGGATCGCGCCGGTTTTCAGCGAGATTGAAGTGCACGCGTCCGACCAAATTCCAGGCCGGGTTCAATTGCTTGAGAAAACTCTGCAGGTCCAATCCCGAGGTGGACAAGGCGCTTTCAATAGCGTTACCCAACTCGTCCCACTGTCCGAGCAGCACTTCGGGAGTAAGATACTCCGCCCCAGGCATCATCGGCGCGGTCAAAACCAGCGTGGCAAGCTCCGCTTCGGTCGGTGGGGAAACTTCAGGCAAGGAGGCGGTTGGTTCACTGCCTGAACCAGAAGAGACCAAGCACAAGGCGCCGACATAGCGAGCCGCAAAATCTCGCCACCAGATGAAGGTCGCCGGCAAAGCGCGGCCAATCTCACCCGCTCCCAGCTGAAGGAGGCCATGCCCAGAGCCCTTGGCAAAAGCGTCCGTTAGCCGAGCAGCTGTCTTGTCATCGAGGCTTGGGGCATCCTCGGATACATCAAGCTGAAGGTGCCCGCGTCTTGTAAGCCGTAGGCCGAGCTGGGCCATAGAACCTCCGACTAATCTTCATGCCGGCCGCGCCTCATAGCCGCTCATGAGTTCCGTGACGAAACAGACGCCCAACACAGCACAGGGCGACGGGCGACATGGGTGGCGCTGCCAGAGGGATGGAGACCGACAAGTTGCCTCCCATGTCCTTCAGCACGCCCTATCGTCCCGCTGGCATTGCTCCGGTATTAGGCAGTGCGCCGACAAATTCGTTGAAGTCCGATGCCTCAGTGAAGTCCTTGTACACAGACGCGTAGCGAACGTAGGCGACCTGATCAAGCGCCGCCATATGCCCCATCACCATCTGCCCGATTGTTTTCGTCGGAATTTCATTCTCGCCCGACGACTCCAATTGCCGGACCAAACTGTTGACCACACGGTCAATGCGGTCAGCATCAATGGGGCGTTTTCGAAGGGCAATGCGCATCGAGCGCAGCAACTTGTCTCGGTCAAAATGCTCACGTTGCCCGTTGCTCTTGATCACCGTCAGTTCGCGGAGATGGACCCGCTCAAAGGTGGTGAAGCGCGCGTTGCAGATCGGGCAGAATCGCCGTCTGCGGATCGCCGCATTGTCCTCGGTCGGTCGCGAGTCCTTGACCTGGGTATCGTCGTGACCGCAGAACGGACAGCGCATCGCATCTCTCTCTGGATTGTCGGGGCACTACCTGTCGAGTATGCTTGATCGAGAATGGTTAGCCAATGGAGGAATTATGGTTCGGCCGGGGTCGGGGGACCGCAAAATATCCTTGATGATAACGGGTGATGAGTTGGCAGAACTCAAGAACTGGTCTTGGGCTATGGGCGAGGCATTCGGTCTTGATCGCAAGATCGAAAAGTATCAGGGAAAGCGGCCTATCGGACTTTATAGCTGGGACTGCGACTGCCTTCTATCGGTTTTGGATACCGCGTTGAAGGATGACAAGGAATATCCAGACAAGTCTGCCCCATGCTATCAGGCACTCTCAAATCTGAATGCCAGATTGCTTGGCGAGTACCGCAAGACATATGGCCGTTAATGCTGGGGCAGTTTATGTGGACATAAGTGAATAGTGTTTTACAATTTAAGGAAATGCGACTGCCGCTACGAATTTGGAAGCAGCGGCAGTCGACTATATGCAAGCCGTCATCGCGGCATGGCGAACATTACCTTCGCGTGTTGATGACAATATTGCCGAATGTAAGCAAACCGTCATCGCTCGAACATTGTATTTCTTTAGATACTAAAACTGATTTGCATAGCCCAATTCGAATTCCGTCGGAGCCAAGCTCAACTGGCGCAAGCCCGATAAGGCCAGAGTCTACGTCGTATTCGAAGCCATCGCTGCCCCGATAAGTCCCATCTCCACGATAAGTAGAAAATGCATATACGTTTTTGTTTCTTGACCTGCCAACTGGATTTTCGAAACCATTGCAAGAATCCAAGAGCGCCACCCACTCCTCACGGTCCTCAATTGTATAACATGGATCACCGAGAGCGTAAAGTCCGGGCGGTACAATAATGCTGACTTTTGGTGTTTTATATAAAGAACGCATGTTGTTTTAACCTTTCAGAATAATAGCCGAACAATCAGTGAATTATTCACCTAATAAACAATTTTATTGGGCACAGTATTTTGATTTGAATATTCCTGATAAGGCGGCTTGTTGTAATTGCCGAATCATATTGTCTCAGTATTGAAGGTGCAATATTATTTTTCTCCAAACAAATTGTCTGATTGCGAACGTATCCTCTGCGAATTTTGCCAAAGTCGGCGTCTATATTGTATCCAGTTCTCCTTCATATCACGCGAGATTAAACACGGACGCACCTCGAAAAGATTGCTCGTCAGCCTCGCCAGATAGCCGCTCATGCGGTCCGTGACAAAACTGCTCCCGACACACTGCGAAGGGCAACGGCCACGATGGCTGGCGCTGCCAGGGGGCTGGGCAGCTTTCATCGCCGGATAGCACCTGCCGTGCCCGCAGGGGCAGGTCCGCAGACAGATGACAATGGTTGGCGAACGCCAGAACGGTTGCTTCATCGGCGAGGATAAAATTGAGCGCACTACTCAAACAACCAATATCCAGACGCCCGTACGTCATGCTGATGTATTGTATATATCTGGAGATAAGCCAGTAGGTGTTGGGTAAAAGATGCGAGCATTTCTAATATCGCACTTCTTTCCTTGAACCGTAAGTATGCCGCTTTCATCTTGCAGCGTGTTGAGCGTGCGAACAAGTCTTTGGGCATCATTCACCGTTTCGGACGACATAACTTTTATGTAATCCTGCGCGTCAGTATACAAACCTTCGTCAATGTAGGTGGTTAGTACGATGCTATTATCCTCGTGTATTACTGGAAAATACCCGCCCCTAACAGCGACCTTGTCGATGAAAGATCTTTCGTCAATGTCGCTAAAAGTCATATCAGATGCGATCTGAAGCAATACATACTTGATTAAATACATGAATGTATTTGGGTCTTTGCGTATAGCGGCATTGCCATTTCGCAACAATAGGCGCTCGATAGCGTGATGGGTTATTATCACGTGCTTATCAGCAAAACATCCGCTTGCATTGTATTTGAGGCCCCACTTCCAGTTGACTAATACTATGTTTAACTGCTGGACTGCAAGTCTGTTATTGTGGTTAAGGCAAACAACGTAGTTAATGGCGGTACCGGCCTGCTTTTTTGTTGCCTTGCTATACATGTCCACAGCTGATAAAAAGATTGAGTTTCGAGACAAGCACAATCTGCTGACGAGAGTTTTCGTAAATGAACGGAAGGTATCTCCCGAATTTTTACAGCCAGAATCGGATTCTTTTTGTAGTGCGTCAATAAAAACTAGCGATGAACTTTTATCATAGCATTGAACATCGCTTGCCGAAAGCAGCCTATTATAGCAGATATTTGCGATGGTTTGTGTCATCGACTAATGGCCCCCATAACTTCCCTATATCGGCCCGATGTCTCGACATTGATAATATCGTTACGATTCGTCCTTATCGATTTCGTACTTCTCCATCCGCCTATTAACGAGAATGTGGGGGCAATTCGGGCGCGCGGCTGGAAATAACTATGCTTCTGAAATTAGGCGTTGACCGCTTCTTTCAGCTTTTTGCCGGCCTTGAATTTCGGCGCCTTGCTGGCGGCAATCTCCGTCGCCTCGCCGGTCCTGGGATTCCGACCTTGCCGCGCCGCTCGATCGGTAACGGAGAACGATCCGAAGCCGGTCAGGTTGATCTCTTCGCCGCGCGCCAACGCCGCCGTGATCGTGGTCAACGCCGCATCAATGGTCTTGGTAACGGAAGCGTTGGTCTGGTCGGTGCTGGCGGCGATGGCGGCGATCAGGTCGGCCTTGTTCATGGCGGCGCTCGTCGGGGTGATTGAATGTTGGACCTGACTACACCGAGACGCCGCCGGCGGCAACTGGGGTTGATCACCGCCTCGAAGAATCGCCCGTGGCCGCTGACCTCATCACGAGAAAGGACATAAGGTTCCCGCTGCCAAGAAGTCTGCCGCATACATCAAAGCTGGAGTTCGTATTATTTAGATATGATCCAAGTATATGGCCGTGTTTATCATAAGCATACTCTCGGCCATTTACCATGGACGTCCAGCCGAGTATGCGGTTGCAATTATCCTTTATGTAATTTTGTGCCATTTCAGTCCTCCGAGTTTGTCATCTACTTATCGGAAGCCTATAGCCTGGGGGCCGTGGATCAAGAAAATATCCATAAGAGTGCATGAATTATTCCGGCCAACGGCCGCTGCTGGTTTTCTGGCAGCGGCCACGGATCGGTATCATCGTGAAGGACTATGCGAATGCCAGCTTAAACAGCATCTTGTGCTCGGTCGTCCATCTATAGAATTGGGGCAGGTTCATGCTCTTAATCCATTGGCGAACATCCTTGCTGATATCGACATTGTTTATCCACCATTCTGCTTTCGCAAGCTTTTCATGCTGGTTAATTCGAACAACAGCGGGGCCATCATCGCGATGTTTAAGCCAATCGCAGTCACCTCGTCGCCTACTCCAAGTTATTCGTCCAACATGTCGTAGTGCGTTTGTGCCGAACCGAATTACCCCGTCTTCAGAAGGATAATTTACGATATAATCGACAGAGGGCTGAACGTCGGTTTCGACGATTTGGTATTGATAGATTCCAGATTGTTTAACCCACGTTCGATGCGCATAGCCAAGTATCCAAGGATATACTTCTACTTCTTGCTCGCCAGCAAACTCATATTCATCACGCTTATAATTAACGTATCGGCTTATATCAAATGGCTTCCAGATAATATCACCCATGGCAAACCTCCATGGAATTCTGACTTATTTGGCAACCGGAGACATTAAATTCCCGCTTGCATGCGTCAGTAATATCTCGCACAAGCGCGCTCGCATTTCTTATACCAATCTGTGATGTTACAAACCCCGGTTCGTAATCATAGTCACCTTGCACGACCAGCAGCAAAGTGTCATAGTTTGCTTTGTTTAAGATGTTGGCTTCCCATTGATGTGTATACCAGTCGCTGTCGGCATCAATCTCGCATGCGTTAAAATTCAATTCAATTTCATAGTCGCCTAGCGTCACCAGCATTTTCTCGCCAGCATATAAACGATTTGGAAAAGTGCCGGGTTCAACGTCTGCAATGTGCTCGTGCGCATGCAGCCACACGCTAGTAAAATATGTGGTTATGATAAAAGCCTCGGTTTCCCATATTTCGAGATAATGCGTTTCCGCATCCCTAAAGCCCAGGAACCCACGAGCTAATGCTCCAGCAATGTAATCTACCGGGATTTCCCACTCTATTAAATTATCCATTTTGTTATCTCCTAATTAATCTCATGCTTCAATTTTGATAGCCAAAGATACTTTTGTTGTAATGGCTGAATTATATTTTTTGCCATATCGATACCGCAATATATATTCACACCAAATATGCAGATTTATTTCTAATTCGAACCACGCAAATGCTGGAAATAACCTGCGTGACTATCTTCTGAAAGGCTCGCGATCCAGGCTGCGCTCAAAGCTCGCCTGTGCGATTTCTTGCACTGCCTCTATATGGAAGCGCCGCGCGCTATCACGCACACATGGGCACGGTAGGGCGACCAGAGTGACTGGGGATGGTCACCGGCATCGCCAAAATTATCTGCGCCATAAACAGCACTCCCCGTGACCAGCCGGTGCCCCGACCTCTTGTGCCCTTGTTCAGCACCATAGTTCTTGGTATGTTCGCAACCCTGCATCGGGGGCAAACCATGTCATTCATCACCACTCAGCCACAGGTCACTGCCGGATTTCCGTCACCTGCTGCCGACCATACCGACGGCAACCTGGACCTGACCCGGCTGGTGGTGAAGCGGCCGGCGGCCACCTTCTACATGCGGGTGGTCGGCTTCTCTATGGCCGACGCCGGTATCGCGGACGGTGATCTGGTGGTGGTCGACCGCTCAATCGAGCCACGCGATGACGATGTCGTGGTCGCCGTCGTCGATGGTGGCTTCGCCTGCAAACGGGTGAGGAAAATCCCCGGCGGTTGGGAGCTGTGCTCGCAGGGTGATGGCCCGACGATTCCGATTGACCCCGAGCGTGGCGTCGAAATCTGGGGCGTCGTCAGCTGGACCTTCAGGCAGCACTGCGCCCGATGAAACCGATCTTCGCCCTGGTCGATTGTAATAATTTCTACGCCAGCTGCGAGCGGGTGTTTAACCCCTATCTGCGCGGTGTGCCGGTCGTCGTGCTCTCCAATAATGACGGCTGTGTCGTGGCGCGGAGCAACGAAGCCAAGGCCCTCGGAATCGCAATGGGTGCACCGTATTTCCAGGTCGAGCGGCTATGCGACGTTCAGGGCGTGGCGGTGCTTTCGTCCAATTATGCCCTCTACGCCGACATGAGCCAGCGGGTGATGAGCGCCTTTGCCGAGCATGTTCACGGCCAGGAGGTCTATTCGATCGACGAGTGCTTTCTCGACCTGACCGGCATTCCAGGCGATCTGACCGGCCTTTGCAGGAATCTCCGGGCCAAGGTACTCCGCTGGACCGGCATTCCAGTCTCGGTTGGCATCGCACGGACGAAGACTTTGGCAAAACTGGCGAATCGACTCGCCAAGAAATCCGTCAAGGCCTGCGGGGTGGTCGATATCTCCGGCCGACCGGAATTGGTCGAGGTGGCGTTGAACAGGACGGCGGTTGAAGATGTTTGGGGCGTTGGCCGCCAGTATGCGGCGCGGCTCCAGGTCTTCGGCATCAAGACCGCCGCCGACCTTGCCGGCCTTGAGGAGAAATGGTTGATGCACGAGTTTGGGGTGGTACTGACCCGAACCGCCGCCGAGCTTTGTGGTCGGCCAATCCATACCTTGGAGACACAGCCCGAGGATCGAAAGAGCTGTACCTGCTCCCGGTCATTTGGCGAGGCTACAGCGGATATTGAGGTGGTCGCCGCCGCCATCTCCGAGTTCGCACAAACGGCGGCGGCGCGGATTCGCCAGGAGGGATTGGTCGCGGGGCACATCCAGGCCTTCGCCATGACCAATCGATTCCGGAAGGACCTGCCCCAAGGTGTTCTGGGCGGATCGAGGCCGCTTCATCCCGCGACCGCTGACACCACCAGGATCGTCAGAGCGGCGCTCGCAATCATCCGCGCACCGCGCCAAGCGGATGGCTGTGAATGGAGCAAGGCGGGAGTGTTACTGACCGACCTGTGCCGAGCGGACCGGGCGCCCCGTGACCTGTTCACCGTCGCTGATGGCAGCCGCTCGGCCGCATTGATGGCAGCCGTTGACGCGGTAAATAATCGGTATGGCCGGGGCGCAATCCGTCTCGGCCATGCCGCTGCTGATGAAGGCTGGCGAATGAGGCGAGACCGGCTGTCGCCGTTATGGACGACAAAATGGGCTGACTTGCCGGCAATCAAGTCGTGATCAATTGCAGCACCATCCACGAAATCTTGAAATGTGCAGACGGCATAGCCGGCATCATGGCTTCAGCAATGACAAATATTAGTTATGTTATCACATTAGCAGTGCTCTTTGGATAAGTCAGATAACTGCTTTTGCTTTTTAGCAACGCCATCTTTTGCTTTCTTAAGTTCGGCATTTGCCTTCATTTTGTTCGCGGACTTAATCGCCAAATCGGCCCCGGTTAATGCCGCCGTATAATCTTCACCTATAATAAGTTCGAAATCCGGAAATAGTTCCCACATTCGCATGTTCATTCTCCTGTTTGTAATTCCTATGGCATATTTATTTGATGTGCACGTCGAGTGGCATCATGTCATAATGCCGCCAGAAATTATTATTAGTCCCGTGTGACGCCATCACGGCGACCTTCTATATGACGTAGCAATTTGGTTTCTGTTTAGTTTTCCCAGAAATGCTAGCCTACTATCGACATCTGATATGTGTGTTATCGAACTGCTATAAGATTTAGGGGTTTTTTGTTTGCTTCCCTCATTGGGTTGGCTTGTGTTTTGCTTATTTGTTACTGAAACTACCTCTGACTTTCGTATATTGGGGGTTTCGGTAACGGATTCGCCGCATGTCGTATTAGATATCAATGAGTTATTAGTAGATGCCTTTTGCCGCTCTCTATAGGCCTTCTGCTTTTCCGCTGGTGTCATGGCGCGGGCTGCTTTTGGCCTACCGCCCTTGTTCACGCCGTCGACCGCCAGGACGCCAGGGACATGCGCGATCGCCATGCCGGTTCTTTCGGCGAGATATTCAGCTTGATATCGGTCAAAAACATAGACCTTCACAAAAGAATCACTGTCATAATTTCTCAGCGCGGTTCTCATAACGAACTGATATAATGGATTAAACTCCCGCCAGCGAACCTGCGTTGATATGTCGATGTCGAAAACCGTCTTCATGACCTCTTGGTCTTGAGCTGATAACTTAAGCGCCCCGAGCCATACGCACATTGTATGATGCTGATACTGGTTTAAGCCTGTGGTCTTCAGAGAGAGTATCTCGGCATTTTTGCAAACATCGGTGATGCTGACAACGCTGAAGTTCTTATCGTCGGCATGCTGTGCCACAATGAATGGGTTATCTCCGTGGTTATCGCCGAGCCACTCTACGATTGACATCAGCGGCGAATCGCCTTTTTTAAATTGATTAATAGACGCTTGCCGATGCTCTGCAAAATAGTAGATCATTCCGCGATCTTTCAGCGAAACTTTTCGCTCTCTTGGCCTTTTAAGATTCACAAACTTGAACGAAACTTTGTGTTGTTTATCCCATACGTTATAGATGGGAGATTGCTTGATTTCATCGCCCATCAACCAGACTGATTTGAAGTGCTTAATAAACTCCGGTGAGCTTATAGCCCATATTGTGAGTCTGGTTTTTGCCCGCTTCTCCCATGATGATTTATGGCACCAAAGGGTCGCATATTGCTTTGAGAGAGTTTCAAGTAGATCGCGGAATGTCGCATTGATATCGTCGAAGGCATTTTTCTGAACAAGTTCGTTGCCGGCCTCTGTGCCAATAATCTGATAATAATTGCTTGCCGTGTTTTTTACCTGGAAATAGCGGTCAGCAAGATCAATGTTATAGTCCCACTTTCGTTCATGCAATCCGAGAACCTCATATGCCTCATCAATAACCAGGGAGAACCCTTGAAACTTGCTTGCGTCAATAATTTGTAATGCCGCATTTGATATGAAAATTACAGCATTCTTGCTGTAGAGCGCGTCAAGAATCTCTGACACCTGTTTTGATACCGGAACGGCGTCTTGGTAATATGCTCGCGATATCTGAAAGTTCCTGACATTCTGTTTTGAGCAAAATGCTCGAAATTCCGCATCCCTTTCCTTAATGTTCCGAATTGTGTCGCAAACATATAGCCAGCGTCCGCCCTGAATAACTATGTTATTCAGCATCTCAAAAGTTTTTCCGGCGCCGCACGGAGCATCTATAACGTTGACTACGCAGTCACTGAACTGCTCAACCCATCGCTGGTCCTTTGGTAACCCAAGCATTGGGATAGCCTTTAGTTTCGATGGCAGTTTCTTCATTACATCCGGGTCGCATTGCATAGCCTCGAAAATTACGGAGCCGATGGTCGGCGATTTTGTTCCATTGTACCGCTTACCCAGCAGCGCCTCATATTCGCCGCGAGTCTCTTCCGGCCAAGCCTGACGGAGTACCGCAAGAGCATTCGGGGTGTATGACCTTACCGCCCAGGTCAGGCGAAGCCAGTCCTTGCGGCTCGGCCGACCGGATATGGTTTGGAGCATGTAGACAATATCATCGTCTGAAATGTCCTGCTCGTCATTCGCAACGTATGAGACATCGTAATCGCCAACGTTCGCAGCAACCTGTTTCGCAGGGCGCGAGAATTCTTTATAATATAATTCTTGGGCTGCTTCGATGTTGAGCGGTTCGCCATTAACTTTAATGAATACAGATTCGCCGGACCATTTGGCAGGAATGTAGTATATCCGTCCGAGCGTATTGCAGGTATCATCAAGTTTGCGGTCAAACATTTGGTAAATCGTGTCCCAGACAATATCGTGGCTTTCTGCCGCATACTCGCGGTCGATTTGAATGATGCCGCGTAGGCAATGGTTCGAGCTTGAATGACTTGTCGTTGAATAAATGCAACCGTTCAGATTGTACCGCCTAAAATATTCAATCATATCAGGGAGTAGAATATTGTGCTTATCGACATCGATCATAACCCACGATCCGAATCCAACTACGTTTTCGTCTTTCCTATATCCATCGAACAAGGCCGGCATAATGGCGGGTGTATGATTCAGTTTATATTCTTTGCTTGCCTCTTTTGGAAATTGCGAAACGCACTCAAGCCAGTCGATAAACTCCGCCCATGATTTTGAATGTCGCTTAGGGCTAACGTCTTTTGAATTGTGTACATATGAAAATCTTATATTGCATTCGTCACTTGAATTGTTATAAATATTAGTTGTCATAACTTTTACCGCCTTTCTGTAATTTGATAAGCGAGATGCGTCTAACATCTCGCTTATCATTTTCCAAATATGTGTTTATCAAACTTTTCTTGGTACGCAAGCTGCTGGAGTTTAGTTTCACAAACTATGTTGACGATGTGTATGTCATCGGACCAACACCACCGTTCGACATCTCCGGTCATAACGAATCTTCCATTAGAAGGCGTTCGCAACCTGAGCCTTTTTGTCAACTTAATAACCTCGTATTCTGGAATCCCTATTTGGTTTGCTATTCCTCGATCTGTTATCATTATATTTTCCCCAATAAAAAAACCCTTGAGCATTTTGGCTGGGCTCAAGGGTTCCGGAATAATGTTGTCCACGATTGTCGCGGCAACCTTTGTATGTATTATCGCATCATTCCGGATAAACGCCAGCCACGTTGTTTAGTCCATAACCTATTTATACACGACGCTGTTTGTGTGGTCATTATAATTTCGATGTTATAGACGTTGTTATCATCATTGGTGCTTTTGAGCAGCTAATATTAATCCTTCGCTAATTAATGGCGTTTGTATTGACTGCCGCTCGCTCAGTATGCTGGCGCCAGAGCGAGGGTGGAAGCCCGCCAGATCGCCGCCAGCGTGAATAGCGGCGTGGCGGGATGTTTTGCTGATAGGTCACTCTGCGGCAAAGTGGCAGCCTGCGGCAACCTGATGCGGTAAAATGAGCCGGCAGCCGGGAGGTCGACCAATGCCGAGGGAGAAGCTCGTGAATGTCAGGCTGACCCTGGCTGAGGCCACCGCTGTCGAGCGCATCGTCAACGCCGCCATCGCTGATGTCCGTGCCGACCCGCAGTCGGTCAGCAACGAGGTGACGCTTCAGCGCGCCATTGAAAGCGCGGAACGGGGGCTGGCGAAAATCCGGGAGGCAATTGCATCCGTTGATCTTATCGACCCGTAATGATTGCCGCTGATTTCCATGAGCTGACCACGGCGCCGAAAACTGCCATTTGATGGCACGGCCGATTTGACAGGCAGCATGCCAATCCGGCGATTCTGACGCACGGGTGCTGCCCAACTCGTGGTGCTGGCAGGTGATTGTGCCGGTGGGTGAGCCTGTGAATGGGAAACCGGCGCTAGAGAGACGCTGTCAGCCCGCTGGATCGCCGCTGGCGTGATTGGCGGGAGGTCCGTTGCCAACAACGCCCCGAGGTTCAAGGTGCCAGCGGGCATTATTCGCTATATAGGGGGGGGTAACACCGTGTCATTTCTACGCCGCCGATTAAAAAAATGGGGCCACCTTCCGATGGCCCCATTTCCATTACGCTGCTGCGCGAGCTGCTTTCTTTATCGCACTTGAGTGTTCCCAAGATTGACGGCGGTCTTTCTTAATATGGGACCAATGCTCATCCGGGGTTCTTGCGAACTCTTGCAAAAAGTCCCGGAGTAATTTCGCTCGCTTTTGGGCTACCTTGCGGTCTTGCCCTTTGAAAAAAATTCCGTTCATAACCGTTGTCCTAATATTTATGGCAGATACCCAAGATCGGAATCGCCTAACCAATACCTTCCTTCCGCGTGTTGGCGCATGTCCACACCCATCCGCAACCGGCTGGGTTACAATAGATTTACAATTTCAAAGACCCGGAGCAGTTGTCCCGCATCTATAGGGAGGCTGCTGTTTTTATTAATGGGTAGCGGTTTGAGCGCCGCCCATTCAAACATTACCAGTTAGTCATGCATTACCTGTCTCATGAGTCGAGGTTATACTGATCTCGCGGAGACCCTTCAGCGCCATTACGACAGACAACTCCGAAAACTCGGCATTCGGATTGCTCACCATGTTGTCGTGAACGACGTAGCTGACATCAACGGTAAGCTCGCCGTTACTCATATCCACGCCATCGAATGATCCGATCTCGTTCGACCGGACATTCTTCTCGATGAATAGGAGGTTGTACGGGTGCTCATCACCTGTTGAAGCCAGCGTGTAGGTTATGATTCCGCTGGCGATGTGCGGCGCCGTAAGGCGGTCATGCCAGAGGGTGAATGAGTTATTACCAACCTTAAAATCGCAGATCATGTGCTCGCCACGACCAAGCTTGGCCTTCCCGAGGATATTATTGAATAAGCCGGAGTAACGGTCGTATTTTTCATTCGCCACCTGATCGTTGACGTTGAAGACGACGGTGCCAGAGTGTTTCCAGAGCATTTTGTTTACTCCATTTCAATGTGGTCGGGCAATTGCAGGTGCGCCTAGCCCGCTGTTACACGGCGCCCCTTGCATTCTTTTGTTTAGGTACGACGTAGCCAGCAGGGGGTTGCCACCGCTCGTCGATCCCCTCCAGGTACCGAACTCGCTTGTTGGCGACGCTGGTCAGCCCAGTCAGGAGGTTCAGTTCGTCGGCGCAGCTTCTGATGACCGCCTTGCGCTGGTCCGGCGGCACGGCGAACACCTTCTCAATCGCCTCGCAGTGGACGACGAGCTGCGATGGCACCATTCCAGGGGTTTTGGCGTCGAAGTGGTTGATGGCGGTGACCATCCCCTCCAGATAGACTTGTGAATTGTGGTTCTTGAGCAGGAGCTCGCCAAGGCGCTCGGACCGGCCGTCGGGCGCGAGCATGAGGTCGCCCACGGTGATCCGCTTCGATATCTCTGTCCGAGCGAAAAAGTGCTGGCAGCATTGTTTGGTTCGGTCGTTGGGCGCTGACCATGACTTCCTGGCATCGCCGCTGACCTGCGCTGCCCAGAGCTCGAACAGCGCATCCTCCAGCACCATGTCCGCTGGCATGGCCGCCAGCTCGGCGTAGTCGGCAGACATGAAGGTCCAGTCCACGGTGCCGAGCTTGAAGCCGATAACGACGTGCCCACTGGCGGCCATCAGATAGGGCGAAGCGGCGTCGGCGGTAATAACGATGTCGTGACCGGTCTCGGCTCGAAGGCATCGCTGCAAAACGCTGTAGGCGATAATATTTTGCATCTCGCCAGTGCCAAGGAAATGGAGGCGGCGAATGTAGTCGAATTTCCCCAGCGCCAGATCATCCACGATTATGTCGAGGACCTGCTCCATCCGCACAAGGAATGGACCAGCGTAACAGACACCCCTCAAACGGTACGGTGCCATCGCCGCTACCCATGCGCGGGCTTCTTCAATACCTTTGCCCTGGTATACCGACCACAGCTTCCCGGATATGCGCGGATCACGGATCAGAACCTCGGTATTGTGAATTGTATACCATAGGGCGGTGTTGAATTCAGGGCACAGGCCGTTCCGCTCGCATAGCTGCTGGAGCGTCAGATACGGTACGCCCGGTATGAGAACAGAAGGATCGACGCCACCATTAGCTTGCAGGTGCTTGAGCCACGGCCCAATGTTTGGCATGCCGGTTTCATCATGGAGGTCAAGCAATGCTCGCGGAAAATCAAGAGTCGGACAGAAGTCAGCGTTCGAAGCAAAGGTGCCAAGCTTGCTAAGCGTTTCCTTACCTTTCCAAGCCTTCTTTTTTGGTGGAGGTTTATTACCAGGCGTGACAGGAACTATATGTCCTTGGCCGATCTGGAAGCCCCCACTGTCGTCGACTACTTCGGCGTGGTGATTGGCACGGTCGGATACCGCGTCGATTTTAGCGGCAGCTTTTTCAGAGCCCAGTGCCGGGCCGGCGCTGTAAAGGCAGGAGCCGACCGAGAACTGGCTGCTGTCGCGGTTGAGAAAGTTGAGGTCGACCAGGGTCAACCCACCGGGCAGCGGGCGGTATGGGTCCTTAATGTACCCAGCTAGCCCACCAGTGTAGGCGGTGGAGACCGCCAAGATGAACAGGGCTGAGTTCGGGGGGTATACGTCAGGATAGCGGACCATGGTCGGCCTCACTTGGACTCGGGGGTGACGATTGGGGAATCGCTGCCATCACGCGGCGCACCTGCGAGCTGGACCGGGGCTGACGGCGTTCTGGTACGGCCGAATTCCCAGTGTCGGCGCTGGTTCCGCAGAACCCCGAGGTGTGGGAGCGCACCCTGGTTTGAGATTGAGCCGTGATCGTCGCAACCGCGGTGAATTTCGACCCCGAACTGGCTCAATTGGAGGGTGATACCCGGCCCCTTGAACTCGACGTCACGGGCTGCCTTAAACGGCAGATCGGTAACGCCGAAAGCGCGTCTTAGTTCGGCGACCAACGCCTCGGCATCACCTTCCACCGCCGTCAGACCATCTATCAAGTCGACGCCGGTGGCGATGGAGTCGGCGACGATGATGTCGCGGCATGCATCAGTTCTGCCGAGCACTTTGATCCTGAGGGTCAGGATTCCGTCACCAGCCAGCCACCGCGCGATAATCCTCCAGTTTTTGCCGTCACCACGATTATTGCCAGGAGCCTCGTCTTGTCGCGCGAGCGGGGCGAGCTCTTCGAACACGTCGATGATCTGAATAACGGTGTCGGTCACGACAGCCGTAACGATTTGCCAGTTACCAAGGCCGGCTCTGACATAGTGCTCTACAGATTGTGGCCGGAGCGATAAAACGACCCGGCGCACCCTATCATCTCCTAGCCAAGGGAATGGGTAGGTGGTAGGGCTCACCGTAAGCGCCAGCGTCGCGATTTCAGAACGGGGCAGATAGGGGCGGCTCTGATAAAACTCAGCTAGGCCGGGGCGGATTAATGCGGATACGTCAGCAGACCTTGCCAATGGCCTCGCATCCACCTCACCGCTGACATCCGGGTCGGCAGTGAGTTGTGGGGTCGGGTAATCGGGCGGCAGAATACAGGCGCACTCAATCTGGTAATTATCGCCAGAAAATGCCTTGCACGACTTAGGGTCAGTATAATTTCTGACCAAAACGATTTTCTCGCCGTTTCCGCATGTGAATATATGGTGAACACAAAGGCTGCGACCGCCAACTTGTATTGTACTCGCTCCATCATCGTTTTTTCCGAACACAGAGCATTCATTAGCCGCGCTAATTTTGCTGCGAACTTTTTTTAGTTTTTTGGCGTTCTCAGTATTCTGAAGATGCCTTGTAAGAGCGTCTACAAATGGCTGGGGATATGCAAACACAAAGTCCAAATAATCAGCGACAAGAAGTGTATCTGCGCAGCGGATATTGTGATTAAAGTTTCGCGCTCTTAACCTTTCAATTGTCGCCTCGACAAGATCGCCTTGAATATCAATGCCATAGATCATGCTCTCAATAATGTGCTTATGACGAAGCTCGTTATTCGCCTGCCATGATTGAAGACCAACCATAAGTCGGCGGTGAACTTCAATAAGGAAGTTGCCATCACCGCATGCTGTATCTTCAAACTTTAGCGCATAATTCGACCAGTCCTCAATCGGATAGTGGTCAAGCATCGCATTAACAACTTTTAGCGGGGTAAAAATTTCCCCATATTTCTTTATGCGATCTTTGTCTCTTGCAATTGGAGATGCGCAATACTCAGCCACAGTATCGGTTGCAGAGGCTGCTGGCTTCTGGAAATTCTCCTGTTCAGCAGTTTCCAATTGCGATGGTGGCGGCACTGGCGCCGTCGCGCCGGTGGCGGGAGCTTCCTCAGGACCTGTGCCGCCATGGCCGGCATGCCCTGTGGTAGCTTGAGATGGTGCCGCGCCCAGCTGGGGCTTGTCCGTGCCTTCACTCTGCCCCGGCCGTTGACCCTTGGGTGAACCGCCTCCAGGACCATCGTCATCGCCACCATCATCGTCGTTACCGGTGGTCAATGGCGGGATCGGGAAATCAGGCGGCAGCGCCGCTGCGGTAGAAATGTAGTAGAACCCATCCGGGTAGTCTTCACCTGTCTCCCGATCAAGGTAATCACGCACCCAGACAATTTTGAATCCATCGTCACGAACGGTGACTTCGTGGACGAGATGAGGCTTACCATCCCACCAATATGTTAGAGCGCCGGTGCTGGTGTAACCGAATGGGTGTTCCGGCGAGCCGGCACGACACAGACTACAGGCGCGCGTATGGCCCGGCTGCTGGTCGGGTGACAGAGCATCCTGGTCGGGCGTCTGTCCGATGGACGGTGGAACGTCTGGGCTGCCCGCCGCCGCGCTCACCGCGCCGGCAGCATGTTCCATGCCGACAACCTGACTCGCGGTGTTCGCCGATGGTGATGAAGGCGCGGTTGCCGTAGAGCCGGGCGGAAGCACCTTGGAACCGTCGCCCCCAAGGTCCACCTGATCGTTGGCAAGTTCGATTTGTGAAGCGTCGGCGGACTCGCAATGAGCGTCACCGAGATCAGGAACGAACCCGTCATCTGTCGAGGTAGGCGGATCAGGTTCGTGATCAGGCTCCTGATCAATTTCTGATCCAAGCTCCCCCGAACTTGAAAAACATGAAGTGCCAGAACGCCGCCACCTGGGCGGCCGGCAAGACTGCAAGGCCTGGGCTTCTTTAATAAGCTCATCCTTTAAGTCGCTAAGATCATCCTCCAGATCAAGATAAAGAGTCCGATTATCATCAGGTTCTCCGCCATTATCGCCAAAGGCTTGGATAACTAGATCGTCAGCTCTGGCATGAGTGGATTTATCCGTGGTAAAGCTTATAATTTCAACAATTACGCCTATCCCATTGTTGCCCCATCTAGACCGCGTGACAACCTCACCACTGCCACTCTGGAATTCAGCACCGCGCAGGTTGATAGTTCCGAGGCCGATGTCAGTTGTGCCTGTGAAGCGACCCCCACTATTACGTGGCGTCGACTCCGTAATGGTATTCGGCCATCCTGCCCGCAGCGCCATCAGGGCTAAGGCGCTAGGTTTCGCCTTGTCGGTGTTTGAATTGGTTGATGATGAAGATGGCTGCGGTGACGACGGCGGCGACTGAGATGATGACGGTCCAGCCGATGGAGGAGAAGCAGGCGGCGCGGATGGTGATGGCTTCTGCTTATAATCATCATAAAACCGCCTGTACCCGGTGACGCGCAACTCATTAACAAACTCATCATAGGTCATTGGGCGACCAAGGCAATCTGGACCTTCGTGCGCCAGCTGAAGAACTTTTCCGTAAATGCTTATCGTTGGGTCTGATTTATTAAACTCACCATATGCTACTAGAAACGCTGGGTCCATTTTTGGGCCATTTTTTGGACGCCGTCCGTATGACTTAAGCAATTCATTATAGAACTCGTCATCACCCCTGGCCTTCTCAGATAAATTGTACGCCTCACCCAAGGCAAGCGCCAATTCCTCCTTACTTTTTACGGAATGGTGAGCGGCCTCCTTTTTATGCTCGGTATACGCATTGAGATGTGTCTTGAGTAGCTGCCTATGCTCAGCTATGTACTTGACGTTAGCAATGGATTTGGCGGTAGCGTCGCTTTCCGAGGCCGTAGCGCGTTTAGGGGGTGGCGAGCCTGCATCGTGACCTTCTCCACCGCCCGCCTCATCTGTTCCCGGCTCAGAAGGTGAGTTGGGATTGATACCGGCATTATCGGCGCCTGCGTGGTGGCCGACCTCGGGGGTGGCCTCGGCAGGAGAGGCTGCTCCATCAGCTAGGCGATTGGCTTCGAATGATTCGTTGGTCATGATGCCTCTCAACGAAGCGAGGGCGGCCTGGTCAACCCCAGACCGCCCTCGCTACTGCCTTTCAATCCTGCGAACTGAAGTATGAGAACGATTCACTCATACCCAGGGCTTGCCGCTTTTCGGCGACATAAAGTTTCATTCCCTCCAGATCATTAGCGCGAAAATACTCAATGACCTTTATCTGGGCATCGCGGCAAAGCCGGAAAGAAAAGTAGGCGCTTACCGCATCGCGGTTGGCCGCAAGTTCTTTGATCTCCGGATGATAAAGGTCGATCAAGGTATCGATGTGCTTGGCCTGATCGGCTGTTTGCCAGTAGGCAAAAGCAGTCTCCAGCATGGCTGGAATTAGGGCGTTAAGATGCTTGTCATCTTTTCTATACCAATCGGTATAGTTCGGATCGTTGAGATAACTCCAGATGTCACTGGCGGTATCTAAAAGACAATCGCTCAACATGGCTTTACTCCTGCTCTCGTTTGGTAACTTTGATAGCGGGGCGCGGTGAAGTTGATCAGCTTTGATTGACCGTTGGGTCAGGCGATGGGCGGTGGTCAGGCGAACATCGGATGGTTGGAGCCTTCGACAGGGCGGCAGGTACAGCCGTCGCCCTGTCGAAGGCTGGCGCTGGCATCCCGGTTCAGGAGCCAGCACCAGCAGCGTCCGACAGGGGTTAGTCAGTCACTTCCTTTTCGACGATGTAGTGATGATTAATGCTGTCCAGTAAGAACATCACGAGACCGGAAGGAAACTTATTATCGCCGTTCCTATCCGGGTTATTGAAGTGCGCCTCTACCAAAGCGTTAATCTGCTCCCCAATTGTCCAGTAATGGCTGGAGAGTGAGTAATAAGCTGGCTTCAGTTCGGGCACGACAATTGCTTCGCCGCAATATGTCATTACGCCAAGGTTGACCACAACCGCATGAAGGCGATCAATTAAGTCCCTTGCGTTCCCATGACCACAATCAAGAAGCTCTCGGAGCTCCTTGACCGTCTCGTCGATTGCAGATTGCACCTGAGGAATGCTGAATAGCCCGTTACCGGCCACGATAACGGCTCCCCCCATGTCACTGAACATGGGAACATCAGTCTGAACGGCGTCTGCGGGCATGCCGGTGTGGACGATGAATCCACCCTCACCCTCGGATACAATTCGTGCTTTGGGCGTGGGAAGGGACTGCGCGCCGGTTCTATTGACGGCAGTGAAAGCCGCTGGACCGCCCTTCTTGACGGCGCGGCGGAAATGACGATTACCCGATACTTGAGCCATGATACTTTTTCCTCATTTGGTCCGGGCCGTATGAGGCGCCGGGATGGTTTCGAAAGTTGACCTTGGTGTGGGAGACGATGGGCGGCGGTCACGAACGCACATCGGTTGGAATCGATCAGCCTCGTTTGGAGCGAAGCCTTCGAAAGGGCGCCAGATTCAGCAGCCGCCCTTTCGAAGGCCGGTGCTGATTCCAATTCAAGGAACCAGCACCAGGGCCTTCGAGGTTCAGACCCATGTGGGGTCGACTGGGAACTCCTTGTGTCGCCGACCATCGAGGAGAGAGCCGCCGTGATTTCCGTCGACGCGCCCGATGTATTGCGCGAGGGTTTCGCCTTCCCGCCGATGCCGGGGAAACTCGGCTGCCAATGGGCTATGTGCTGGGATGCACCAATGCTTAAATAAGAAAGCGATACCCACCGTAGCACATTGGTTGAAGATTCACCGGACGACGCTGAGGTCAATTGGCCGAGCACCTGGCAGGATTCACCACCGTCGATCACCCATTTGATCCCACTCAGGTGGATCGGCCCGAGGGGGCCGATTAAAGGCTCGGCGCTGAGGAAACGTACCTGCGCTGGCTCAGTAAGAATCGCATCAGTTCGGCCAGCCACCCGGTGGTCCTCAACGGTGGCTCCGGCCCAGACATTCGTCGGCAGATTACGTCCCATCTGGGCCAGAGTGGGCATGATCAGCTGGGATCGCTTCGTCAGAACCAGATACCGGAGACGCAGGGTCTGGCTCATTATGTCCACGGCTTCACCACGAAGCTCCGCCGTGACATTCGGGTGCCAGAATTCGCCCATGCCGGTGGCGAAGATTTTTGCCGGCTTCAAAATCTTGAAGGGCTTCTGGACGACCTCATCGCTATTGCGCTTAACAAGGCCGTTCCCATACCAGTCACGGGTGACGCCCCGATAAGCTTCATGGCCCATGTTAGCGTTCCTGTGGGCCATTTTCTGCCCGTAGCACCGATCACATCCTGCGCAGTAGGGTGAGCAACCTACGAATGGGTTCCGGGTGTACTGGTACCACTCGATGGTGGTGGTCCAGGCTGAGTAGGTTTTGGGCTTTCGGCCCGCCCCAATGCCCTTGTTTGCTTGATCAGGCTTCATATGAGCCTTCTGAGCATCGCTGTGTCCTATGTTTCTGTACAGTCCCATAACCAACACTCCCTATCTCCAACCGAACGAGCCGGGATCCAGGCCCCAACCTACGCACCTACGAAAATTCCGAAACCTCATCAACGCACGTAGCTTCCGGCAACATCCATGCACCAACACACCTACTCTGCATCAGTTTTGCCGTTCGTGCAAGATGATTTTATCAACCACGTCGGAATGCGCCCCGCGATCTACATACGCGCAAACGCACCAACGGATGTGCGCGCCGAATGACGCGCGGACGCGATAACGCGCTAAATCACCTACTTCTGTGTTTACCGAATTTCGCATTGCCAGCGATGCCTGCATTGCTGGGCGGCTGCCGACCAGCCTTCATGTGGCAGCTAATTTATGGTGGCTGGCGCGAGAAGAGAATCGACGCACAACATGGATTGTGCTTCAATGTGTGTATTATAGATAATTCCCACAGGCCATGAAGGCCGGTAGCCATGGATGGAGCATTTATGACGGTTGGGTTTAGAATATACAATAGGCTGTTCACGCCAATTGCAAAAGAGACAATTGGAGACAAGAGCGAATACATGTATATTTTGTTTAATACATTTGCACAACTTGGCGTTAAACTATTTTATGCAAGACAGTCTGGGATGACCTGCACTCTGTCACACTTTCACTATGGTGAACCGATATTTATACCATTTTGTTTGACCAGCTTTTACCAGCCGAATACTGAAGCGAGCAATGGGGTCGAGGCAATGTTTATGAATAGAATTGCGAAGCTTCCATTCATTCAATCTTCAGATTGGAAGGTCAATGATTCCATTGATAAGGATGGCGTATTTGTTATAAAAGGTACGGTCAGGATATTGTAATTATCTCCGCGGCCTTCCTGCGCTGACCAATAGCAAGGCATCACAGGAAGGCGTGACTACTCCACAGTAATAATTATTTTTCTTGGGAACCTTCTAGCTTTTTTACCTTTTTCGCTTCTCGCTTTTCGCGGATCGTGCGCTCGATCTCGGCTAGATTTTCATCGAGTTTTCCCGCTGCAGCGACTTCAATAAGCCCTTGGTAATATTTTATCACAGACTCCCACGACCTGAGCCCAATCGGCGGGAAAACGTTGGCATTACGAAAGTATACAGAGACGACAAGGAGCCCCCCCTTCCACATAAACCAATGAGCTGGCTTCCCACGAAGGGGCGGCTCAAGAGGCTTGCTGTCAACTATAGTCAGAACACGGCCTTGTTTTCCGTCAATTTCTGAAATCTTATGTTTGGTTGCGCATTCATTTGCAGCATTTAATTGCCTCTGGACGGCAGAAATGAATGCCTGCCTCGGGGTTTTATCGCGGGATACAGACGGTGGCCTTACCTTAATTTCTGTGGCCTCTTGAGCTAGGTTCAGATCGCCCAACAGGCCCTCAAGCGTTAACTTTTCCATTTGACAATCCCTATGCGCCGATCAGACGGCCAGATACTATGTTATCATGATGCTAAATCAACACCTTTCTGTCCGTCTACCAACCTACTTTTTAAAGTTTCCCGGGTCGCGGCTACAGAATCAACTCCGGACAGGCATCCACCGCGCCTTTTCGCTCGGGGTCACATTGAGGCCAGCGTCTTCCGGTCCAGGTTAGCTCCACTGCGGCGACCCCTGAAATCCTCCGCGACGCTTCGGCAGACGCGCCGCCCCGGCGATCAACAGGAACGAAAATGTGCGACCGGAACCACGCCTCTACCAACGCCTCGCCTTATCAATCACCTCACCGCTTGAGCCAGAGCCCCCCTCGACATGGCCGCTATCAGTCATCATGCTTTTGCTCAGCGGCCTTCCCAGCATCGCCAGCGGCTGAAGGTGTGCTGGCCTTGCTCACCGCTTCCTCGACCGCCTTCGTCGCGGTGGCAGCGGCGGCTTGGGCTTGAATCTTCGCGTCCGCGGCGGCCTTCGCTGCGGCATCCATTGCGGCCTGCGCCTTGACCTTCGCCTCGGCCGCCGCCTTTGTCGCGGCGTCGACCACTGCCGCCGCCTGACCCTTTACGTCGGCCGCCGCCTTGCTCGCGGCGTCGACCGCAGCCTGGGCCTTGCTTGCGGCATCTGTCGCGGCTCTGGCTGCCGCGTCCGCCGCGGCCTGGGATTTTGCTGCGGCATCAGCTGCCGCCTGAGTAACGGCCTTGGCGAAGGCGTCAGCAGCGGCTTGAGCCTTGCTGGCAGCGTCGGTGGCGGCCTGAGTAACAGCCTGGGTCGTGGTGCTTGCGGCGCCGCTCCCCGGCTTGCCGCTGGTGGAATCGGCGGCCAAAACTGGCGCGGCCAGGGCGGTAGCCAGTAGTATCGTGGCGGCAATCAGCTTGAGCATGACGGTGCTATCTCCCGGATCAGTCGCATAGGACAGCTCAGAGAGCCTTTCGAACCACCGTCAAAATTACCCGGCCGGCGGCGATCAATATTACGCACATCGTCACCGCCGCAATCACCCTGGCCGGAAACGACAAAAGGAATGTGAGGATTGGTGACCGTCCAGCAGGCTTGGCCCTGGCGGTGTTTTTGCCAGCCCCGCGTCGCGGCTTCTCACCACCGGCATATCGAACGCCCTTCGCCTTGCCTGATTCTCGCCGCCGGGCTGGCGCCTTCTCGGGCGGAACGGCGTGGGAGGCATCATCAGCTTCGGTCATGGCAGCTCCGGGATGGACAGCGCAATTTCGACGATGCCCGTTTCACCGTCAACCGGCTGTCTACCCTGGTCGCTCACGAAAGCGTGCTGATCGGGCGGGAACCTGCCCATATCCGTCATGAGTTATGATCGCCCACCATTTTGGTGGCATGCTGTAAGCCTGTGCTGGAACCTCAAATCTTTGAAGCCACGCTTCTTCAAAGATATTATCGCACAATGACAATAAGATAGGTAGGAAGGCCAGTCCACGGCGGCAGCCTGGAGATGGCCGGCCATCCTGCCGCGCCGAACATCGCCCTAGATTCCGCCGCTCACGAACCTGCTCAGCGGATTCTGTGCGTCGAACTTCCCGACCATCACCCCGCCACCAATTCCGCCAAGCCATCATACCCGGACCGCCTCAGCAGATTGAGCACCGTCGAGCCCGACCATTGACCACCCCTGGCGGTCTTGATCCCACGCTGCAGTAAATGAGCGGCGACTACGTGCGAGCTTCGAACACCGCCCCCGACAATCTGGCGGATCGCCGGCAGCACCATCTCGGCATGTTGATCAGCCTTTTTGATGATCGCCTCCCTCGCCAGGACCCGCACCGGAGCCAGATTCGGATTACCAAGGGTGACCCCACGCGACTTGGCCGCAGCAAGTGCCGCCTTGGTCCGATCCGAAATCATCCGCGCTTCGTGCTCGGCCACCACCGCCATGAGTTGGACCGTCAGGCGATTCGCCGTGGGCATGTCCGCTATCACAATGTCGACGGGCGACTCCAGAAGGTTGGCCAAAAATGAGAGATTGCGCGAGAGCCGGTCCAGCTTCGAAATGATAATTTTGGCTTTCTGGCGCCGCGCGAGGGCGAGGGCGGCAGCGAGTTGCGGCCGGTCTGAATTCTTCCCCGACTCGACCTCGGTGTAGCTCGCGATCAACTCGTGATCCTGACCCTGGAGGAAACCTGCCACGGCCGCCTGCTGAGCCTCCAGGCCAAGCCCGGACCTGCCTTGTTGCGCTGTCGAGACGCGGTAATAAGCGACATACCGATTCGGGCTCATTTTGCGCTCCACACCCTGTGATAGAAATACGATACGGTCGTTTCAAAATGCAATCACGCAGAATTCGACCGCAGATTGCAGAAATCTAATCGTTCCCCAACGCTGCCAGAACCAGTATTTTCACACCCATGGTCACGGCATCGCCTATAAATTAACATCCGTGGCACACCCCGTCCATCACACTCAAGTCACTCCCGTAGCCATAAATGTAATTATGGGCGCTTATAACAAAACAAAGGCACCTTGACCTTCCATGTGGTGGCTGTAGCCTTGTGTGAATGGTTGCGGGAGGTGCATCGTGTCCTTATATCGTCAGCATCAGAACCTTGCCAGAATGGTCGAATGGGCTGAAACAGCCCGCATGATTTTGCCAGCCATCGTGGTTCTGGATGTGGCCGGCGTGCTTGATGCTGGCCCCGGCGCTGGTGGCCATATTCTGGTACTGGCCGGTGCGGTAGTGGTATGCTGGATCAGATGGTTGGCATCAGAGGTCCAAGGCCTGGAGACGTTTCGAGCCGAGGGTAAACAGGAGTCCTCGGTTGATCGCCATATCAAAGGTTGACGCCCATGACGCCCAGATCGCGGACCTGAGATCGGAGACGATGGCATCAATCACGCTGGCGGCAATGGAGAGAATCGGCAAAGCAGTAAGGGAGTCTGAAAATTGCGACAGGTTTTCGAGCGAGATGAATTCCAGAGCCCTCATGGAAAATGCATGTAGTGTTCAGAATGTTAGCTTTAGCAGGCTGCGGAAAAACGCCGAAGTAATCGGTTGCGCAAGTATCGCACAATGCGTATAATACGGCGAGTGGATAGAAACGAAGATTATGGCGGCCTGAGATGCGTGGTGAAGATCGGCGGTCTGAGCAGTTGTTCAGCTACGTGAACCTTGAGGCTCGGATTCCGAGCAAACACCCTTTACGCCGCATCCTTGCTCTGGCGGATGATGCGCTTCGGTCTTTGTCGGATGAGTTCTCGGCGATCTATGCCCTGACCGGGCGGTCGTCGATCCCGCCGGAACGTCTGCTTCGGGCATTGCTGTTGCAGGCGTTTTACACGATCCGCTCCGAACGCCAGTTGATGGAGCAGCTTGAGTACAACCCGCTTTTCCGGTGGTTCATCGGCCTGTCGGTGGATGATCCGGTGTGGGACGTGACGGTGTTCACCAAGAACCGGGACCGGTTGCTGGAAGCGGATGTGTCCAAGAAGTTCCTGCAAGCTCTGCTGGCCCAGCCCAAGGTCAAGGCGTTGTTGTCGGAGGAGCACTTTTCGGTCGACGGCACCCTGTTGGAGGCGTGGGCCTCGATGAAGAGCTTTGTGCCCAAGGACGGTTCGGGCGAGCCGCCGGCCGGTGGTGGCAGCAACGCTGAACGCGACTTCCATGGCGAGAAGCGCAGCAACGACACCCACGCCTCAACCACTGACCCGGATTGCCGGCTGTACCGAAAGGGCAAAGGCA
>SESG01003464.1_pt1 | contig 26854 bp, 12 predicted proteins | sample 3171421 | NCBI WGS metagenome assembly SESG01 (sample SAMN10866946, study PRJNA518727) | freshwater metagenome | biome: subpolar coniferous forest; feature: holomictic lake; material: water; isolation source: holomictic Lake 227, 6 m and 8 m depth | place: Canada: near Kenora, Ontario | collected...
CAATCCGATGGCTAGGAGAATGGCAAAGAATCGCAATGGTAGGTTCATTGTTTTTTGTTGTATTTTCATCTTGCGCTCCTGCTGATGGTGTTTTCAGAAATCTCATAGGTTATTTCCCTGGAATTGACCCGGCAGATGATTTGTTGCTTTTTCCCGTTCTCCCTGAGTTCTGCCGTCACTTTACCGGAGCCGGCAGGGATGAACAGGTGGCCGATCAAGTTGTCACCCGTTTTTGCTGATACTGTGGTGCTGAAATACTTGTACCAGGAGGAAGGTTCGCTGCTCTTTAAAGAAACATTGGGTATTCTTCCGGTTTGAATGTCAAATGGGGCATTGCTGAAAGGAATCACCTCCATCGCTGAATTTTCTGACTGCAGCAGTATTTGCTTGTCCTTTTGGGTGAAATTGACCCCCGGCTGAAATCTGGCTTCAATTTTGGCACCAACGGCACAGCTTACCTGGTCAAAAACCAAGGTGAAGTTGTTCTCCTTATCGAGAATTATCCTTCGTGTCCAGTGTTTTAATTCTTTCCCGGGGTAGGCTTTGGTGGGATCCATTGTTACGTAATCCCATGACTGGCTGGTTTTAAAATCCAGAATTTTTCCACCTACGCCCTCTTTCCATTTTTGATCTTTGTATTTAGCTTCAGTTTGTTCTTCTCCATTCACCAGTATCAGGTTATGTCCTTTGCTGGAGGCTTTTGGGTACTCCCATCTTAATTCCCCGAAATATTTTTCATCGTAGCCTGCCCCTTTTAACTCACCGATGAAGGACTGTCCCATCCAGGTCAGGTTGAAGGTGCCGCAATCGAGATGTCCATGATGCGGGTCATCATTCATCCCGGCTTTACACGCAATGGTGATATTTTCAGGATCGAAATTTTTTCGCATCACCGCCCAGTCGATCCCTGTGAAATATTTTGAGAATTCAGTTGGCTCTTTGGGTTTCACGTCCGGAACAGGCCATATCAGGTCAAAAATGTCATCCTTCGATTTGATGAAATTCTTCCGGTACCAGGCGGCGTCTGTCGAACCAGTTTCCGTTGTCAGCTTATTGATTAACCAGCTTGCACCCACCGCTTCGCCTCCGCTGTCGCAAAATCCTGCAGTGATTCCAAACAGTGCGAAATCGCAGGGATGAGCAATTACTTTTTTATGCTTGAATAAATTGATATTTCCGGAAGTCATGCGTTTGAGTGCTTCATCGAAAAAGACACTCTGGTCCATGGCGAAAGCCCAATATCCCCGGCCTTCCTGCCAACCCCCATTTTCTCCCAGATTTTCATAGACATTCCAAACACCTTCATACGAACGTGCTACGACATCCGTCAGCCGGGGGTCTTCATTCAGGAGTGCAAGGGCGGTAATCCCCAAACTGGAATGACAGATGGCCGACCAGTTGCACTTATAGGCTGTCGCCCACCAGAAGTATTCATAGTTTCCCCGGGTTAGTGTGATGGCTCTCTCCAGAAGTGCCCCTCTGATCCGGTCCTGCTGGTAGCGCGTCATCCCGTTATAAATCCAGTCATAAACGATGGCAAGATTTTTTGCGTACTGACTGGCGGTGATATCATAGGAAAACACCACCTGGTCATCTTTCACATTAAAAGGCCAGACCCGGGAATAAATAATTTCAAAATAATGGGCCCTGTTGATCCATGAATCAAGATTGCAGATGTTTTCAGCGTATTCGTAAGCCTTTTTTGCATATGCCTCATCTCCGGTCATTTGGTATAAAAATGCCAATGTCATTGCCCCGTCGCTGTTCCAGGTCATGTATTTCCGGTATTCATCCTCGCCGGAGAATCGGGTATGGATGTTCTTTTCCGGAATTTTCTTATCCTCTGGTGCAAACAGATATTTCCTTCCTTCCCATAGAATTTTCTCAAAAACTTCAGATTCGGTTTGCGACGCCTTGATTCTGATCAGCATTTTTTGCTTTTCTGCTTCGTCAAAAAACAGATATGGATGAGTCCGTTTCGTTTTGGAAAGATCCTTTGTCGAACCAATAAAATCGGGCTGAGCCAATAGTCCGGCAACTGAGAGGTGAATCAGGATCAGGGGCAAAAGGAATTTTTTTAGCATAAAAAGGGGATTGGCATAAAATGATGAAATCTTGCAAGGAAATTCATGAAATTAATTATTCAATTAATTGAAATGTAAATAGTTAGAGCGCTTCTTTTCGGATTCTGAAAGGTATTAAATAATTTTTGTAAATGTGGCAGCTCCCCGGGTAATGTATCGGGGAGTCAACCTGCAAAAGTAGATTCGTGTCGCCTTTGTGAAATTCTAATTCCAGAGTGTGCTATTTTATTGTAGGTGAAAGATATAGCATCTTTAATTTGAAGAACATCACAAAGGCGAAACGAATATTTTGGTCAATTGAATGGGAATCTAATTTTTAATTATTTTCCTGACATCGCGGTCTGTTGTTCCTGCAATCTGCAGAAAATAGATTCCTTTAGGAAGTGCGGAACCGGCATTGTTATTTCCATCCCAAACTACGCTGTAGTTCCCTTCCGATAATTCTCCACTGACGAGTACCCTGGATACCTGCCCCAAAGAATTGAAAACGCTTACCTCTACCTTTTGGGCCTTTTTCAGGCTGTAATAAACAGTAGTCTGACTTGGAAACGGATTTGGGTAGCTATTATCAATACTGACTTCTTCGAGGCTCAGCGATTTTAATGCTGCACTTTTTTGAACGATTCCCTGCGCCCACTGTGCTTTGAGTGCCGGCCACGCGTTCAGGTCGCCTACAGGGTAACCATTGTCACCGGCTTTGTAGGATTTTGAAGTAGTCGAATAGGTTACATCCCATTCGTACGGATAAAGTTCGGAGAAATTGTTTGGAAATACGGATGCTTTCGGATGCGTTACCCAATAGGTTAAAAAATTGTATAGCGCTTGTCCTGAAGAAGCATTTTTGAAAGTCAGCTCTTCGGCAAAATAGGCCTGAGGCAATGTTGCCCCGACAAACTTGATGATGGCATTGTTAATTGGACGAACAACACCTATAGAGTCACCGGGAGGAGTAAGGCTGAAGAAGTCATTGAATTTCTTCTCGAAATAGATGTTGTTGTTTCTCATTTCCACAGTTGCCGTTTTCAGGTTGGCAGAGAGACTGTCGTGGGTAATGACGGCAAAAGCCTTGTCTGGCTGCATTTGTTCTGTTCTCCATCGGGCAGGGAATCTGTCGCCGTGCGTCAGAGGATTGGCAAAGACATTGTTGGTAATGACCGCGACTTTTGTTTTCCCAAGCTGAATACAACCATGGTATCCCTGAATGTTGACGATGGTATTGTGATCCATCTTGAAATAGTTGATAATGGGAGCCATATTCCTGAATACACGGTCGGTCATGTTGTACATGGTGCAGTTCTGTATCACTACGGTATCCACGGTTCCGGTATTCCTGAGGTCTACGGCCCGTCCGTTTCCACCGAGAGAGATCTGATGACCCATATTGCCTATCACACAGTCGATGTAATAGAGTTTGACTCCATCGACCTGCACTGCAAGGGCACCACCCCGGTCGTTGCTGATACGGCATCCCTTAAAGATGCAACGGTAGTTTTTGCCGTACATATTGAGGATTCTGTTGGCCAGGGTGCCATTGGAATGCTTTCCGTCAATCTCGATATTTTCCAGGGTGAAATTTTGACGGGCTGTGATCATATTAGCGGAAGCTCCTGCACTGTTCAGTGTGTGAAAAATGATAGGCATGGTTCCGGTACCTGCCTCTGCGCGGATGTAGAGGTCATAATCGGCACTGTTGATGGTGGAGGTTTCCAGGTAGACCTGGCCTCTTTTTAATTCATACACCACATTTTTATTGGTCAGACGGTTGGGGGCATCTGCATTGATCGCATTGAAGATCTGATCATAAACGAGGGGTTGTCCCGGTGTAATTCCGGTGATGGAAACGACTCGTTGCTGGGCATTGGTTGATTGAAGCAGGAGGAAAAATGCTCCCAGCAAAAATAACTTACTATATATTGTTCTCATTTGATTACTGTTTTATGTAAAATGAAATAGACAGGTGATCTTACTGAAGATTGATCTCAATGCCAAAATCAGCCGAAAAACCATACATGTTTTCGTAGGTAGGGTAGGCAGAAGTATACCTGTAACCTTTTTCGGTTGCGTTGGTCAAATTGTTCAGATTCACTAAGAGGCTGAAGTATTTATTGATTTTCTGCTTGGCAGTAACATCAAATCGCACATAGGCATCCGTGTATCGGTTATATCCCAGTTGATCGGTATTTGGATTGATGCCGGTAAGCCTGTTTCCCTGGTAACTCATCGAAACTCTCGTCGAGAAACCTTTGTAATCGTACCCCAGGAAGGTGTTGGCAGTGAAGTCGACCTGAGATGGCATCCTGCTTTTTGTAAGCTGGAAATAGGATTTCGTGAAATCAACCACCAAGGTAGGCCTGACATTGTTGTACATCACAATATCTTCTATTTTTTTCCAAACCATGTAATAGGTGCTGGACCACAAACGGGTGAAGTTGACCCCAAAAGCAAATCGGTTGAAGGGTTTTGGCAGGAAATTGAAGTGTGTTTTGTAATCAAATTCTATTCCTCTCACATAGGAATCCGCGAGATTGGTGTAGTCTTCATTCAGGTCGAATGATTGCGGTGGAAGGCCGTTTTTCACGGCATCTTCAGGTGAAAGGGTGCCGCTTATGCCATAGAACATGTCGTAAATTCTTTTGCTGTAGCCACCTACTGACAACAAGCCAAACTCTCCGGTATAGAAAGTAACGGAAGCATCATAATTCCATGCTGTGGCATGCTTCAGGTCAGGGTTTGCCTTGCTGACACTGTAGTTTCCGGCATTGTACCTGAACCGTGGGATCAGCCACATGTAATTCGGACGGGTCAGTGTCCTGGCTGCAGAAAGCCTGATGTCCATCCATTTTGTTGGGGTAATTTTCAGATGTGCACTTGGTAGCCACTCTCCATATTTTTGAATTGTAGTATCCGGTTCAAAATATCCGCTCAACCCCATGGCTCCATTGACTGAGGAATAAACGCCATGATAGGTATTGTTTGAATATTCATAACGGATACCCGGGATGAAGGTAATCAGATCTCCATAATTCAGTTTGACCATGAGGTAGCCTGCTGCCAGTGTTTCGTAGGTGTCATAATTAAGTTCCGCATTACTGGGATCACTCACATATTCCGACATATGGTAGGTATGCCAGTCTCTGATCTGACCCTCCTGAATATTTGGAAACATATTGTAAGTATCATTCAGAAGGGGAACATTGGTTTGTTCGGTAAAGTTTGACATTTGAATATTTCTGTTGGCCGTAACTGCAAGTTTTCCGCGTGGATCATTCTTGATAGCCAGATCTGTCAGGGCGGGTTTCAGATAGTATTGTTGGTCGGAAAAGAGAACACCGCTACGCTTGCGGCTTTCGGTCTGGTATTTTCCTCCAAATTTGAAATAGCCGGCAATCTTTTCACCCAATTTTATAGGGACTTCGAAATCCAGTTTGGCGGTATAATTCGTCTGGGTCAATGTATCCGGAGTCCAGGTGGATGCTCTCAGAAAGGAGAGTGTATCTTTTTTCTGATTGGTGCTATTGAAGACAATGTTTTTTGCATAAACCTGAGGGTCAGAGATGTTTGTGCCAACCACTGCCGCATTTAAGCCGTAGGGTGCTCCCAAATCGAAGGTCAGATTCATGTCGTAAGGGTTCTGATTGGTCGTTTGTACCCTCGTCAGACTCCAGTCCATTTTCAGTTTGCTGAGATTCAGTACACCACCCAGGGTGCTGTTGAGAGAAGTTGTTGTGCTTTCGTCGACACTTGCCGTATGGATTAACTCGCCATTCCGGTTGATGTTTTTTGTTTGGGTAAAGCTGGTTCTGGGGGAGGAGTTGAGGATATTGGTCATATAGATGCTACCATTGTTGAATTGATAATCCAACAAAACCAATCCGCCATAACGTTTGGTAAGTTGCTTCTTTTCTGTGAGAGTGATCCCATCCACATAGAAGGAATCTGCTTTTTCTGCATTTGGGTTGAAGTAAGCGATGTCCAGACTTTGGGCACTTCTGTCGCGTTGTTCATAATTTACCTGAGCCATTACACCAAATTTTTTGTCGAAAAAGCGGTGAGAAAAGTCCCATGAAGCTTTGTAATTACCAACTTTTTGATACAAATTACTGTAACCTCCATACATTCTGAACTGATTCACAGGTACATCGGATGCTTTGGAAATCACCAGGTTGATAGTTCCTGCGATGGCATCTGCATCCATGTCGGCAGTGGGAGATTTAAAAACCTCGATGCCTGAAAGAAGTTCCGGGGAAATGTTGCTCAAGTCTACAGAACGGTCACCGTTGGTGCTGTTATCCGTCGAAGGTTGCTGGATGCCGTTGATCGTGACATTACTGAATTTTGGATCCAATCCGCGCAAAACCACTTTTGATCCTTCACCATTGCTACGAACCAGAGAAACACCAGGAAGCCTACCAATCGCTTCCGCTGCATTGACGTCGGGCAATTCGCGGATCGCATCTTTGGAAACCACATTGACCAGCGCATTGGACTTCAACTGCTGGTTGATGGCGGCATTCTGACCCCTGCGCTGGCTGCTTACAACGACTTCACCGATGGTAACCAAAGGTTGGTCGAGGTCTATCATTATTTTCTTTCTTTCGCCTGCCTTGACGGTCACCGGTACCTCTTTGGTGCTGTATCCAATGTAGGATACTAGCAAAGTATAGTCACCCGGTTGAAGATTGGCTAAACGGAAAGCACCGTCCAAATCGGTTACAATTCCCGTTACCGTGCCCTTAACGACGACCGTCGCAAAAGGTAGCACTTCTTTTGAAGATTGGTCTTTCACTACTCCGGAGATTTCTCCGGGATTGGTTTTCTGTGCATATAAAACATTCTGTTGGGAGAATGCCGTGAAGCACGAAATTAAGACAACGCAAAACATCCATCGTTTCCATTTCATAGTTCAGAATTTTAGTTGATAAATAATTTTTAATTTTATATATTACTGATAATTAGTGTTCCTGATTGAATTTTGATCAATCGAATCAAAAAGATGAGCAAGCCGTTATTATGCCAAACAGAAATCTCAATGCAGACAACCAATGAATTTCTTACTGTCAAAAAAGCTACTAAAAGGCAGCAAAAATTGATATGACAATGAGATTTAATGTTTGGACATAATTTTTTTGGGGGGGACTATTTCAGAAAGTCAAATTAGATTTCCTTCTGATCAATCCTCTCCTTTTGGTTTTCCTTTTTTTCCTTTTTTAGTATCTGATCCTACCGGGATAGCCGTCTTGAAATCGGCAATTTTTGCATACTCCGTAGCGCTTTTGTACTCACGTTGCATGCTTTCCTGGAAAAATTTCTCCATTTTCTTCTGATCCTGCTGGTATTCAGGTTGGTCGATTATACTTATTTTTTCAAGCGGATCCTTTTCGTAATCGTACATTTCGCGGGCCATGACGTACTTTTTGTCATAGGGGAGGTCGGTTCTGTATCCATCTTTCATCCACTCGGTGTAACGGAACCGTCCGGTGCGAATGGTATAACCCATCACTTTTGCGCCTTCGCGGGGATATTGGCTGAAGGCATATTCACGCAGCTGAGCTTCAGGTGTTTTGATGGCCGGAACCAGGCTGATACCATCCAGGTATTTGGGGGCGGGCAGGTTCATCAGTTCACAGAGGGTGGGATAAACATCCGTAAATTCGCACAAGGTTACAGGCCTGATTCCCGGCTTCGAGCCCGGAACACTCATCATCAGAAGGGTATGGGTAGCATTTTCAAAATCTGTGTGCTTGTTCCACAAGCCGTGATCACCCAGATGCCAGCCATGGTCACCCCAAAGAACGATGATGGTATTCTTCCGGATTCCCAGTTTGTCGAGTTCATTGAGCAACTGCATGATTTGTGCGTCAGTATAGGACATGGCTGCGTAATAGCCATGCAAAAGCTCCTTTTGTTTGTCGACAGGCAAATGATCCAGCTCTTTTTCAGAATAACTGTCGAATTGAGGAATATCTGTATAGCTCTTCAATTCACCGGATACATGGTAAGCAATATCGGGACTGTTGGCTGCTTTTTTCTGAAACGGAGCCACCTGAAAATCATTTCTGTTGTATAAATCCCAATATTTCTTTGGGGAAACAAAGGGCAAATGCGGTTTCAGGAAACCTACGGCCAGAAAGAATGGCTTTTCTCCTTTGCTAAGGCTATCCAGCAATTGGATTGCCATTCCTGTCATCTTGCCATCGTGGTAAGTATTGTCCGGTACGTCTGCACATTCTGTAGCTTTCCCTTTACCTCTTTGGTTGGTTTCATCTGACAACGCATAGGTCTTGCATTTGGGATCCCGGTAGGGAATACTCCAGGATGGAGCATCATGCCCTGGTCCGGCGCTGCCCATGTGATAGATTTTACCCATTGCTGCAGTTTCATATCCCATTGATTTGAAATATTGCGGCATGGTAACAACATTGGGATTAACCTGTCTGAAGTCAGTGATCAAATCCCAGATTCTGGTTCTGTCAGGGTGCATTCCTGTCATGATACTTGCCCGGGTGGCCGCGCAGATGGCTTGTTGGCAATAGCTGCTCCGGAAAAGAATTCCCTCTTTGGCCAAACGATCCATCCCGGGAGTTTTCGCAAGTCGGTCACCGTAAGCGCCGGTATTTGGCTTCAAATCATCCACTGCAATAAACAGGATATTCGGTCTTGCCTGCTTGTCTTTGGGATTACCGGCATAAATATTCACGGCAGTCAATCCAAGGATGGCCAGTGAAAGAGCGGTCTGCGGAATTTTGTACTTTGTAATCATAGCAAATTTTTATTATTCGAAATATGTAAAATCGTCATACGGTTGAAGAACCAGTTATTTGATAATTGCAGTCTTAAAGACATTGGTGGCATCGGTTAGTTTTGTGATGGCTTCAGTCACCTGACGGTCGATGGTGGTTGTAACAGCATCTCTTGTCGTGCTGGCAGCGGCTATAGCCGAAGCATATACGGTTTTTGCGGCCAGCGGCACATTGCCAGGCGCTGTTCCTGCCAGCGTGCCGGTGTTTAATGAATTGCCTGTTGTGATTGCATCGTTGAGCGATCGTTTGTCGACTAGATTAACGCCTGTCCAAAACACTTTTCCGGGGGCTCCAAGGGCTTGATTCCCCGCAACAATCTGAGGAATGGTAACGCCGGCTGAAACAAAAATGGCAGAATCCGCTTTTAAGGCAGCTAAATAGGCGGCTTTGACCACAGTAAGTGAAGTTGCTGAAACGGCATTCAATGAGACGGAATAATTGTTTTTGTCGTATCCAACCACGCAATTCCTGACAATAGGTAGTTCAGTAGTGACGAAGGGAACCATTTGTGCAAGGTATTCCGGAAGTGTTTTGGGTATGACTTCAATCACACCTTCCTTGGTACAGGAGTTGAAGCAAAGAATCAAAACAATCAATAACATGAATGGCTGAAGAATTTTTCCTATGAATTTCATATTGCAGTTTTTTGAAATTAATAATCGGCATTTTGTTTAATTTTCAACTTGTCATTGGCGTCGATTTCCTGCTGGGGAATCGGCAACAACAGCCTTCCGGTCGTGAAATAGTTCTGAGTAGGAGGTACAATTGGGTTGTACAAGGAATACAAAACGGCCCAATCCGTTACAAATACGCTTGCCTTCAGAATACTGATCGCTTTCTCCGGATCCCCATAGGAGGAGTTCATGCGCAGCAGATCAAACCAGCGTTGATCTTCGAAGGCAAATTCGAGGCGTCGTTCCTTGTATACGGCATCCAGGGCAGTAGTCGGAGAAGTAAAAGCAATTGCCGGGACTACACCCGCTCTTGACCTGATTTTATTGACGTCGTTGTGGGCTGATGCAAAATTACCATCCTGTGCCAGAATTTCCGCATGCATTAAAAGGATATCGGCATAACGAAGTACAATCCAGTCATTCTCGGATTGATTGGCCTGTGTCATATTCGGATCGATGTATTTGGAAGGATAGTAAATGGTCGTTGTCTTGTTTTTGACGTAGATCCTGTATGATGAACCGGTACGGGTATCGAGTGGATCTGAGGAGAATAATTTGACCAGTTCAGGTGTTGGATTGAGGTGTCCTCCCGGAGTTCCCACTTTCAGAAATAAGTTGGCTGTGCCGTCAGGGGAGAAGAGTGTCCAGAAAGGAGAACCAATTCCCGTTGTACCGCCGAGGTAACGGACTGCAAAAATGATTTCCTTGTTCATTTCATTCGTTACATCGAAAATACTGGCATATGGACTGAGTAAACTTCCTGCTACCGTGATCCCTGAGGTCAATAAATTATATTGGTTTGAATTAATGATTTCTTCAAGCAATGCTTTGGCAAGGGCTAAATTGGCTGATCCTCCAAGTGTCATATAGGCTTTGGCCAATAATCCCTTGGCAGCCCATTTGGTGATTCTGCCCAAATCTCCTGAGGAAGAATAGGAGGATGGCAATTGAGCAGCGGCCTTGGTTAAGTCCGGAATAATGATGTCCTTATAAATCTCAGCCACCGGGCGGCGATCAAAAGTCTTGGCTTCGTCGAGGGTAACCACTTTGGTGATTTTGAACATATCTCCCCAGAGACTAACCAGCGAAAAGTAATGATATCCGCGCATAAACAACAGTTCTCCTTCGTATTGTGCGCGTTGCGATTCGGTTGTTACAAAAGGCTGACCTGTCGCAACTGAGGGAAGAATCGAATTGACATTCATGATATTCTGGAAGTACTTGTACCATAAATTGTACAACAGGGGCTGGCTGGTAGGTGTCCTGAAGAATTTGATGTCTGTGAGTTCTACCCTGGGTTGTGAACCGGTACCGATGCTGTTGACGCAGCCATTGTCGCTTCTGTTTTCGGTAAATCTCCATTCGTCAGTCAGGATATTTGCCATGCCGGCATAACAGCCGATTATTCCTTCATTAATGGTCATCGGACTATTGAAGAAGCCATCCTGAATCAGCTTTGACTGAGGTTCGTCGGTAATCATGTTCTTGCAGGCAGAGAAAATGATCATCACGAAGATTGAGATGATGATTCCAATTTTATTTTTCATGTTTTTTTTCATTTAGAAGTTAATATCAACGCCTAAAACAAATGATCTGGTAAGTGGAAAAGTACCACGCTGATATCCGGAAACTAGAGGGAAAGCTTTTGAATAGGGGCCGGTGGTAAATCGTGCTTCCGGATTTACCCCCTTGAAATCAGCCGCCATAAAATAGAGTAGGTTGGCGGCAGTACAATAGGCCCTCACACTGCTCAGCTTGAATTTTTTGATGATCTGATCAGGAACCTGATAACCCAATGTGACGTCTCTGAAGGCGAAATAAGAAGCATCCTGCATGACATAATCGGTGAGGCAAAGATCACCACCGGACGTTGTTTTGTCAAAAGTTGTCTTTCCGTCGCCCGGGAAAGAAGGACTGACCCATCTGTTCGCAAGGTAATTGGCAGTCGTGCGCAATGTTTCATTGTAGTTCATGTTCCCATCAATAATCTTGCCTCCCTGAACACCTTGTACCATGAAACTAAAATCAAATCCGCGGTAGGTAAAGGTATTGGTGATCCCCCATGTGAAATCCGGAAATGGTGAACCAAGAATTACACGGTCGTTTGGATCAATGGTGTTGTCACCATTTGTATTGACTACCTTCAGTCCTCCGGCAAGTGGCGGATATTTGGTGTAGACAAAAGGTTTACCGGTTGGATCAGTCACAGCTTTTGCTGCAGCAACCTCTTCGAAAGTTTTCCAGACTCCATCACTTTTATAACCAAAAAACTGGATGGATGGTTGCCCTACAATGGCCCTGTAAACTTCACTCCTCTCACCGAAGTTATCCTGATAGTCTTTGTCTCCGTAACTCAGAAGGGTGTTTTTATTGGTTGAAAAATTACCTGTCGTCTTCCAGGTGAAGCCTCCTGAATTGACATTCGTTGTGCTCAGCTCAATTTCAATACCCTTGTTGTTAACCTTGCCGATGTTGTTCCAGAATGTCTGATGACCTGTGATGTACATGGCAGGTTGTTGAAGCAGCAACTGTATGGTATTCGAGGTATAAAACTCCATTGTCAGATTGACTCTGCTTTTAAACAAGCCAAGATCAATTCCGAAATTTCCTTCGGATGTTTGTTCCCAGGTAATATTGGGATTTCCGATAAACGGATCAGTGGCAGCCATGCCGGGAATCAAAGTGCCGTTTCCTGTTCCTGTTACATAGTTTGAAGTATTAAGCGCATTCAGATAGGAATACTGAGGGATGCTATTATTCCCTGTTAATCCATAGCTCGCACGCAATTTCAGGTTTGAAAGCCATTCGGATTTTTTGAGGAATTTTTCCTCGGAGGCACGCCATCCGAAGGAAGCAGCAGGGAAAGTGCCCCATTTGTGGCCTTCCGCAAATTTTGAACTACCGTCAGCACGGATACTTGCCGACAGAAGGTATTTTCCTTGGTAGGCATAGGTAATTCTGCCAATATACGACAAAAGGGCTTCGGTGTAATAAAATGAAGTTGTTCCGCTGGCTGCAGGGCTATCGAGAATCAGCGCAGAAGCCAGGTTGAATGACAGCATGTCATCATTCGGGAAATTGGTACCTACAATCTGATTGTAGTTGTCGCCGGTCTTTTGATAGGTTATACCAAGCAATCCGGAGAATTCATGATCGCCTGCTTTCTTGTTGTAATTCAGAGTGTTTTCTGATAACAACTCAGAATGCATGGTAATTTGACGAGAAAGGGTATTCGGATTGCCAGATTTGGACGCGGAAGTTTTTTGTTCGTTGTTGTACTCTTTGTATTGTACGTAGGCCCCATTTGAAGTTTTAAACTGTAATTCAGGTAAAATATTGACAGTTACATAACTATTACTTTGCAATCTGTAATCATCGGTACTGATTTTGGTGCGCTCGTTGATGGAGGTAGGGTTTTGTGCAGATGATCCGGAAAGACTAGCGCTTGGAATATCCCAGGTTTCTCCGTTCAGTCCGATCCCTGATATATTGACAGCGGAAAAATCGCCTGCCATTGCATAATCGCCTGCAATTTTGCCTGTCAGGGCTGCCGTCGCTGCATTGTGCCTTACGGGAAGCCAGGACGAACTTCTTGCAACTTCTGACAGACCTACTGCCGGTTTTGTTTGCTTGCTGTAGGTTGGGGAGAGATTAAATCCAATGCTTACTATTTTGGACAAATTGATATCAACCTTTGCCAGGAAGTTGTACTTGTCATAATTGCTATATTTGGCTATGCCTCCTTCGCTATTATAAGTTCCGGATATATAGTATTTTACATCCTTGTTGCCACCTGAGGCGCTCAATTGGTAGTTTTGAATGGAACCCTGGTCGCGCATGACCTCTTTAACCCAGTCTGTCGGCTGATCGATGTAGTATTTTGTCATCAGCAATGCCGCTTTATCTGCATCGGTGGATAAATTGAACTTCATCGTTGCCGTTGTTCCGTCCACTTTAGGGTCTTGCATTCGCATGGCTGCTTCATCGTACTGGAGCTGAACATATTGGTCATTGTTCAGGATGTTGGGGAGTTTCAATGCAGTTTTGGGACCGGAATACATTTTGAAGTTGTATTTTGGTTTTGTACTGTTCCCTCCTTTGGTGGTCACCAAAATGACACCGCCTGAGGCACGCGATCCATACATGGCTGCTGAAGCAGCATCCTTGAGGACCTCGATGGATTCAACGTTACCCATACTTACTGATGACAAGCCATCGGGTATTGGGAATCCGTCCACCACAACCAAAGGATCAACAGCCGCGCTGATTGAACCCATTCCGCGTACCCGAATTACTGCAGATTCTCCTGCCATGGGGTCGGTTTGCTGAACAGTTACACCGGCCATTCTTCCCTGTAAAACCTGGCTAACTCCAGAAACGGGAATTTCATCCAGACCTTCACTTTTCAGTGAGGCCACTGAGCCTGTTAAATGTGACTTTTTTTGTGTTCCATAACCAACAACGACGACTTCATCAATACCAACATTGCTTTCTTTCATGCTTATATTGATGGTCGTTTTCCCGGTGATTACCACCTCCTGCGTATTCATTCCGAGAAATGAAAACACCAGCGTTTTCATGTTGGATGGAACTTTGAGCGAAAATTTGCCTTCGGTATCCGTGGTAACTCCGTTGGTGGTGCCTTTTACGATCACGGAGACACCTGGCAAGGGAGAATTGTCGGTTGCAGCGACTACTTTACCACGGATGGTGATATCCTGGGCCTGTACATTAATCACTAGCAGAACAACAACCATTACCAATAATGGGATGATCCGCCATTTAAAATGCGGTTGGTTCATAAGTCGAATTTTAATTAGTTTGTGGATTAAAATTATTGATTGCAGAAGCGTTCTTCTATCAATTTGATTTCATTTTTTTGAAGCAATGTTTCAAATTTGAACAAACCGTTCACGGATGACGAAAAAATGACAGCGGTATTTGTAGTCACAAGCAAAAAATACATTTTCAATTTATTTTTCAGCAACCGACTGCTATTTTTAAGTATTTTTGGTCATCTATCAAACCTGTATGACATTTCTTCGCCAGCTAATTCGTAGTTTTCTTTTCTTCCTGCTCTTGTTCAAGTCTTATGGATCAATTGCAGTGAACCAAAATCTGCCTTTCAGACGAATCTCGCCTGAAGGTGGTTTTACCTTGTCGCCAGTGGTTGAATTGGCTCAGGATAAGCAGGGATTTGTTTGGTTTGTTACCCGCGAAAAATTATATCAATTTAACTCGCAGGATTTTATAAGTTTCGAACCAAAGTACCAGCCCGGTGTATCTCATACCAATAACTACATCACGAGTTTGCTTATCGACAGGGCTAATTCGATTTGGGTTGGTACCAATGCCGGAATCTCCAAATTCAATAACCATACCTGGCAATTGGATGCGGTGAAGATAGCTGACCGAGAGACACCCGGAAAGGTTCTCTATCCTACAGATATCAAGCAGAATAGCAAAGGGGAGATATGGATGGTGGAGAGTAATTTTTTGGCGAGGCTGGATTCTTCAAAAATGGAACTGGTTTATGTCAGGAACGGCAATGGACGACTTAATGTCAATGCCTTTTGTTTTGATGACCAGGATCATATCTATGCTGCGAATAGTTTGGGTGAGTTGTATGCTGTCAATGCCAATACGTTGATCGCTGCTCCATTGAATATGGATTTGTCGCCGATTAAAATATTCGGTATCTATTTGATCAATAAAATATTATGGATATCAACGGATGGGTATGGATTGCAGAGATACACCACCGAGGGGAAACTGATCGATGTTTATTTCAATAACAGTCAAAATAAGGATTTGTATTCGAACAGGATCAGGGATGTATTGAAGACCAGTGACGGAAAAATATGGATTGCCACTTACAAAGGGTTAATCGAGTGGCAGGAGGGTAATTTCAACCAATATCTTACTGATTACGACAACCAATTCTCATTACCGGATAACTCCGTCAATTCCTTGATGGAAGACCGGCAGAAGGGCCTGTGGATCGGTACCTGGCGCGGAGGGGTTGGTTATCTGAACTCATTCGCCAATACCTTTGTCACTTATCAGCATTCTCATGATGAAAATTCAATCAGTGGCAATTTGATCAATGCGATCTCCGAAGATACTGAAGGAGTCATCTGGATTGGGACGGACGGACATGGTTTGGATATGTTCAATGAGCAGCGTCAAATCTTCAGACACATTGAACTGAAAGGAAACAAAAATTCATTGGTGACCAATATCAAATGCATTTGTTGTGACAAGAAGGGGAATTTCTGGCTAGGTACATACAATGAGGGTGTTTTTTTCCAAAAGCTCGGGGAATCGACTTTTAAGTACCTGATTCTTGGCGGCAAAAATGTATATGACATGGTGGATGATGGCTATGGAATGTGGATTGCCACTTTCGGAAGTGGGCTATATTATTACAAATATGCCGATCAATCAATTAAGCAGTTTGTTAACCAGGGTGTGGACAGTAATGTGCTGATTTCAAATAATCTAAAAAAATTATATTTGGATGCTTCCGGAAATCTATGGATTATTTCAAGTTTGGGAGTTTCCATCAAGGCTAAAGATTCCGATGTTTTTGAGTGGCTGCCACTGGAAAATGAAGTGGGAAAAAGTCCAACACAGGTTTATACCGTCTCAGGCGGAAAGAATGGGTTAATATGGCTAGGAACGGATCATGGGCTGTTCTCCGTGGATAAGTCACGCAAAATCAGTCAGTTTCCCCTCTATTTCAATGGAACGCTGGTTTCTGTTTATGGAATTGTTGATCCTGGAACTCCATCCATCTGGATTAGTTCCAATTCAGGCATTTTTTCATTCAATCCGGTAACGGGTGAGCGGCTCAACTACAATGTATCGGACGGCCTTCATGGTAATTTATTCAATGCAGGTGCCTTTTGTCAAACCTCCTCCGGGAAAATCTATTTTGGAAGTACCACAGGATTGGTGGCTTTCAATCCTTCCGACATGCAGGTCAATCCTTTCAAACCCAAAGTTTATTTTTCACGCATCTTCATCAATCACAAGGAGATACTTCCCGGACAGAAAGATTCACCACTCGACAAGCCTTTTTATGAGCTCAAAAAACTTCGTTTAAATTCGGGACAGAATTCATTCAGTATCGAGTTCATTGCACAGAACTATCTCAACCCACAAAAAAACCAGTTCAGGTACAGGCTGAAAGGTTTCGATCCCAACTGGATAGATGCCGGGCCTGTTTCGAAGGCCACCTATACCAACATCTCGCCCGGAGAATATGTTTTTGAGGTGGTGGCTTGTAACAACGACATGGTTTGGAATCTTGAGCCGGCTACCTTGACAATCGCGATCGACCGCCCCTTGTTCCTGAGTAAGATTGCACTTGCCATCTACTTTTTACTTTTTGTGGTACTTGGATTGATGGTACGTCGCATCATTCTTTATCGCACCAGACTGGAACATCAGATAGAAATTGAGCGTTTGAAAAGGATCGAAGAGGAAAAATCGCACCAGAATAAGCTGAATTTTTTCACAAATATCTCACATGAGCTCAGAACACCGCTTACCTTGATTACCGGACCTGTTGAAACCTTGATCCATTCCCCGGGACTGGATCAGGGACAATTCAACCAGTTGTCGCTGATTAAGCGCAACGCAGGCAGATTGCTTAAACTCATTAATCAGCTGCTCGAATTCAGAAAGATCGAAGAGAATAAGGCGGAATTGAGTGTGGTCAAAACGGATCTCGTGATCTTCGTACGTGAAATTTTCAACTATTTTATTGATGTCGCCAAACAAAAGGATATCAATTACGTGTTTGTGAGCCTTGAAGATCCTATCGTCCTGCCCTTTGATGCAGAGAAAATTGATAAGGCAGTTTTTAACCTGTTGTCAAATGCTTTCAAATTTACACCTGACAGGGGAACGATTCAGGTTGAAATATCACAGGGACAAAAAGATAAATTGGTTAAAACATCTCCCAATAAGTTCGTTATTGGAGAATTGAATGCCAAAAATTACATTCAGATATCTGTCGCAGATAATGGTCCGGGAATTCAACCCAATGACATGGAAAAAGTATTCGATCGATTCTTCCGTGCCGAAAATATAAAGAATCCTCAAAGTGGAACGGGTATTGGGCTGCATCTGACCAAGCATCTGATATTGCTTCATGAAGGGGAGATCGAACTTGAATCAGAAGAGGGTGCAGGATCTGTATTCCGCATCCGGCTCCCTTATGCCGATATTACAGAAACCGGGCAGGTGGATGTAATGGAGCATGAAGATATCCATGCTCCACATCCGGTTCATGATGAAAACCAATCGGGTAATAATGACCTGGTTTCCTACTCTGAAAACTGGATCAGTCAGGATAAAACAAAACGAAAATCAGATAAGGTGGTTCTGGTGGTGGAAGATCACCTTGATCTGAGCAACTTTATCACCCAGATCCTAACGGAAGAATACCGCATTATTACCGCTCAGACAGGTGTGGAAGGAATTGAAAAGGCACAGATATACCTTCCTGACCTGATTATCTCTGATGTCATGATGCCCGGGAAAAGCGGATTCGAATTGGTGGATGAATTAAAGAACAATTTAAAGACGAGTCACATCCCAATCATTTTGCTTACCGCATTGACTTCCGCTGAAAATAAGATTGAAGGTTTCTCTACCGGTGCCGATGATTACATTGAAAAGCCTTTCAATAGTGAGGTTCTGATTGCCCGGATCAAAAATATCTTTGCCGGACGTTTGGCCTTGCAGGAGTATTATTCGAAGAAGATTGCGCTCGGATTCGAAACGGAAACAGAAGATTCTCCGGATCAAAAAATGATGGCAAGGGCTATCTCGTTTGTGGAAAAAAATCTGACAGACGAGAAATTGGACATCGAATTACTGGCCAGTCACCTGAACCTGAGTCAGAGTACGCTTTACCGCAAATTGAAAGCACTGACAGGTAAATCTGCCACCGACTTTATCCGTACCATCCGGCTGGAATATGCCGCAAGGTTGCTGAAGGACGGAGGCAATAACATTGAGGAGGTCAGTGCAAAGGCGGGCTTCAATTCACATTCCTATTTTACGAGATCATTTAAGGAGCATTTTGGCAAAACTCCGACCGAATATGTCACCTTCCACTAAAAACTCCGGGCAAGGTTAGGCCTTATTATTTCGTGCAAAGAGGCAAGAACGCAAAGTAGGAGTTAATTCTATTTGCGTTCTTGCCTCTTTGCGCAAAAACAGGGAAGTGTCAATTATGCTACAATGCGACCAGACTCATCGTTACCGTTTTACCGGCTTCTTCTGCTTTTGGAATATGAACCACTAAAATTGATTTTCCCTGTTCGGTTTTCAATGAAACTGACTGATTCTCGGTTTTAAATTTGCCTTTCAGTGTTAACTTGATCTGATCCAATAGATGAGTAGGGTCTGAAACCGAAAGACTTACCATTTTACCTGATCTTTTCACCATCACCACGCATGGACTGTCGACTTCGACAGCTACAGTCAAATCAATTATTCCGGCTTTGTAGAATACGGCTCCACTTACTGATTGATCGGCAGAAACGATGGCCTGAATGGTCGTGTCATTCTTCAGAATTTTGAATGCCGGTCTTGTCTCCATGCTTTGTAGTTTTTCTTTTGTTGCTCCCGGAACCAGGAAATAGGCATAATCCCTGTTTGCAGGATTCGCAGCATGATTGAACCATAATTTGAATATGCCGGCGCTGATGGTTTCCGGTTTGTACATCAGGGCAACCTGGTTCCACGACCCGGCCACCTTTTTTGTTTCGAGTTGGAGGTTTCCTCCATCGGGGAAAAAGTAACCGGTATGGTCGTGCAAGATCCATTGTGGTGTGCATGAAACGGAAGATTCAGCCGGAACTGCCTTTTCCGATTTCTCTTTCATCAGGACTTCGCCCCGGAGGAAACTTTGGTTGATGGTGGTAGCAACGGGGAAACTTTCTTTTGAATTGATCCCTGAACCCAGACAAACAATCATACCTTCGAAATTGAACCAGGATTTTCTGGCGGTAATTCCGTTTCTGTTGTAGTCAATCACGGCAATGCCATTTTTCCCGTCTGAAACACCGCCAACAAACCGACTTTTTATCCTGTATCCGCTGGCGGTGAGTACCGGCAACTCCTTGTCATCCTGCAAGGTGGTAGTGCCGGGAATCTTTTTCCAGTCCCAGTAGGGGAATATGTTTTCATACTCGGTTCCGGATTGGTACAGATAGGTAGCACCATCGCCAAGATAATAGCCGCGGATATTTTCGGAATTGCACGATTCGGCGCCGATGACGCGCTCGGAACACATTTTTACAGAAAAATAGTAAGCCGGCGATCGCTGAATCTGGAAATCGGAGTTCCAGAAGTGTCTGTTTCCGGAGAGTGTTTCATATTGGTTGGCTTTTTGATAGTTGACTGTATATCCCGGATCCAGCGTTTCCATCTGTCGGATAGCACCGGCAAGACTCCGCGCTTTTCCCATCTGCGCATCCACAAAAAGCTGCCTTCCACAGGCGCTGATGTCCATCTGGTTCTTCCATACGATCCACTGTTGTCCTTCGATCAGGTAGTTGCGCAAAATGGCAATCTTGCTTTCATCGAAACTGAAGGGAGTATTCCTGAGAATTCTGATCCATTTGATCATGTCACCGGAATAGGCAAGACCGTAATTGCCGAATTGAATCTGCGGACCGTGCTGATGGAATGAATTATCCGGCTGTATTCCTTCCTCGAGGCTTACCTTCAGCTCTTCCTGGATGGAAGCTGACGCTTTTCGGATGGTTTCGCTATCCCTCAAAAGCAGGGATTTCAGCAACACATTACCCGATAGCCAGACTTTGTTCTGTCCAGTCATCCGTATTTTGGCCCTGTCCAGAATTTTGATTCCCGCTGCCAGCTGATCTTTGGAAAGCTCATTCTCCATCAGTATCAGCGTCGGGGCTAGAGACATGGGTACACCGATTTCGGGATACCACCAGTTGGGACACTGCAGATCGTGTGCGAGCCAGTAATTGAGGGCAAGATGAATCTTTGCCAGAAGAAACGGATCATGATCAAGGGCAGATCCAGCGCTCTGAAATGCTTTGGCCATGGACTGCAAACGGCTGAGATGGATGGAAGGTGGCCAGTCGCCCCTTTGTTGGCTCGTATAGTCAATGTCGGGCCACTCGCCCTTGTCGTTAAGCTGGCCTGCGATCTTCCCGATGTTGTCTTTTTCAGTCGCATTTTTCATTAAATCGGACCAGATATTTTGGTGCAATTGCTTCAAATTGGCAGGATATTCAGGTATAGGGAGCGTATTTCCAAAACTGGTCAAAGAGAGGGATAACCCAATCCAAATAAATAGTCTTCTAGCAAGAAACATGATGTGATAAATTGAAATTGATAATATGAATAATGTTTGAAGCTTTATTTTACAACCGGTAATTGATGGTAAAACAAGGTTCCAAATGACGAATGATCCCAATGGTATCCTTCCGGACGAATCTTGTCCAGAATCATTTTGGTGTATTTCATTTCCAAACCTTTGAGGTCGTGATAATGACGGTAAATTTTTTCGTAGATGGGTCTGAAACTTCCACGTCCTTTTTCCGAAATAACCGGATAGGCATTTTTTCCGAACAAGTCGGGTACCGGTTTGTAGTCGGCTTCCTCTCCGAGGTTATATTTGGCCGTGTATTCGAAACCAAGGGCCACCCGATTGTCAAAAGCTCCGTAGAGGTCGTCTCCCTGCTTCCAGGCAATCTCGCATAAATCGGCCAGATAACCAAGTCCAAGTTGGGTGTGCTGCTGATCGCGACCGCTTTCCTGGCACTGGCCTGAATCCCTGATGTAATTCGGAATGGCTCCATTCGAATGTCCATTTTTGGCATACTCAACAGCTCCGTGGTACATCGCTTCGTCATTCAGAAAAATCCCGATGCACATGGTGGTGGAAATCATGGCAGCATCCCAGTTCCCGTTCGCCTGGGGTTTGTAGTTTTTCACCAATGGATAATAAACGGTGAGCAACATTTGCTCAAACTGATGCTGATCCTTCTTTTTCCAGAGCTTGGAGGTGTGCCGGATGATTTCTGCTGCGTTGCAAAATTTGTATCCGGTTATTCCTGCCAGCAATTGCATGTCTGATCCGGAGATGGTTTTTAAGGTATACGACCAGGCATTCAGGATTTCAATGGCTTTTTCGGCATATTGTTTTTGACCGGTCAGCGTCCATTCGAGTGCCTGAATATAGGCAGCTTGAGCGTCGTTCCCCAAATCTCCTGCGCCAATATTGGGATTATTGTAGGGACCACGAATGACATTGGCCGTGGATTTTGGTTGCCAGTCAGGTTTGGCATGATCGTCAGACTGAAGGATTTTGAAGGTTGAATTCCAGGGCTCTTCACCCGCAATAATTTTCTTTTTGATGAAATGAAGTTCTGCCTTTGAATTCAACATTCCGGGATGACGCAATTTGGCCTGTCCTGCAAAACTGAAGGACATCGTCAGGATTATTGTGAAAACGATTAATTTTTTGATCATTTTATCTGTTGTTTCCAATCAGAAAGTGTTTGAAATGTGCAGTAAGTCAAACTTCTCATTGGTAATCATTTTTTGATAGAATGCCCTCCGGCTGAGTCATGAGTCATAATTTTTATCTTTTGTATGTAGCAAAACAGGTCTTTGAAACTTTGGCTGACTAATCTTCCCGAAGTGGTTATTATTTTGCTGACTTAAAATCGACACGTACATTTTTACTGTCAAGCGATGGGATCCTGATATCCCATGAGCCTTTTCCCTTTTCTGTAACACGAATTGAAACCGAGTCTGCCTCTTTCGAAAGGATTTCGGCTTTCACGTTAGGCGCTTGCCCTTCGGATGGCCATAAAACCCAGACATTCGTTTCATTTGATTTCAACTGTTGCGAACAGATGGTGGCGGTATTGGGTTCGAAGGTGTTGTACTCCTTGCTGTACCATCCCTGGATAACTGGCTTTTCCTGACCTTTTACCTGTACAATCTTCAAACCTGGATTGTCAACCGGAATGACCATCAGGTTTCCCCGTTCATTCAGGGTGGTAATTCTGCCGTCTTTTTCAGTCTGAACTTGACAGGTGGGATTCCAATGCCAGAGTGTTTCAATGACCCTGGGACGATCTGTCTTTAACTGATCAGTGACAACCCAGAATTCACCACGAACAAAGACCATCGATCTGGTCTGGCTGAACTTTCCTTCCAGTCCTGCAAATTGATCAAAAGTTCCGGATCCGTAGTCGAAATACTTGTTGAGGGTAAACAAATTTTCAGAAAGCGGTTCCTTGGTCAGAGCTTGGCCACCGGCTTGTCCTTTTCCGTCAACGAGCAGGGTATTGTGACTTTGGCTTCCTACCGCGTATTTTCTGAATTTGTCGGCAACTTCTCCCCTGTAGGCAAAACGGCCTCCGTCAACCAACAGGTCACGACCCCAGGCAGCAACCGAAATATGCAGTTTGTCGTTGTGCTGATGTCCTGTTCCCCAAGGTCCGATGTCGAAGAAAGACCACAAGGCATCGGTTCCGTAATCACTTCTTGAAATCAGCTGACCTGCATAAGGGAAAATGCAGGATGGAACTGAATTTGGCAAAGTACCGGATTTGCCGTTGGTGGCTATATAGGTCCAGTCGGGACGTTGATAAATAGCTGCGGCTTCCAGAATTTTCTTGCGATTATTGATCAGGTCAGCATCATTGTTGAGCAACCCAAAACCATCGGGTCGCATGATCATGGCCAGGTAATTCCACATGCCTTCCAGTGTTTTGGTGTAATAGACAGGAAGGTTGATTTTGTTTTTCTGGCATATATCTGCAAAGAGATTGAAATTGGCCAATGCCACAAAGTGATAGCTGGAAGTGAGTTCCGTCTGTACACCATCCGGATATACCTGTTCTTTCATGCTGGCCACCATGGTGTTGATCGAATAATCCATCCAGGCAGGAGAGTCCCTGAATTCGGGCCAGGAGGAGGCAACGGTTGCCAGTCCTGAAATCTCCATGGTCAGCCAATTGCCCTGTTGGTGAAAATTGCGGGCATAATGCGCATGATCCGGCAGACTGCTTAGCATCAACAATTTCGTGGCCGGACTGATCAGTTGGGTGTTCCATAAGTCGAAGAACACCTTCGACCACATTTTAGCGCGGAAACTTACTTCCAGTCCGCGCCACATGGCAGTCTGACTTTTGACACCCGGATAGGGCCAACTGCTTGTGATCCAGTCTTTGGTGAAGTTGTCAATGTAGCTGACATATTTCGGATTGCCTGTTTCAAAATAGGCATCCAGAAGGGCGCTGGTGGGGTAGTGCCTGTTGAGTGCCCATGCCCATTCAATGTCGGTGGCGGGCCCCATGCAGTCCCATTTCAGGTGACCATCCTGCAAATGCGGAACCTTGTCTGAAACAAGTTGAAAAGTATAGATATCCTGAAGTACAGAATCGGCAACCGTTGTGAAATTTTGAGATGCTGCCGGTAAATCTTTCCTGATAAGGGTTGATCGGCTGTAATAATCGAGCAGATTTTGGCAGGCCAAAGGCAGGTTGTTGCTTTCAAATGCCTTTTTAACTTCATTCAGTCCCGGGTGGTTAAGGTTGAGGTTCCGGAAGATGGATTTTATTTGATTCGGATAGGCGATGCACACGTCATCGACGGTTTGAATGTTTTTCCAGTTGGTTTGCGCCATGGCAAATTGGGCAGCCAGACAGAAAAAGATAATCAGGAGGCTTTTTATTTTCATTGGAATGATGTGTTTAATGACCATATTGTATCGACCTGCAAAATTTTGCCTGCCAGATTATTTCTGTTCGGGTAAAATAAATTCGAGCCGGATTTCATTTATCAGAGATTGTTCTTCTTTAATTGAAACAGGTAAAGCTGACTGGCTTCAGGCCACGGTTCAGGAATGGCCTTATCGCGGTTGGCCGGTAAGGTTTCCCATTTCAGGATGTACCGGATGTCTTTTTCTCCTGAAGCACCCTGGTCACCCGAAGTGCGGACCTGCAATCCGGGGAATTTGCCATCAAGTTTGGAAATTTCTGTCGGAGAAGCGGGTTTTCGGACCATACCGCAGATTTCCATGGATTCGTTGAGCAGAAGTGTCCCATTTCCGTATTTGATGTGGCTGTAGCCCAATTCATAAAATCCATCCCCTCGGTTTTTGAAAGTTCCAACCTTCACATCATTGTTGATACTTCCTCCTCCTGAAAATTCCCAGCGGTAATTCCAGTCAGTCAGTTGTTTGATGACCCAATTCTTTCCTGATGACCGGGCCGTGTAAAATTGCAGATTGCCTGCCTGATCATATTTGTGGTAGGCCATAATTGGCTTCCCCTCATTGTCGAAGCAAAGGCTGGCTGCCAGATTGATAATTCCGCCTTTTACAGGAATCGGGTCCACGATCACCAATTGATTGTCTAAAGTAACCGGAAGTTTGACAGGAACCCCGAACGCGTTGAACCAGTTTTTCAGATCCGGACTTTTCATGTAGGAAAGATCGTGATTGGTGGAGCAATCAGGTGTATCACGCCAAACCCAGTAAACATGATACCAGTTGTCGGCCATCAGCGTCGGCTGCGTTTGGTAGGCATTCATGAGGTCCTGACCATCTGTAAGCGGCGTGTCGAGCAACCGCTGCCATTTTAAGGTCTTCGAATTAAAGAGATCGTAAATCTCATTTCCGCTGCCGCTGGAGCCATCACGGTAGTGAAAAATCAGTTCTCCTTCCCGGGTGTTCATGAAATTCGGATAGGTACATCGGGTCTCGTTAGAGCCAACCATGGTCATTTCCTGTTTTAAACTTGAGATGTCGTTGGGTTTGGTGCTCCTGAAATAGGTAATCGGATGAACATGCATGTTCCCCGCCAAATGAATATACCCGTCAGGATCGATGCCAATCGTGACACTGTTGTGGCTGTCCCATCCGAGTACGGTGCTGGTTCCTCCGGCTGTTTCACGTGCAGTGGCAGGAAGGATCGTGAGTGCAAATTTTGGTTCATCCAGATTACGCTGTCCAACTACCATATTCCGGTTGGCATTATAATAGGCGATGTACTGACGGTTTTGACGGGTCAATAATGAAAATCCGACAGGGTGGCCGGCCCAGACTTGATCGATGGAGATCACCTGGCCTACCGATTCTGTGTTTCGGGTTTCATCGATGACCTTGCTCTTGTCATTCAACTCATGCTGGGCACATGCTGCAAGTGCAAGAAACATCGAGAGAAACAAAATAAAGTATGTTCTCATGCGTTGGTAATTTATTTTGAAGTCGCGACCTGGAGCGCGGTAAATAATGAAGTCATCAATAGTTTGGAGATGGGCTTAAATATAACAGTTATTCGTTGAAAGGACGGTTAATTGACCGGATTTTACCAGCTGCTAAGCGCTTTTCCAAACCTCACATTTTTGTTTTTCACAGTCCCGGGGATCAGCAACACCTCGATGCTCTGCTTCTGGTTGGGTTTCATCTGCATTTCGAAGCCTACCAGTATTTTTCCCGGATTGGGAGCATCGTAATTGGTGGTTGGCTCTGTGGGCCAGGTTTTCATCTTTATTTTGGAAGAAGCATTGACGGTCATCAGTAGGGTGTGACCTTCCTTACTGAAAGTGATGGTCTGACCTTTGATGGTGGGTATGGCAGAGGTTAGCATCGTCCAGCGGACAGTTGCCGGTTTGTCGGGTGCCACCATTTCATCGCGGACGACTACGTATTTACCCTCAACAATGGCAACTCCGCGTTGTTCGGATGCCAGCTGGTTTTCATACACGGTCGACAAATCAGACTGGGCGAACATCAATGCAGGGAGATCCGAAAACTTGTCAATTTTGGCATATCCTTTCACCAGCTGAAGCTGGTTGTCGACAGTCAGGGTATTGTGTGCCCTGTTGTTGATTCTGAAAATACTCCACCGTTGTGCGTCCTGGGTACGGCCAAATACCTGAATCCCTTTCGATTCCAGCGATTCATAGTCTTGCATGCCGAAGTCCGAGGCCCATCTGGTGCCATCGGCTTCCATCACAAAGGAACCGACATCCATGTGTCCATGATTGACCGATGAAGAGCCGGCCTTCAATCCTACGAAAATAGCATTCCTGTCGCTCCAGGAGGTACGCATCATGCAAACAGGATTGGCTCCCTGTCCTTTCCAGAGGAGGGCTTTGGGTTCTGTTATTTTATCCGGAGAGAGGTCTTTGCCCCAGATCATGACCGCAGGTAACAAACGGTCGTCTGTAAATTTTGAATAGTTATTCTGTTCAAGATAGTTTTTTTCGACCCACA
>SESG01025426.1_pt1 | contig 26851 bp, 21 predicted proteins | sample 3171421 | NCBI WGS metagenome assembly SESG01 (sample SAMN10866946, study PRJNA518727) | freshwater metagenome | biome: subpolar coniferous forest; feature: holomictic lake; material: water; isolation source: holomictic Lake 227, 6 m and 8 m depth | place: Canada: near Kenora, Ontario | collected...
GGTATCCGGGCGAAGATATGTTTTTAAATTTTTTGTTACCTTCAAATCAGCGGCTACCAAGACAAGCGTAGGTTTTGTATTCAGCTCTCCGGCAATGACAGCGGCCAACTGGAAGGTCAGTATCACACAAGGCAATGCTGGGACCGACCAGACCTTCGAAAACAGCGCGACATCATTAACCACCGTGCTGGTCAGCGCAAGTGTTGCAGCAGCAAATACGGATTATATGGCAATTATAGAGGGGTTTTGTGAGCCATCAGCAAACGGAAGTTTGCAATTAAGATGTAGGAGCGAGGTCAATGGGTCCCAAATAACGATAAAGAATTCAGGTGTCGGGTATTTGATTGATGCGGGATAGGTGTGCAAGAAATGGCAGCAGTACCATAGGAGTTTATCAGAGATTTGCATGAGGCTCTTGACATATTGATTGGCCTGTGACATCATTTAATATAATTACGAATTATCCCTGTGGTTTCGACCAAGAGCAACCCTGTTTTTTAAAGTGTAGCAACATGCGAACGTTTATTTATATAGACGGATTCAATTTTTACTAACAGGCAGTTAAAAATAATCAAGTAAATGGTTTGATTTTAAAAAATCATTTCAAAAATTGCTTGATCCCAAACACGACATCATATCTATAAAATATTTTACGCTATCGTTTCTGGTAAAATAGACCCAGATCAGCCTATCCGCAAATAAAATCAAGTTGCGATCAAGGGATGAACCCATAATGGACGTTACCGGTAACATTTCGTGAAACACTGGTGACGCACCGATCCGAAAGGTAAGCCGCTGAAACCGATTACCAACAAGCGTATCCCAATATTACAGTCTGAACCCTTCTTACACAGCCCGCATTATATCTCCATTTTGTAAAATCTGAATAAAAAATAAATTTATCAATTACATCGTTATTCATGTCTGAAAAGGAATTTTGCACTTTTTCCAGTTTACCATGACCAACTGGGTGTAAGATTCATTTAACCTGCAATCATCGGGAGGTGTTCTTGATCAATTTGCTGCGGTTGAAAAATCTGGAGATTCAACGAACTTCAGATTTGGTGGAGGTTGACTGTGATGAGGAAAAGGCATCAGATTCGGCTGGTGTTTTTGAGAGTATTCGGATAATCAATCAAGAGATTAAACAGGAAATGAAAGAAGAAATGAAGCGCCGGGGCCTGACGGACGATGACATTCGGCATGTTTTTAAAATTGATAACGATTGAACACCAATTCAGATTTTATACCAATGCAACTTTGGTTTTTCCGGTATCATCATGCTTTGTACCCGATATCTTTTACTGTCTTTGGAAAAACCAAAGTTGTTTAGTATACAAAAAGGATAACCTCCATGAAACCAACCACAGGGCGAATACAAGATTCGCCCCTACTACCAGCAATTATAATCAGGGAAGCAGACGGAGGCTTTGAAGGCATTGCGGCGTACAGCCTGAAATCCATCCTCAAACGGGATTTGCTGAAAGATCAGCCCGCAGCCGATAATAAGGGTAAATTCGAGTTGACGTTTGCCGAACCGGCATATCTTCAGAAGTGCCGTGAAGAATTTCTTCATGCCGTGTCGGCATGGCCGGAAACCGTAACTAATGAAATACAAATCCTGTCTCTGCCAAATCTGGCCAGCCGGATGCAGGGAAAATTGTGGATCACGCTTGTCATCAGATTATGGGGCGCCGTCGAACAGAGCATTAAAGCCGATGTTTATCGGCGTTTCCTTGAAATCGGCCCGCTGCTAAACGCTTTTTTCCCGGAAGCGGAATTTGAATCGGTGACTGAGCTGGAGGAGCTGAACTTCCGGGTTTTTCCCTTCAAGCCTCTCCATTCCCTGATGGTGACACGCCGCAGGGAATCCATTTTGTCCGCCGCTCCGCTGAAGCGCTTTTCCATGGGATTTGGGCCGGTCACCGAAACCTCTTCAAATTCAGATGCCAATGTGTATTGTTTTCCCTGGAGATCATCAATGGATGACTGGTCGCACCTGTTGCAGGTCCTTACAGGTCAACTGGACCCTATCCAGATCATCATCCGCGTTCAGAGTGCTGATAACTGCGATACTGAAAGAGCCAGCATGGAAGAGACGATACAATTCTGCCAGGATTATTTTTCCTCAGATCGTTCACCGAAATCCATCTTGGCGGATTACACCAGGAAGATACAGGATTGCCTGCTGCAGCAATTGGCGGATATTTCTTCTGCGGCGATCTATACCGGGGTTTACATCTTGTCTGAACGCCAAATCGACCCTTCCCTGGGAAATGTACTCGGAAAATCCATTACACGAATCGACGGCGTTTCGGGTGCTGATATTTTTATGGCAGGCGGATTCAAGTGTCAGAGTATTCCGGTTTCCGAAGCGATGGGTTCAAACTGGCGGAAACACGCTGAAATCCTCTCGATTACCGAAGCTGCTTGTGCATTCCGGCTACCTGGCCCCCCGGCCAATGATTTATCTTTTCTGCCGGTTCGAAGGCATCGATCCGTTCCAGCCATATTGCCGTTTCAATACCATCCCCAAAAGGCGGACCTGAAGCTCTTTATTAACGATTATCAAGGCATGCAGCAGCCGATTCTAATGGGTACCGAAGACAGAATGCGCCATACGTTCATCGTGGGTCAAACCGGTACCGGAAAAAGTACTCTGATGGAATCCATGATCCTTCAGGATATTCTGGCAGGCAAAGGTATTGCCGTGTTAGATCCGCATGGTGATATGGTGGACAACATTCTGGGGAAAATTCCCAATAGCCGGATGGATGATGTCATTGTTTTGGATCTGCTGGAAAAAGACCGCCCATTGGGTTTAAACCTCATTGAATGGCAGGAGATTGAGGATCGGGATATCATCATTGATGACCTGTATCAGAATCTGGATAGGATATATGATTTCCGTCTGAACGCCGGACCAATTTTTGAAAAGTATTTCAGGGGGATACTCAGGCTCCTGATGGGCGACAAACCCAGGCCTGGATTTATTCCAACATTGCTCGATTTTATCCACTGTTTTGAATCGGAGGATTTTAGAGAGTGGTTGTGCAAAACCATTGACGACCCCAGCATGGATAAGTTTATTAAAGAAATCGAACGTGTCAAAGGTGATGCCAGTATGGATAATATTTCTCCCTACATCACATCAAAATTCAGCCGGTTCACCAACGATACCCGCCTAAAACGCATCATAGGTCAGAGCCATAGCAGTCTGAATTTTGGAAGCATCATGAATGACGGCAAGGTCCTTCTGATGAAACTCGGAAGGGGTCGTTTTGGACCAACCATCAGCGCGTTGATTGCCAATCAGATTGTCTCCCGGTTCAAGATGGCCGCCATGAAGCGGGGGGACATACCCGCCAGCAAGCGCAGAGAATTTTATCTTTATGTGGATGAGTGCCAGACGCTGCCACCGGAAAATTTCATGGAACTGCTCTCGGAAGCTCGCAAATACCGGATGGGCATCATCCTGGCCACGCAATACACGGCGCAACTCACCGAAGGAACTGGCGGCGTGAACAGTCTGTTGTCCGCCATTATCGGAAATGTGGGATCAATGCTCATTTTTCGCCTGGGTCAAATAGATGCAGAACTGATGGAGCAGGTTTTAAAACCGATTTTAAGCAAACAGGACATTACGGGACTTCCCAATTTTCAGGGCTATGCCCGGATTCAGTTGAGCAATGAAACACTTTTGCCCTTCAGCTTCAGAACGCTGAAAGACGATGATTCATATAATTCCGGAAAAGCGAAAAGAATCCTGAAACAAAGCAGCCTCAAATACGGCATGGATTTCAAGGATATTGATCAACAGATTTATGACAGACTTCACAATTATGAAGAAAAGGATATTGATCAACAATATAATTCCGGAGAAGTGAAAATAATCCTGAAACGAAGCAGCGCCAAATCTGGCATGGATTGCGAGGATATTGATCAACATATTTATGACGAAGACGAAGAAGATGAAGATGACAATTATAATGCTGATGCTGAAATATGAACCAAACAGTATAATAAAACTCTTTTTCAAACCTGCTCTTGTTTGCGCTGCATGAATCAGCCGATAAAAGGACTCCTTATCGGCTGATTCATGCAAATTCTGTTATTAAAAAATGCGAGAATTTTCCTTTATTCAGTTGCATTCTTTCCTGTTTTGTGTTTTTTACGTCTCTATCATTTAGAATAACATCCCCTATCTCTTCATGCCAAAAAGGTCATTTCCATGTGTAAGATTTCGCAAAGCAGAGAAGAATCGGATCTGGAAAAAGCACAACGGATATGTCAGCAAATACAGAAACACGGCAACACAGCAGCCGTCACCGGGCTTTATGAGCAATATCACCACTTTTTTATCGCATTTACCAGAAGTCGACTTTATGATCCTGCAAATGCCGAAGACGTGGTTTCTGCTTTCTGGGTTGAACTTTTAAACGGAAATGCCATCTACGAAGCGGGGGGACATACCAGCCCGCAATCGCAGAGAATTTTATCTCTATGTGGATGAGTGCCAGACGCTGCCGCCTGAAAATTTCATGGAACTGCTCTCTGAAGCTCATAAATACCGGATGGACATCATTCTGGCCGCGCAATACACGGCGCAACTCACCGAAGGAACTGGCGGAGTGAACAGTCTGTTGTCCGCCATTATCGGAAATGTGGGATCAATGCTCATTTTTCGTCTGGGTCAAATAGATGCAGAACTGATGGAGCAGGTTTTAAAACCGATTTTAAGCAAACAGGACATTATGGGACTTCCCAATTTTCAGGGCTATGCTCGGATTCAGTTGAGCAATGAAACCCTTTTGTCCTTCAGCTTCAGAACGCTGAAAGACGACGATTCATATAATTCCGGAAAAGCGAAAAGAATCCTGAAACAAAGCAGCCTCAAATATGGCATGGATTGCAAGGATATTGATCAACAGATTTTGACAGACTTAAAAATTATAAAAAAATGGGGACGGATACGGAGTAAATTGCACTTGACATCTGTTGCATGATCAAATAGAGGCTGCAGTATTTCTTCTCTTCATTTACCTTTTTGGTGGAGGTATCGCTTGCAAATCATCAACAGACACGCTGAGAAGCCAAGTTTATCGCCCTCAGATGAAAGGCAGTTACCCAATCAGGTGTTGGTGTCCCGTTACCTGAACATGACCGGCCTGCTTGAGAAGGATTTTTTCGGCGTTATATCCCAAGTCTTAAAAATGCCATTCGCCACACACTCAATCGTAACGGTTTTTTCAATCTGGCAAATGATATGGATCGGCTGATGGGCGCGCAATCGGATCAGAAATCTGCCCAACCTGATCTCGAATGAGTTTTTTACCGATTACGACCCTGACCCCTGCCCTATCGCCAGGGCCGGCCGCTTTCCATAACGAACCATATTTTACCGCAACTTCACGATCATTTGATAAAATCGGATCGCAGAATCGGATCGCAAATTTTTATGAATATCAAGAAAACATATTTATTAGCTTATGTGTTACGGAAAGTGGTTGTATTAATCTGTTTTAAAACCCGGGAAGGAGGTGATAAAGATGGCTGTTTATAAGTGCAATGAATGTCCGTATTTCGAAAAAAAAGGATCTTGGCCGAGTACCAGTTATTACTGTAATAAGTTCAAAACTCCAGTAGATTACAGTAAGACCGCCTGCGCTGAAATGAAGGGTAAATAAAATCTTGCTTGAATGTTGACAAACTCGTAAAAAGCTGCTTTTCAGCCGTTTTTATAACCATAACCTATTGAATTTACTGACCGGCGGTGATATGAACAGGACTTTTTGCGCAAACAAAAAATACAACGAGATACCTTGACGACATCCAACGTGGAAGAAAACCACTTCTTTAAACATAAATTTGAGGAAACTATAAATAATTTTCCCGGATGTGAGACGGCAAATGACCGGAACACGGACTGAGAATCACAAATATCATTTGAGGGAGTTATATAATGTGTTGTAATGATTATAGTATGCCACAGATAAAATGGGAACGTTTAAATGACTCCATATTGAAACCGGCACCGGGGGGTATTGGGGGATTGAGCACTTTTCGAGCCAAGGTGCCTGGTGGCTGGCTGGTGGCGTCTGGAATGATTGGTAGTGGTGTTGCCTTCTATCCAGATTTTGATCACGAGTGGGACGGGGGATCGCTCCGATAATCGGAAGATCGGCCTCTGGGAACATTCTGATTCATAGACATGCCACACAAGGCCTTGACTACAATCAGTCTGACTGAACGGCCCCATAACCTTCGACTGTACCGGGCTGGTTTTGATAACATAAAATTGATCAGCAAAAGGGGGTTTTGATAACCGAAAATTGACCACCCTTGGTGTATTGACACACGCCCCCAAAAGGGCTGATGGGAAAGGTTGAACCGTTAAGCAACCTCTCATAGCAAGGAATATGATGGATAGCCATATCTTTCATTCTTCAATTATTCACCAGGGGGTGGTCAAAATTAGGTTATCAAAGGTGGTCAATTTTCAGTTGTCATTCCGACGCAGCCATCGAGGGTGGCTGAGAAAGCGCTTCTGGTTAACATCAAAGCAAAGACATCTGACATCTCGCCAATCCTCAAGACAAAGATGGATGCTTGTGGCGTTTGACGGATTTCTATGTGAATAGTCGGAGATGCAGATTGGCACCCCCTATCCACATTTGGTGTGGATATAAGGGGATAGCTTCAAAAACTTCATGTCCGGAATCGACGAGGGGGGAGGGTGGATAAGCCCATGAGCGGCCTCTTAATCTACTTATAAGACCTCGTTATTTTTGGCTCAAATGCATCATATTTTATGAGATATTTCCAGGGAAGCATGATGACTCTAATATCGAGTAAAAGTAAGCCAAATCTCTTACCCAAACATATCCATTCCATCTGCTTTTGGATTAACAATCCATCCATTCATTTTATTCTTAGGCACATATACTTTTACCCACCAATCTGACAGCCTCTTTTGTACGAGTTGTCCCCAACGATTCTGATCAGCAACCGATCCCGTCTCCGAATTCCAGCCCTCTGAAATTTCTATGGTATTACCCTTATAAAAAACAATACACATACCCTCTCCCAAGTAAAGCATTTCGTACAAGAAGTCGCCTGGTTTTAGAAAAAAATCGCCCTTATCAGAGGTAATTTTCACTCCTTTCATTACCTTGACCTGTCCGTACTGAGAGGTTATTACTTGCCCTGTCGATGCTTCGACATCATCATTGATTTTTAGTTCACTGATAACAGATGAATTAATATCGGGTGCGGAATATAATTTGACTGGTTTTGTGAGTTTCCACTTCCCAAACCGACAACCTTCAAAAGGGCATGCAGGCGACTTAACAAAAGGCAGTTTAGGCGGTACATCTGTTTCAGTATCTTCTTGGCTTTTATTGGCAGTGTCAGAGGATGAAGACTTCGGAATTGAAGTTAAATGATAGGTGAGCAGCCGGGCTATCCTTTTCTCTTCGTGTCCGGTTGACACATCCAGTCCGGTTAGCTCTGATTTAACCGAACGACGCAGTGCCGGGACATACCAGGAGATATCGGTTCCAGGGGATACTTTATCAGCATCTTTGACTTCTGTCTTGAGGATAATCTTCAACGCTTCATACTCACCAGCCGGCACCTGAACCTTTTCCCATCCGTCAACCATGCCGTTGATTGTATGCTGGCGTTGGCGTCCCGTCTTCTTGTCGGTTTCGGTGGATTGCGCAGTCCACTTCTTGCCAACGCTGAGGGGAAAATCGAGATACTTGAGCGCAGGCGAAAACGATACCCCATCATTGTCACTGGCACCCGACCCGAGATAGCCCCAAGTGCGGTCGTAATAATTGATACGCTTGCTGCCACTCTTCGTGTTAGTGGTCACAACTGATAGACGGTTACCCTCAATGGCCGTAACTTCACGGGTCGCAACATAACTGAGCTTGCTGTTCGAAATGTTTTCCGTTTCGTACGTGTAGCTGTCACCGACCATTATCGTTGGTGCATCAACCATCTTGCCTGTCGACGGTGGGTCTTGGGCAGGCACCGTAGCCACGGATTGGGTTGGACTGGGTGAAAACATCATGATAACAGAAGGACATATTGGATTATCACAGCCTTTGTTTTTACATTTATTCATGACATAATCGTATTGATTTTTTGGTATAATCAATCTTACATTTGCATAGGCATCTTTTAGTTTCTTATACCCTGTGAATTGGTCAATATTTACTCCATCTAATTGGTATCTTAGAGGATTAGATGCGCTACACGCAAAAGCATGTTCGATTCCATCATTTGCTTTAAAATTGAAACCCCAGAATGCCCCTGACCCTTCCTGTGGTTGCTTTTCTGTGACGATGCCTTCAAGTAAAAAAGAATCCTTATCAATCGCTTTGTTTAGCTTCTGATCCAAAGTCACTCTGTACTCAACAGAAAGTTTCATGTGAACGTTGTCAATTGCTTCTTTTGTAAAGTCAGGGTATTGCTTATTGAGTTTAGATAACCGTTTATCTGCTTGATCGTAATCACCCTTTTCAATAAGAGTACCAATTTCATCAATTTCTTTTTTTATAAACTCCATTCTGTTTTCTTGCACTTTTAAAGCCTGTTTGGATTTTGGAGTGGGAACAGCGGATGTTGCTAACAGCGGTGGAACACTTTTTTTCATCTTTTTTTCACTATTAAAGAATTGCGACCAGATAGCCAAAACAACTGAGGTAACCAATACAACTCCTACAGCCGTTTTGGATATTTTTCGTAAATTAACCCTTTGTATGAAACAACCAATTTTACCTTTACCGATAGATGTCTTTTCTGTATTTTCTTGCCCTATGGAAGAAGACAGGATATCATGCCTTTTTTCTAAACGAATTCCTTTCTTCTGCTCTTCATTTTGGATAACGGATTTCCGGTTGGAGCTCTGAATGTATATATCATCATGATACAATTTAATCATTTCTGTTGGAGTTCCAGGTTTGCCAGACTCATCCCAGGGTTTCATGCTCTCATAGAGAGCAAGGTGTAAAAATTTTCTCCCTTGATCATCATAAGGAACAGAAAGCGCAAGTATCGAACGGATACCACTGGACGAAGCAAACGGAACATCAACAAATGGTTTAACATCATCTTTAGTCGGCAAAGTATCTTCTCTAACAATTTGTGTGTTTAACCATACTCTATTTCCAAAATACTTTAGCTTTATTTTCCCCCAAAGCAATGAAACACTGCCAGGTTTTGCTTGCTCAAGAATAGTTGCAGCAATATCTATGCCTACATCCTTGTTGAAATCCAGCTCTGGGTTAAGCTCTGTTGCAACTCTCAGATTTGTCAATCCAATCTCAATATAGTCCAACATTGAAGGAGTTGAAGATTGATCAGGCATCAACTCTTTTCCAATACTGGCAGCCTTGTTTAGGCAAGCAAAGCCCATGGAAAAGCGAATAAGATAATGCATCTCCAATGCAGGGTCTTCGATTGTTAAGTCCTCAATCATCCTAATACACCTATCAGGATCGCTCTGTGACAGGTCAATCAAAATATCTCTAACCGTGTTTTCTTCTGGCATGGAAAAATCCTTTCTATTCAAAATAATCAGGAAATTTATGTCCTTTAACTCGATGTTCAAGTTTGCTGAATTTGATTGAATTTATTGACCGCTTTGCAAATTATCAATTTCTACTTAATCAATAAATTCAACGAGTTAATTTTTTGAAGCATGGAAAAGGATGATTTTTTCATTAAGCTTTAACCTATTAAAATTAAAAGCATTTAAAAAAACTTGAAGATCGAGTTTCACAAATTATCCTACGTGGAAGGATCGCAAATGTACAGCAAAATCTTACATCACCCTGAAATTGGTCACATCCCTTCGCGATGGCCTACCCATAAACCTTGCGGAGTACCATTGCTATCTACCTGCCATAATTCTGCAGGAAAAAACTTGAACATCGAGTATCAGGATCAATGGCTGAAAATCAACGCTGTTGGTTGACCAATCTGCTAATAATTTCCAGTTTGAACATTCTAAAATTCCTCCTTCTAATAGTCGGCTTTTACTATTCTCGGTGAAAGAATATGGTAAATTGAATCCAGAAACCAACCTTCTGCGATAATCTCTTGATAGCAACTTTTCCCATGGCAATTATCCTAATTTACAGAGGTTTAATTTTTCCCCAATCATAAAGTGATTAGAATGTTCCGCTTACCAACTGGTTTAATTTACACCCTCACCCACATGTTAAATCGTGGTCGTCTGTCTTTGACCGTATAAACCCACAGTGGATAAATTCGGTTTTCTAAAAACTATCATCTTTAGCTTGAAATGTTCATCAATTCTGAAAAAAGCACCGATTATAGGGATAGAGGCCATGAGGCTCTTGAAGCATCCTTGTTGAAAAAATGACTCAATCACATCAACGCCTACATATTCCCAACCATCCTTCGCATGTTCATTGACAATATTTTCGTATTCTTTAACGGCAATGCTGTGAGCATCTTTTTGTCCTATTTTAATTAATTGAGGAATTTGGACACATCGATAAACATACATTTTGGTCTCCTTTATAGTAATTTCACTGCAATGAATAATCAACACCAACTATATGGCATCTGCACCACGCAATTTTATTTTTCCAAGCGGTGTATCAGCAAATATGCTATGTATTTCGATAGATACAATCACATACGGCACTGTATTAGCATTTGCAAGAACGACTCCCTTATAAGTAGTGTCTGAACGGAAACTACTTAAAAATATGTTAATATTTATGATATTCACCGTTTTTTGAAACGACGATTTTTGACAAGCAAAACTAGTGCCAAACACCAGCAGACCGATTCTACACATATCTAATTTTTCGGAAATTATAAAAGTAAGAATAGCTACCATAAACCACTAAAACTGCACTTTCAAAATTAAGCACTATGTCCATTATTATTAAATGGTTAGTGGTTTCCGTTCAGACACTAAGTAGTATAGCTTTTTTAATAATAAACTATCTTTTCGGTTTAGCTTTAAATGGCAAGAACAACATATTATTCAAATTTCTTACCAGCATATACTCCTGATGCAATCCTGCTTCCGAAGGCTCTTGCATCTTGTTCAACCGGTTGATTCGAGTATGCCTCATACTCTTTGCGATATCGTTCGGGATCAGTTCTATATAGCTCGGAATCTGGTGGGTATTTATAATTGTCATTCCGATAGTTCTCAGCCCATTCCCTGGCTTTTACAGGATCATCAGTTTTAAAACCTTTTTCAAAGGCTTGTGCTTGCTCACATTGGTATGAATGCCTGAACTCATGGGATAAGGTTTCCAGTGCCGCTTTGGGATCTTTACCGAATAACTTTTCTTGTCTCTGAGTTATAGCTTCTTCATTCATCCTAATACCGTATTCACTCCCAATAATTTTGCCACTTGATCGATCATAAGAATGCCCATTTCCGTACTCCGCTTGTGATTCAGGGCTTTCTCTAACCAAAGTAATAGGTGGTTCAGGGTGATGGAAAGAACGCCCAAGTTCTTTTCCTGCATATTCAAGCGCGTAACGCTTTTCATCAACACTGAGCATCCTCCACTTATCGGCTTGCATCAAATCTTGTTTCCCTATATCTTCAACACATTGAGCGACTTGGTTTTCCCAGTGGTCATGCCCTACTGTTTCACCAAATTTGGTTACACGTTCTGAATCACGCCAATATGGATTTGTTTTATCCATCTTGGCTTCCATTTTGTTCACAACATCTTTACGTTCAGTCTCGGAGATGTTCTTGAAACGAGTAAGATGGTTTATTTTATCGGAATAACGTTGATTTTCTGAGTGTGTTTTAGCACCAACGTCTTTAGCAGTATCTGGGTTATTGCGAATAGGATACAATCGCTTTTCACGACTTTCCATAGTATCGCCACCATGCATGGGTTCTATCTCCCTTTGCCTGGCATCTTGTTTTTGCTCTGCGCCTTTCCGTATCTGGGTTGAACGTTGGGCTTCAAGTTGCTGCCGCTGCTGTATCAATTTCCGTTCCATGGCCTGATTGGAATGCTCAGTCCGTTTCTCCGAATTATCCATGATGTCCTCCATTAAACCGATTCAACAAATCGGCTATCTCAAACGCCATATTTTCTTGATGTAATCTAACTAATCCAAGATCACTAAGCTGTTGAACGGTCAAACAAAATGCAGCCCCTTTTCGTGGTTCGTCATCGAACGGAAAAACGCGTCCAGCAATATGCCATGAGATTTCCACCAATTTGTTCATCTCGATTTCGAGATTGCAGAATAAAGATCGTAATTCCTTCAATTCCAAATCGTATTCCGGATACATCATGTCAAATCGATATTGACAAGGTTCCATGCAAAAACAGCACCCCACATAAGGAAAGAAATCAATCTGATGAAGATGATGAAACGTTTGCGTCAATACGGTCAATTCTTTACAAATCCGATCCTTCAAGATGTCTTGCTGAACGCTACCGAAGTCGTTAGATATGTGCATTGTTATAGTGCAGCAAAGAGCTATAGCATCTTCAACATCTTTATAGGCCCATCCCCAGAATTCTCCACGCCTTTCAACTTCTGAATCGATCAACTCAAACAACAGGCAGCACAATGATCGTTTGTCCTTGCCCTTAAGTGGGTTCTGCTGATGCAGCATTGTGAAAGCGGTATATTCCTCAATCACTGACGAAAGATTCATTCGAAGAGCGTTGAATAAGCGTTTAAAGGCATTTATCAGAAGTCCATCCGAGTCAATTCTTACTCTCGGTGAACAACTGCTCCCGACCTGAATGTCAGGGCAGATAGAACAGCCTGCGAAGGGAACCGTGAGATGAGTGTTCTGTTTCCAGAAAAATGCCATTGTGTCTCTGATTTGCTGATTCGTTACTTGAGTGGCACTGCGCTTAGTAGCAGATAAAGGAATTGATAAGATGACTGGTTTCTGCATACCTTCGGCATAAGCTATCCCTTCACCCACCTTTAGCGTAGCCAAATAACGCATTTGTGGTTCATTGAGGTTCATTGTACTGCCAACCACTTTGCGGTCATCATCCGCAACAAGGCGATGAATTATCTTAAGACTAGTGTTTTTTATTGCGTCCGGCGTCAACTTAAGAGGTATCTGCTCAGCGATCAGGATTCCCTCACCATAGGCTCGAATTTCAGAAAGGATGTTAGAGAAAACCTCGATAGCCCTGCCTTTCGGATTGGCGGCGACCTCACTACCCTGTTCGGTGCTCACATTCCTTAACAAACGATGTGCTTCCTCAATTAGAGTAAGATGGCATAGGGTATCGCTATCTGAATTTGACTGGCTTTCGTGGTGCTCATATAATCGAATAAGCAGAAGACCGATGATAAAGGCCTTTTCGTCATCGCTAACAATTTGCTTTAATTCCAATATACATGGTGACTCGAACAACACTGAGGAGCCAATTGATCTCCTCGTATTGAGCATTATCCCCTTACCACCACCCATTTGAAGCTGGTTAATCCGTGCTAGTAGTCCAGCTTTTACATCCATCGTAATCCGCTCATCATATCCCATCCGGTCTACCACTGCCCCAATTTTGTTTGATAGATCTGAGAGGATAGGAAAGAGCCTTTCCGAATCAGTTCCGCGGCGATTTATATTTCTCGATACATCCCATCCGCGGTCTTCGTAAACCTCTTGAATACTTCGCTCCAGAACATATGGCATAGGCGGGTAAAGTACAAATGCAGCAGAAAACAGGGATTTCAAATAGTCGATGTGTGTCTGTACCAAAATTCCCTTCGGGACTTCAAATGGGTTCAGGCGAAGTGGCGATGTTGTTTCATCACCTATGGTAAAAACATTCAATCCCTTGAATGCGGGATTCATTAACAATCCCCGGTACTCAGACTTGGCGGATTCGATAACAAGAAAGGGGATGCCCCTGCCATTGTCCCAGATATGTTCGAGCAGTAAAAAACAAGTATTAGTCTTACCACTGCCAGTTACACCTACTATGAGCCCATGTTTCGTAAGGTCGCGTAAGGGAAGGCGAAGCGAGTTACCCGTACTATCCCCCCTGTCCAGGATATCTCCGATCTTAATCGATTTCGAATCACTCAGCAAACCACCGCAAGTTTCAACACCGAAACGCGAGTACTCATTAATTTCATAACCTGGATACTCCTCGTGCGGTGGATGAGCAAGGGTTCCGACCTCTGTGCTTGTCAAAGGATTCAGTGAAGGACATTGGTGTGCATCAATGCTGCAGGGGCGAATTCTTATTGGATCAGGCACAGATCCATCTCCAGAAAACGCACTATGTAAAAGCCCACTGGCTCGCCCCATAGAAGAATCACTATCAGTCAACATAATTGCATTTACCATCCACATTCCTAAGGCGCGACCTTGTTCATATCTTTTGTGTTTCGTCTCTAAAAGCTCAAGATAGCGCTTTGCTATTCTATTCTGTTCATCTATGGCACTTGTTTTAAGGAGGCAGGATGCGCAAATCTCTCGTATCTGCATGGACAGAGCATTTAGGTGAGCTGTTACTTCCACAGCAAGAACTGGTTGAGCATAAATTATATAGGCCCAGTCGGACCCGTAAAGCCCTCTGCAGAGTTTCTCGATTTGGTCAGCTCGAATATTCTCTTTTTGATTTGTTTTCCGACTTGGTGTGCCTGTTAAAAACAATGCATGCTTTAGTCGGTCAAGTGAGGTCTTGTCGAGAGTAGAAGCATCATCAAGTCGTACATCGGGAAACGCCCCCTTTAATGTTTGAAATATTGAGGCCTTATCAGTTGCACTTTTATATATACCATAAAAGCAATTTACCTGATTGGGAGATCCCTTGAGAAGAAACATCCATGGGCACGACTGTCCATAAAGGCCTGTAATCATATCTGTCGTGCTTCCTTCCAAGGACATTCTTTCCTCGCTTTGTTTGCGAGCCCAAAATCGCCCAAGGCGGACGATGCGAACGAACGTCATGCTTTCAAGGATAGGAGCAAGCCGCGGGTATGGAAAATACGAACTCTCCAGATCGCCTCTTGTGATCTCGTATATCTTGTTCAGGAGTGTCGCGTCCATACTCATCGGCATTTTATCCTGATCTCTGAGCGTGTTCGCTTATTCTTGCCGCGCACAAGCATCAACATACCCTTGCGGTCATATCCTTCTACCTCGATTTCATCACCAACATTCACATTTCCTACAACCAGATCGCCCTTTAATCTGATAAGATGTTCCTGCCCCGACTTATCCCGCAAGCGCACATCCCGTACTGGAACATCAGCCTTGGGACTTAATAACTTGCTGGTTAAAAAGAAACCCACAAACTGAGTTGCCACACTGGATATAAATCCTGGTCCGCTCCTCCTGTTAAACGGTAAGAATATTGACAACATCGTGGAAAAGATTATCATCGCAAAGATGATTCCTAAAGCGATAGGGCCAAACACGAAGAAAGCGATTCCACAAACAAGGAGTCTGATTAGAAGGCCAATCCAGCTAAAATCGGGGCGCGCCATGTAGGGTTGCTCAATATGAATCACCTGACCTTCAATAGCCTTCCAACCGAACAATCTATGTATGGAAAATGCTATTGGCACAGCGGGAACAGATGAGACAGTTGGGGTTGAAGTCCCTCCAAAGCTAACTGTCTTTGGTGTGGGGGGAAGTGCCTGTGGTTGCTTGGAGGAAGTCGATAAGCCAATGCCACAGGCATGACAATGAGTACTGCCCATTGAGTTTGACAAGCCGCAACGCTGGCACTTATAAGGAGTCGCCATGTACCCTCCAGGAAATAACAAAATGATATCGCAACCATGACACGAATTATTCATCATAGCGGAATAAAAGTTACACCCAACCATATAATCCGGTAGAACCAGAAAAGAACCAACTGTTGAGCTGAATCTTGCAGAGATGTACAAACATCCCGCCAACCATTTTACTATCCGTTTAAAAATAGAGCAATAAATATCAGTGGTATTCAGACCAACAATTATTAGCTCTTTACATATCCTGCATCCCTCTTGTCCTTTGATCCACAATTGGGACACCTGCCATCTCCACATTTATCGCAAAAAAGTTTATCGCATTGCCTACATTCATAAATATGTAGATTGCCAAAAACCATCCCACCAAGGGTTCTGCTACAATTTGGACATTTACTAAATTCTGTTCCCATATAAATCACCTCATAGTTTTTTTTAAAAAAACAATCAAATTATAACTAATATAAAAGGTTTTGAACCAAAGACACATGCATCCTGGCTGCTTATCGACAGAGATACTTGCAATTTGGTTCAAATCCCACCCTTCAGCCGCTTTGTTGTTGATAGATAATTCAATTTATGTGGTAATCACTGAATCAATTGTCTTAATATCGTAGAAATTTAAGGCAATTTTATGAAGTTTTTTTGATATAGTATCGCTTAAATACAATGGCTACTCACATAAGACGGGACACTTTCAATGCGGCTCATCACTCAAATAACGGAATCGCCCCTGTCCCGGCGACATAGGTGGTTGCTCCCGTAAGTAATTGAAAGTAAAAATGTCCCGGCTTATGTGGGTAGCCATATATAAATTTGGCCGAAAGTCGTGAAATATATACCTATGCGAATTTTCTTGCATCTTTGGAACAAATTGCAGTTGTTGTCAAGGGTTATTTTTCATTAAACTCAAATCTTGCCGAAAAATTTAATTCGTTTTTATATTCGGTAGTCTCTTGCTGGTGAGGAGAAAATTAACCATGTGCAGAAAGCCCACACTTTCAGCAACTGCGCGCACACGACGAAAGCCTTCTCCGTAAACTGGATCATTATTGCGCTCAATTGCAATAGTATGATACTTACTCTCCAACGTAGCTATCTGTACCAATAGACGGTGTGCGAGAAGTTGACAAAAACCTTCTTCAGCCCATTTCTCCAGTCCCGTGATTCCATGAACTGCAATCCATGCATGTCCAAGCTCATGCACTGTCACGCTATGAAAAAGCGTGGAGGGCAGCCCCTGCAGTATGGCGACACCGCTAACGGTCACTTTTGTTCCGAAAGTCGAAACGGTCTTTTGAACCAGCGTTGCCCCCAAGGCATTAATGTTATTGATCTGCCCCTTGATTTCCGATAGACGAGTTGTATCCACAACTTCAAATTTCAAGGGCAGATTGTTGTATCGCAACCCCTGGCTGTTGACCCACTGCGCTAAACGGGGAAAAAACGGCTGTGCCTGTTCCTGAGTTTCAATGGCACTTGCACGGCACACAGGACAGCGAACATATCCGATATTTTTCAGAACATGTTCCTGCTGATGTGATGGTACAAGACGACCACAAAACAGGCAGACCGGATACTGACTACTGTGTACGGGGCAAAATTTAGTCCCCCACCCATCCATTTGATATTGGCCAACCAAAGCTTTATTGCAATAGGCACAATACATAGCTGTTTGACGTTGAAAACATTCGATATGCCAAGGCAAACCCTGATATTCCTTGAATGCACTCTGATTAACAGGTTGCCCACAACTTGCACAACGAAAGTGCTCTGGATGCCAGTCAGCTCCCATGGCTTTAATATGGGGGCCATTAATCGGTTTTGTGCAACTTTTACAGATGGGATAAGCACTCATTCTCGAACCCTCACCGCCCAATACCTGATAACTGAATATGCCGTAAATGTTAGAGGTATAACCTCACAGCGAAGTTCTATTTCTGTCGTTTATTGTTGTTCCCTGCGCCACCAAAAAGAGGAGAAATAGCTTTACTACGAACAATCTTCTTTTGTGGAGCAGTAATTTCGTGGGTTGTGCTCACTTGAGCAGTTACTTTTACTTCCTCATCTGTCTGATTTTTAATACCATCGACATCATTGGGTATAAATGTCTGCTCGAATAGACCACTTATTGCCCTTGACCGGACAAGGATAGACTGCAAAGGAGCAGACGATTTTACAACCTCATCGCGTTTGTCATCGCATTGACTTACTTCATGATTAGACTCAGTTAAATCCTTCACGGGGCTTATGAATAGCGTTGAAATAGGTGTATCGTTTAGCTTTGGATCAATTATGGAACTACCAGAACTAACAGAGCCGTGCTTTTTCTTTTCGGGTTTAGTTGCTGATGGATTTTCGCACTGAGAAAAAATACTGCTAAGAGGTGCTCCCTCAATTCTCCGTATACCTGAGGATGGTGTTTTCTCTGACTCGGAAACAGGAGGCAAGGTACCAGGACTTACGATGGGTTCAGGAGCGGATGGTGTTGTCGGAGGCTGTAAGGGCTGAACTGAAGCGACTTGCACAGGCGGCGCTTCTGAAAGAGTCTGTTTCTGTGGCTCTGCATCAACCTGTGGCTCGGGATATCGGGGAGGTACCTCCCCACTGATAGTCTGGGTGGGTGTTAAATTACCTGAAGAGGTTACAGAAGTTTGACTTGCCGTAACCTGGTCATCCGGTTGCACTTGAATAGGTATTGGCTCTGGAGGAGTTGGTTGTGGCTGAGGGCCAGCAACCAGACTCGTCCAATTCTCAGGTTCCCAAATGACAAAACCAGAGACAGGAATAGATGCCGTTTGTGCGCTCAGCTTAGATAGAATATGAGCATTAAATGTAATACGCCGTTTTAGAAAAGTTGAAGTTAATAAAAGAAAACCGTATAGCAAAGTATCCTGTGGGAGGCATTCCATATGGATATGAATTTCGTTAGCACCAGATGAAAGGCTTCGTGGTTTGATTTCCAGACCAGATATGTTCGATGTAATTTGACAGGGAACAGGGACCAGTATCCTCAATATGAATTCATAGTCCATACCATAAGCAAGATACCCAATATGCAATGAATGCGGATACCTCCAGTCACCTTCCTCTTGCGGGAGTCCTATGACTGTTCCACGGACCTCAACATCTTTTTCAAGATGAACACCTCTCCCTGGTTCAATCTGAAGTGCACATTCCTCCTCAGCCATTCCTGTTCCATTTTCTCCGGTCACCTCAATCCTAACATTGCGCAAGACCACCCCATCTGATCGAATTGAAACAACCGGCCCTTTGAGCGACCAAATGGTTGCTCCCTGACCATCAAGGATCATGCATCTGTTGATTTTAACTGGGCCCGGAAATTCACGAGGGATTAGCTGCAGCGTTGCACCGTCTTGAAGTGCATCCAGATCGTCTTGAAAGCTTCCTTCTTCTTGTCCATTGGGCGGGATTATATTGCTTGAACTTGAGTCATCCTGGCTCTCATCAGAAGAGTTACTCCTAAATTTCGCTTTTAATCGTTCAACCAAGCCCATAATTGACAACCTTAAAAATATATAATTGGAACAAAAATAGTAATTCAACTTGACCAAGAGCTATGGGAAGTCAACTCCGCCATTTGGGACTCTACATCGAAATACTCGATAGATACCCCTCATTGCACCACAAAAAAGGCCATATCTGCGTAGAGAAAGGATCATGTACTCAGAACAACTTGGCGTGAAGCGACAAGCATCCCTCAGCCTACTGGGGGCAACCACTTGGTAGCAGCGTATGAATTTAACAAGCCATTCCTGAATCATTTTTCAAGATTCTGCCCGGACATATATTTTCCTTACTCCTAATGATTAATCATCTGTATTTCCACAATCCTCCCATGAGGTTCCTGGGAAAGCCTTATTTGAGTACCATCTTTGAGTTCCACTGCTTGACCCGCAGGTACTCTGTTACCACCAGGTGAAGTGAGGGAAGCCAAATTCTGGTTGATTAATAGCCATTTACCTTGATGAAGCACACAATAAGCTAATGGGGTGCGATCCGTTTCAGGGCCAGGAAACACCCCGTCAAAAGCATGCCACCTAAATAATGAGAGATTATGGTATACAAGCAGTTGACCATCTTGTAACCATTGACCAGGGCGACTTTCTTTACGTAATTTAAGCAAAGGTATGACTGTCTTGAGCCGTGAACCACAAAAAGGACATTTAATGTTGTGCGTACCGTTAACCACAAACCATTTATGAGAACATGAGCTATTGGGACAGGGCATGAGTAAATCCCATGTTTTTACAAGCCCCCATAACCATTCTGAAGCCGTGGGTCTGTCATTCGGCGAATTGGGTCCCTTGACAAATGCTCGAATGAACAAATCCAGCAAAAAAGGACCCAGTGATGAACAAGGCACATACTGACTCTCTTCGGGGCGATTTGATGTGTCATGTGGATGCTCACAAAAAACAGCCTGTGAACCAAAAGCCAACATCTCCTGTTCCTCAGCTGTCTGGACTGGTGGAATTCTACTGCCTTCGAGTGGATGCCTGAGCAAAAGATACTGATAAATAAGAACGGCCAGTGCATGCTGATCAGTCTTCTCATTGGGAGCCATCCGTTTAGGATCATGAACAGGCAAATGGACAGTGGAAAGAACTTCTGGTGCAATATATCCTCTCGTACCAAGCACGTCGGGAGGAAACAGCCCTTCGACGACAAGCGAGTCAATGTCAATGATGATGCTCATTCCTTTTGAAGGATCAACAAGCACATTGTTGGGACTGAGGTCAGAATGAGCTAAACCGGCATTGTGAAGACGTGCGACTGCCCGCGCCATCTGAATACATAAAGCAAAATAGTTAATCCAGTCTCCCAATTCATTTGGAGCAACTTTTTCCAGGATTCCCCGATTCCTCGGACCAATAAAACGCATCCCGTTTTTCTCTTTACCCTTGATAAAATCTGGTCCTGAACCAAAAAAGAAATTTTCGGGGTATGCTGGTGTCATCACACCGAAACGGGGTTTTAGTACAATTCCTGTAGGCCAGCAAAAAAGTTTAAGATAATAGCCCGCCTCCATGTCGTTTTTTGCAGATCCTCCCATGTTCTGTGGAATCGTGGGATTGAACTTCCCAAGAATCGATTCCAGTCGTTGCATACGAACAGGATCTGAGCTTGCCGAGGCATCTTTATAGAAGCAGACAACTGACTTGCGATCCGAAGTGAAGTAAACTTCCTTCATTGTACCATCGCCAATCATATCTGGTATAAAGTCGACGGTGCGACCGTCTTTAAGCAATGCCTGCTCTGTGGTCATTAGAGCACCTCCCGATACATAATCACCAGAGTACGATCGTCGAATGACCCCCTCACCTGGTAGGAATCAAGCCACACACTCAACTTTTCTTCGGGAAGAATTTCATTAAACATCGTTTCTCCACTGCTTCCTGCGCTAAGCAGAGCGGGAGAGGCCAAAACATCTTGCACGGGGATACCAAGCTTCTCTGCGTATGTAACCATAGAGCGTATCATCACTTTAGTTGGATATTTGTCGGTTATCCTCTCCACCAGTTTATGAAATTCGGCCTTTGAAACGTCAGCCAGCGTGGGTAATTTGGTTTCTGAGAGCGCTTTTGTAACAGTCAGCTCATCAGTACCCTGAAGATTAATTATCTGGTTGATGATTAAATCGCCATATAAAAGAGACATACCTGGATCGTTCGGAAAATAATCGTCTGCCACACCATCTGTCATGGCCACCAACGCACGAACAGTTCCAAGAAAAGGGAAAGTACGACCAACCAATTTCTCAGGTTGCACCTCTTTCTTGCTTAGAAATGTTACCTCTCCGGAGTACTGTCCGCTATCAGGTGTCATCAGCAAACGAGTGGCCCCGTTTTTGTCGACAACTGCTACCATTCCATCTCCGATAGAACAGGTGAATATCAAGCTTGTTTCACCATTTTGCAATTGCACTGTTGTATGTACTGCAAGGAGTAGAGTTGCCGAAAGATCACTTATTTCGAGCCGTCTGCCAAGGACTTCTGAATGGTCTGCGCTGTTAAATCGTTCGGCAGTTGCTTTCTCCATAGCCTCATACGCGGAAAGCATGGATATGTGAAGCGCTTTTTGGATAAATTCAAGGTCTTCTTCAGCAAAACTTACACCTGTATCATCTCGCCTGAAGGTTTCAGCACTCCAAGTATCGCGATATTTGACTTTATGGTCCTTTAAACTTGCTGATAGCTGGGTAACAGCAGCCTTGCATGCGACTTCAGAGCCAACCCTTGAGAACTTTTTGGACCCAGCTCCGTCTGACACCGAAATAATCGTCCAGTCTCCACTTACCGTAAAATGAAACCAATCATCACAGTTTGTTCCTTCATGCTTGTGCTTCTTGCCACGGGTTCGGGCTCCAATCAGCTTGAATCCATCTGGTATATCCATACACCGGCTGTCAAATTCGGTATGTTTATCTGGACCATCAGGGACTGGAAGGTACTTCCATTGTGCTACAATTGAAGGGGTAGTTCCAGTTTCGGTTGATTGTAGGTTTACGACTTGATTATTTGCGATGGATGAACCGGCGCTTTTATTGATATCTGAGACATTTCTTAATAAATGCTGAATCTGGTCAGGAGATGCTTTTACCAAACCGTTCATTATTTCGCGGGAGATCAGAGGAGACCTTTTACCCTCTTCGTTATGTAGCCATTTCTTGAAGCAATCCCACTTCGAGTCAAAGATTTGAATATCTTCTTTGTTTGCAACATGATCTTTGAGGAGATCAAGCCTGTATCTGATAACTTCCTCAAGGAGATGCTCTGCTAAGAACTTTGCAATCTCTGAAGCTATTCCTGGAAAATCTAATTCTTTTTCCAGTATTTCCCATTTTCTGCGATTACGATCATACATGAAAGGGGGGACGAGCTCCAGCTTCCAGAGTATCAATTTAGCTAAATAACCTATCGACAAAGACGGATCACGAAAAAGATTTTTGTTAAAAATTTCTTGAATTTTTATGGAAATATATGATATCATATGAGTTTCAGAAACTTTAATCCAGTCGGTAAAACACTGCCACAATGCATGAAGCGAAACACTATCTTCATCGCTCACAGATTGACTAATATCCAAACCGAATTTACACTCTATCGCTTGTTTCAGTAAGCCAGTCAAAGATTCTGCAACGATTGAAGCAACTTTGTTGTAGTCGTCTTCATTAACAATTTGTGACCACACTTCTTGGGTACGCCGCGAAGCCGGTTCGACAGGAATATCAAGCTTCCATCGTATGACTTTGACGAGTTCATCCTCTTGCGAATTTGTCATCTGATACTCCTGGCAATAGATTTAGGTGATTTCCAACAAAGAACACCCCGAAATACCCATTAAATACTTAACGTTTGGTTGCTTCAGATGGTATGTTCTTTGTTGGAAATCGCCATATGTTCTGAAAATATTTAAAATTCCATCATCCTATTTATTAGACCACTTCATAGTGGAGAGCCAGACTGACCTGCTGATAAAGTACTCAGCATCTCATCTTTACCCTGCGATATTGAGACTATGGAACAATAGTAATTTGGGGCGGTGGAGGTGGTAAAATAAAGGGTGCATCCGCTGCAACCTGCGCCACGCTTTGGGATGTCTGTTTAATAGAGGATGACACCCACTTAAAGAAGGCTGCTAAGTCGCCAGGGTTGAGACTATTAAGCTTAACTACAGATTCGGTAATTCGCTTCAGTATATACTCATCGGAACCGGAGCCAGCCGCACATGCGATGATATTGCACTCCCTCTTCTTTTTAATCCGATCTGCTGCGCTCTCCCAACTGTCTGTTGGCTGACCATCAGTCATTATAAACACAAGAGGCTTCCAGTCCCCTTTTTGACTGGGCGAGGACTTCGCCACCTCTCTATCCATGCATTGTTCCAATACGTTCAGCGCATCACCAAGTGCTGTGCTTCCATTGGCGTCAAGACTGGGCTCCTGGAAGGCTATCAGTTCGGTAAGTGGTACCACCTGCTGGGCGCTACTACTGAAGGTGATAACTGAAAGATATGCGGTCTCCAGCGCAGATGCATCGTTTCTCAATTCGGATATTAGAACTTTCAAGCACTGACGGACCGCTACGATAGGTTCTCCAGACATGGAACCTGATGTGTCAAGTAAAAGATAGACTGGCAATCGCCGCCCCATAGACATAGTCATTCTCCTTTTTTAATTGGTTTTATCAGATCAATTACTTTCATCGTTATACATTCGGCCAATAGGGGTTCAAAACATCGGGAAATATTCCTTTTGTCTCCTTCTTGACCTCCAGTAAAATATACATTTTTGCTGTATCCGTTTATTTCGGAACAACCACAGGTTGACGGATACGCTGACCAGCCACTTCTAGTTCAAACCATTCCGAGCTTACCGGCATAGTGAAGGACACCTTCGGTGGCAGTCCATCGGAGAAGTTCTTAACAAGTTGTCCTGAGCTGTCATATATGCGAGCGTTTGGAGCCACGATTTGATGCTCGTTGACAACTTCTGCAAATATCTCAATAAGAGCGCGCATGTCCCTCGCGATCTTGTGGTCCCAAATGTCAACGCTCGTTCCGGAATCCAGATCATCAAGTTCTTCCATTTGCTCTTCATTAATGTCATCTCCGATTCCGATCAGAACGCACTTCAATGGATTTCGCTTTTCACGTTGGACATCTTTACAAAGCTGGATGGTGTAATTCTTAACGTCTTCCAGGTCGTGAAGCTCTCCATCCGTGATGAAAATATACATGCCGTTCTTCGCATCTTCAAATCGCTCGGCAAAGTATTTCACTGCCGGCGTGAGTACCGTGCCAGAACCGAAATCAATGCCTTTCGGACCTTCAAAGGGAGCCAGTTCGCAGTCATCGGTTGTGAGATCACCAACGACCTCAATTTCGCTGCCGTCGCCACACGCCCAATAAATGACCGTTGTTCCTCCATCCGCATCCAGATTAGAAGCAAGATAGGCGGTCACTTTGCGAGCAAGCGGCCCTATCTCATTCTTTGACCATGAGAAATAACCTTTTTCAACCAGATCAGTTTTTGCTATCCTGTTTAAGATTGGGATAGTCTCACCCTGGTGTTCAATAAACGTAAGGGAGCCTTCACGTTTATACTGTTCCAATAGGCTCGTAGGAATATCCCGCTTGGGACCATCTACTAACTCTTGACCGAAATTGCCAAGCATAGATCCACTGGCATCAATGGCCACCCCGGTTTGCCAACCTTCTGCGGCTGTACCGGTAGGCTCCATCAGGATGGTAAACAATATCTCGAATGAACCTCCACGCTTGCAGACGTTTACTTCTCCGAATTCTTTCGCAACGATCGTACTGGGCAATTGGTGACTTCTGCCATCGTCTACTTCTGCTGCTGCTTTGTCTTGGCCAAAAATCTTATTCCAGAATGCCATAATCATTCCTCCTATTTAGACTATTTTTCAGCTACAAAAGAGATCACAGCACGACGATTTAAAGCACGTCCCTCTTTTGTTGAGTTGCTTCCAATGGGGTTGGTTTTGCCCATTCCTCGAACAGTGAACTTACACTGATCGCTCATGCCCAGTCTTCGAACCATCACTGCTACATTGTTCGCCCGTCTTGCTGAGAGTTCTTGATTATAGCTGTCATAGCCTATGCCATCGGAATATCCTTCAATGGTGATTATTCCAGAGTGGTTTCTTATTACATTGCAGAAGGCTTGTAGCTTTTCGACCTCAGACGGGAAAGTATCATCCTTATTAAATGCAAAAAAAACTGCTTCTCTAACCAGCTCTGCGAACAATAGTGTTTTAGGTTTATTGTCCACAGCAACCACACTTTGCTGCGTCGTAACTTGAGTCGGTTTTTCCTCAATTGGACGGCTGATCTCTTTAGCAGGTTCAGTCGCAGCAGTTGCAGATACAGTGGTTTCCATTCCATCCGGCGACTTTGGGATTTCTTTTGCTGCCAGGCCCTGATCTACTACTGTTGGTGCAACACTACCCACTACCGGGGTGGATGCAGAGGAAGGCTCGGCCTTAACTAATGATTGCTTCGCATCAGCAAGACTCTTCGCAGGGTCACGATCAATCAGAAAATAAGCTGCCAAAGCACCTGCAAAGACAACGATCAGTACCACCGAGCTTATCAGCTTTCCATGAGAGGGTTTGTCGGGCGAAGTGTCGAGCATTTCGTAAGTATCATGTTGATTAGCCATGTAGATTTCTCATCCTATGGTTGAGTGATTGTCTGACGAATTTTCTGGCCTTGGACTTCCAATTCAAACCATTGCGAAGTGGACGGCATTGAAAAGGCAATTTTGGCTGGAAGACCATCTGTGTATTTTTTGATTATGTTTCCGGCAGAATCGAAGATAATGCCAGTTGATGCCACGAACTGGTTTTCGGTAACCACTTCAGCGAATATCTCAATCAGTGCCCGCATATCATTTGCAATTTTGTGATCCCAAATATCCACATCAGTTCCCGTGTCCAAATCATCAAGTTCTTCCATTTGGTTTTCATCAATTTCATTGCCCACACCGATGAGAACGCATTTGACCGGATTCCGACTATTGTTTGCTATCTCTTTGGCAAGTTGGGTTGTGAAGTTCTTTACATTTTCCAAATCATCGAGCTTACCATCTGTAATAAACACATACATTCCGCGTCCCGCATCCACGAAACGGTCAACAAAATACTTGATGGCTGGAGTGAGCGTTGTTCCAGCTCCAAATGAAACTGTTTGTGGCCCTTTTATATCAAGGACTCGACATTGAGTCCCAGTAAAATCCCCCATAACTTCAATCGCCGTTCCATCGCCACATGCCCAGTAAATGACAGTTGCTCCGCCATCTGCATCCAATTCGTCTGCCAAATACGCGATAAAATCCCGAGCAAGGGGTTCTACGATATTGCTCGTAAAAGTCAGAATGTTTCTGACTATGGCATCGTCGTATGCGTCTTTCTGGAAGGATCTAACCTTCCTCCCATCTTCAATGCGGTTTTGGACCCATCCCTTTTTCTCGTATTCTTTAATCACATCAGGGGGAACCTTACCCTGAAGCATTCGTCCAAACCACCCTTTCATCAGTGCTGACGCATGACAT
>SESG01016888.1_pt1 | contig 26781 bp, 33 predicted proteins | sample 3171421 | NCBI WGS metagenome assembly SESG01 (sample SAMN10866946, study PRJNA518727) | freshwater metagenome | biome: subpolar coniferous forest; feature: holomictic lake; material: water; isolation source: holomictic Lake 227, 6 m and 8 m depth | place: Canada: near Kenora, Ontario | collected...
CCATGTCAAATGGTTTGCTCATATCAATAACACCAACCATGCTATGCAATCCGTTAGTTGCTGTAGGTGAACCAGTCATTGACGAATAGTTAAAGCAACTGTTATTAGCAGTGTCTGCAAATGAATATTCAAACCGTTGTGGAGCACTAGAACCACCTGTTCCCAAATGTAGAGTAGATTGTGTAATCTTGTTACCATTGGTTTCTATGATATCAATCTCTTGGCAATTCCATTGATTATTATTTCCGCCTGCATCACAGTAGTTAGTACCTTTTGGTTGAACACTGGGTTGAACTGGATTTGATATCATGTATAAACTGGCATTAACATAGTTCTGTGAAAGTTTGGACAAATCAATGGTTGCTTTGATCTGTGTGATGTTTACATAACCTTGCTGTGATACCAGTCTACCTGCTTCACAATTTGTTCCTTCCCCAAATGTGACCGAGTTTCCAGAGATGACTGGATCAGTTCCGCACTTGTTGTAGTCTACTACAAATGTAGGGGTAAATGTGTTTGATGTTGCAGTAGGGGCAGGTGCTTTATTGCAAGCCGCCAATACTAATACGCTTAATATAACTAATAATTTTTTCATGTGTTGTTTTTCCTTTAAAGTTTACATGATTCACAATCTTCTTCATTGTCAAAGTCAATTGGTTCCAACATTGTTGGAGCTTCTTCTGCTACTGCTTTACTACCTGCTTTGTTGATCAAGCTGTAGTAAAAAGTTTTTAGTCCCCACGCATGTGATTGCATTAGATTTTTAGCAATCAAAGTGGTAGGAACTTTACGATCTGGAAAATGTGCAGGATTGTAGAACGTATTGGTGCTGATTGATTGATCAACATACGCTGCAATCACTGCGGCAGTTTTCAAATACCCGTCACAATCTTTTTGTTCCCACATCAGTTGATACTTGTTTTTTAACTTGTGATATTCAGGAACAACCTGTACAAATGATCCTGCTTTGCTTTCTTTTACACTGATCAAACTCATGGGCATCTCAATGCCATTGGTTGAGTTAATGGCAACTGAACTAGATTCCACAGGAGCCACGGCGCCATTGGTTGCATTGCGCACACCATATTGTTTCATATCGGCACGTAAGGGTTCCCAATCTAATTCAGGAGCAAAATCAGTTAGTTCATTCACACCCGTGGCACGTAATTCCCAAGGAAACACTCCTTGACCATAACGTGTGTGATCACTGCCTAGACATTTGCCTCGTTCCTTGGCCAGCTCAACACTCATCTCAGTAAGATAGAATGTTTGATGTTCCATCCAAGTTTTGAGTTCAGCAAGTGCATCCTTGTCACCATACTTCAAGTTGCGTTTGGCATGCCAGTATGCCAGGTTAGTGATACCAATGCCTAGTGGGCGGATCTCATCGTTGCTGAGTTTAGATTGGATACTTAGGAAGTCTTGGTAATCAAGTATATTGTTAAGACTGCGGTGTAGAATACGGCAAGCACGGCGCATGTCTTCTGGATTACGGAATGCTCCCCAGTTGATTGAGCCGAGTGTACAAAGAGCAATACGGCCGTCAGCATCATCAAGACGCTTGAAAGATTTAGTAGGTAAAAGGATTTCACAGCAAAGGTTACTCTGGTAAATGGTGTGGTACTCGGGATCAAATGGTCCTTGGTTCATCACGTTGTCGATGAACACTAGATAGATACGGCCTGTATCCGTGCGTTCTTTCAGTATACCCGACTTGAATACTTCTTCTGCACTCATTGTCTTTTTGCGTAGATCCTTGCGCTTCTCGTAGCGTACATAAAGTTCTTCAAACTCGGCAGTATTTTTGTAGAATGCTTCGTACAGATCAGGAACTTCATTGGGATCAAAGAAAGTTATGTTTTCTCGGTTTTTAAATCTTCTCCAGAAGAAGGCAGAAAGTACCACTCCATAGTCCATATGTCGAACCCGAGTTTCTTCTGTTCCTTGGTTATTCTTAAGAACAATAAGATCATCAAACTGATGATGCCAAATGGGATAAAACACAGTAGCAGAAGCATTTCTAATTCCTCCTTGTGAGCAACTACGTAAATCGCCAAACCATTTCTTCAAAAATGGTATCATGCCAGTGTGCATGATCTCGCCGCCGCGAATGGGGCTACCCAATGGTCGCAGTCGTCCTATCTCAAGACCAATGCCAGCACGTTTGCTGGCATACTTGGCCATCATTTCTCCCGAAGCAAAGATACTGTCCAAATCATCGTCACTGCGAATAAGCACACAACTACTGAATTGCTTGGTCGGAGTTCCCAAGCCAGCCAACACAGGGGTAGCCAATGTAAAAAGACCATCACTAGCAGCATTGTAGTATTCTTTGATGTAGCGCATTCTCGCGCTGTTCGGTTCTTCTTTGTGAAATACAGTAGCGGCCGCAACCATATATCGAATTTGTGGAGTTTCATATGTTTCCTTTGTGGCGCGATTCTTCACAAGATATTTTTCGATCAGTTGCTCAATGGCGGCATAGCCGTATTGTTCATCCTTGGAATGATCTATCATGTCCTGCATACGATTCCAGTCGGCTTCGTCATACCATTCCAGCAGTTCTGGGGTGTACAATCCTGTGGCCACGTTTTTCTTCACAATCTCATACAAGTGTGGAGGCTCATACGACCCATACACGTCTTTCCTCAACATGCTGAGACGTTGCTTGCCTGCTACGTATTGATAGTTGGTATGGCCAACATCAGGATTGTGTTCTATGTCAATCAGATCCACAATGGCTCGTAGTGTAACTCCATCAATTTCTTTGGTAGTGATGCCATCATAAAAGTGCATCTGTGCTTTGATCTCTACCATGCTTTGACTTACGTCTGCAATACCTGAACATACTTTGGCAATTTGGGTTTGCCACTTTTCCAGTCTCAATTGTTCTTTTCTTCCGTTACGTTTAATAACTGTGATTTGTGTCATATGCTCAATATAGTTGTTGTTTTACATCGCTCTGTGCAATGTGATGTTTGCTTTGTTGGAGACTGGTATTTAACTCAAGGTCCAAGCCCCAATTCAATATATATTTTCCACCTTGAACTTGGACTAAATTGCCGTGTTTGGTCTCTACTAACTCAGCATCTTGTATATCATCACGGTCTAATACAGTGATAGTATACAGGATTCCCAGCCCGCGAGCAAGATCACAATAGATGTTATCGCTCAAAAGTTGCCAGGGATCAGGCCAATCTGTTCGATCGTCCCAGTGCAAATGATATGCACGCCAAGGAGTTTTTTGCCACCAGGAATTGATCTCTGCCAGGGCTTCGGACTTGGGCAACATGCGAACGCGATCTCGTAGAGCGTTCCACGCCGCCAAGCGTTGTTCAAATGTCGAACACCACATCAAGCAAGTTTGGTTACTGAATAGTTAATAGTGACCGCAATGCCAGTGTTAGTGGTAGCAGCTTTCCAACTTACAATATCAGCAGTTTCGCTGACACTGAAAGTAACACCAGGTGCTGCATTTTGCACACCTGAATCTGATCCTTGTATATTTGTGCCTGCACTATCGGTGCCAGCCACAATGGTATACACACCTGTTCTGGTATTGACATCTCGTACAATAGTATAGTTGATCTGTACTGCTCTAATTGCTGTGGCATCAAATGTCAATATGGTTTGATTAGCGGTGTTGTTGAGTAATGTTCCTGTGGCGCCAGTTTGCCGTACATATGTACCTTGTTGAGTTTGACTGGCAGCGTCAAATGCTATGTTGAGACCGTCGTTGATGTTGATACGAGGATATGTGCCAGCATATGCTGTGGTACGTTGGAACATGTCGCCAACGCTGACATTGTTTTGTCCTACAAAATTAATCACCGCAGTAGCCGGCGATGTAGTTCCGTTAAAGTGATTGCCCACATCATAGAACATGTTATAACCACTGGCATTCATTCCAGTGTTGGCAGCAATTAAAATACCTTCGGCATAGATGTTATCAAATACATTGCCCAAGAAACGGAATCCAGTAGGGCCGCCACTTACTGGTGCAGGATCTCCTAGCAATACACCTTGATAGTGAGTGTCTAGTGTGCTTTCTGTAACCAATACACCTTGTACTTGATTGGGGGTTTCGAACGCCCAGGTGGTACCACCAAATGTGCATCGTCGAAAAGTAATATTGTTACAAACCAAACTTGCAGTAGATGAAAATCTCACACATGCTGTATCGTCAATGGCATCTATTAGATCAGCTTCGCCCAATGATCCCAAAAAGCTCACGTCTATAAATGTGCATTGTTCAGCATCTTGGACTAAGAATACATCTGCTAGTCCTGCGGCTTCAAATCCCATGTTGGAGATTGTGATATCAACTGGGGGTGTGGCCCCATTGTTACCAATGTTTACTCCTGTTTGCTGCAAGCTATCGCTGTACACCGCCACATACTGGCTGGCACTGGTTGCATCCAATACAATAACACTGGAGTTGATTCCTTCACCGTATAACATAGCATAAGGTGGGATTTCAATCGAACTAGTAACCAAGTAGCGACCAGCTGGGAAGAACAATGATCTACGTATTTGTGGATTTGGTTCTCTACAATACAGTTGAAACAATGCCCGATTGATAGCATCGGTATCATCAGTTAAGCCATCCCCTACTGCACCAAAATCCAATACACTGGCAAATTGATCTAACCAACTTTGTAGTGAAATACTGATTGGACTACCTGATGATGCCCCAGTTTGTACTGTATATCCAGCGGCGGCTCCTGCGTAAGTGTATGCACCGCCAACTAGCAATATATCACTGTATTCAGTGAGGATTTCTGTATTGCCTATTACAGGTGCGCCATCTTGCAAGGTTCCATTGCCAATGTATAGTCGACGTTGGTCGATCGCCCAGCCTAATTCTGCGCCAGCTAGTTGCGGCAGATTTTCTGCTAGACCTTTACGGTTTGTTATTCGTGATACTTGAACTATTGCCATGTGAGTCCTGATTCTGTGCTGTATTTAGCCAGAATCAGTCAGGCAACTAAATGTACTTGGTGTAGTATTCTTCTACTTTGCGCCACCACAAGTCACGATAACGATCGTACTCAGCACCTTCTAACACAAATTCTTGGTATTGCGGTTGGCTAATGATGTTGTGATTGGCGTCAAGTTCAGGCTTTACACACATGAGAATCACGCCCTTGCGTATTTTTGTACCATGCAATTCGTTATGTGCTTCTGCATAAGCACACAGTTGAACAAAATAATCATCAATCCATTCACGCTTTTTTGGCTTGTTAGATTGCTTGTAGTCTAGGATACTTTCTTCATTTAGGTGCATGCCTGCACCGTCGGTAGTACCTGCATAAATCTTAGGAAAGTATAACGGAACTTCAATTCCCCAGAACTCATTCACATTTTTCAATCCATCACGGATCACAGTCTTGGCCATTTCATGACTGCTCCAGGAGAATGGATTTGTGCCACGTTCTTTGATTGCGCCTGTTTTCACATAGTCTTCAAGATACGTATGCATACGTGTGCCACGATTGGCCGCTTCGGTAGTGATCTGCTGTGCTTTTTCTGCACCCACTGCACGTCGCCAATTATGTAATGCTGCCTTGCTTTCTTCGCTTTTGGTCTTGTCCAAGATAGTGGTCACCGAAGGTAAGTTATTGCCGTCGGGTGTGGCATAAAATCGTTTGCCTTCTATTGTGACTCGGGGAATAGGGTGATAATTGAATTTTGGATTGTACAAATTAAACTCTAAAACTTTCTCCACATCCGCAGCGATCTCGCTCGTTGGGATTGGAGAATTCAAATCCCTCGTTGAGTCCTTGGCGAACATAATCCACAGTCATACCTGAAAGATATACTTCGTGTTTTTTGTCCACTATTATAGAAAAACCAGATTGAACATAGTTTATCGTGGTACCGTCGGCAGTGTGTTCATTAACATATTCTAACACATAAGCTAATCCAGAGCAACCTGTAGTTTTCACACCCAAACGGATACCCACACCTCCTCGTTTTTCTAGCAATCGTTGGATTTTGTTTCGGGCAATATCAGTCAATGTAATCATAGGGCCGATCGTATAGTTGTTGCCAGTTATGCTCTATGCTAGGCTTGTTTAATAAAAAAATGTCATGTAGGTCTGACATACTGAGATCAAACAGATTTTTTAAACATTCAATATATTTGTTCCATCTTACTTGATCATCTGCGATTGAATCCCAAGATAAATCTATCTCTTCCCACAACTTCCAACCTTGTTGTTCTAGTGTTTGATAAAAATATTGTGGACCAAAATTTAATACCAATCTGCCTTGTATAAGATGATCATAGGTCTTTTCAGAAAAGACAATGCTGCCGCCGGTGAGATGTTGACTTTCGACTTGGCAACTAACATAACTGTTATCATAATAATGTTTGGCCACTGGAACATTTCCTAATTGATGTCCGATGCCGTTGTTGTCTGGAGAATCAGTTTCTAAATATTTGTTTTCACTTTTATTACTATAAAATCCAGAATATTGTTTTAAAAAATTCAGTAAGTCTATTCTGTTGAATGGACTACCGGGCAATAAATAATTGCTCACTGGTGCCAAATATTGGTATGGTCGAGGTTGCCAGTGTAAGTCATGGTGCCTGCATGAGATTCCATTGGTTTTCCATCTCAATTGAGATGGCCCATTGGTATGGATAGATTTACATCTATTCCACATGAAATCATAATGAACCAATGGTAAATCAATGATCTTGAGTTTGTTCAATGTGATCCATTGCGTTGGACATTTTTCTGACGTTTTTCTAATTGTGTTGGTCCATTCAGTGGGTAAAACAGGGTCTGCATGAAATATATCAAAAAATACAATGCGTTCAGCGTTTTTATCTATTAGACTATCAATTAAAGATTCACTGTGATCTTTGGTCAAATCTACCCAGTATTCTTTGCTGTCAGGGTCGTATCTCAATTGCTGTTTAGACAAAAAACTACCATTGATATTATTATCAATAGGATCAACAAAATTTATCAATCGCATGTTAATGTCGTTGTTGATAATCTGCTACTGCGGCTTTGATTGCATCTTCTGCAAGTATCGAACAATGAATTTTAACTGGGGGGAGGGCAAGCTCGCTAGCAATCTCGCTATTTTTAATCGCTGCCGCTTGGGCAAGTGTCCGTCCCTTGACCCATTCAGTAACCAACGAACTTGACGCAATCGCGCTTCCGCAACCATACGTTTTAAATCTTGCATCTGTAATAACTCCGTCTACTACTTTGATCTGCAACTTCATTACATCTCCGCAAGCAGGTGCTCCTACCATGCCTGTGCCGATGTCAGTGTCGTCCTTGGAGAACGACCCCACATTGCGTGGGTTTTCATAATGATCGATTACTTGATTTGAATATGCCATGAGTTTTCCTTGCAGTTATTGTAAGGTATTTACTCCGCTGTGTCAACAACAATGGATTAGATACTACGATCTTTTTTCATAGCTGACTGTGCAGCAGATGCCACAATATCCTGTGCTTGATTCACTGGCATTGTGACTGGACCAGGTTGATCGCCACCTTTGAATATTAATTCTGTAGCGTCTGGGCTCATGGGTTCAATCAGGCCACTTAGTGGTGGTTGCCCAACTAAAGTTTGCAAAGTGTCAGGAGTAATGTCTATCCCCATACTTTGTGCTCGATTGATAAATGCCTGCACTGGCATTTGCTTCTTGGCAGAAGTATCTTGTGCTCTACCCACAGCAAACTTGGCCAAGGCCAAGAGTTTGTCTGCGGTATCGTCTGCTTCTACTTCGTTGATTCGCATTATCTACGCTCGCGACCTAGAGCTGCTGCTGGTGCGGCTGCACCAGGTTCAATAGGTTCGGTAGCTGCTACTTCAATTTCTTCTTCACCTGGAGGTGGACCTGCTAGTCCCATATCACCACCTGGAGGTGGAGTCATGCCCATGTCGGCGCCAGGAGTGGGTGCTTGTCCAGTAACTACACCAAGAGCTTGCTCCAGTTGTTGCTTGCTGCCTTGTAAGTTTTGCACCAATCCACTGAGTGCTGCTTGTGCATCATTGTTAAATTGTGCTGCTTGGTCTGGTCCAATTTGATTCTTGATTGAATCAACCAACGCTGGCAATTCTTTAAATTGCATCTCGGTGCTGTCTTCAATCATGCTTTGCATCTTGTCAACCATATCTTGTGCAGCTAATACTACTTGCGCTTGTTGTACTTCGCCTTCGCTGAGGTAGTAACCACCGGCCTGAGCACGACGACGCCATTCTTGCACTGTAGTAGTGGTTTTAGCAGCATTGAGTTGATTCTGAAGATCAGTGACTTCTTTTTTCTTTGCTTCAAGATCTGTTTCGAGCTTTTTAACAGTATCCACTTTTTGTTTAGCAGCCATAGCAGCAGCTTGTTGAGGATTTACACCTGGTGTTGCTCCAGGAGTTGTAGCAGCCATTTCATCTTCGTAGATCTTTTCGGCTAATGCTTGTTCCATCATCATGAGCTTGAGATAAGATGGATTCTTTTCGCTGGTATGGCGAGCAGGGCTAGAGCGTACTTCGCTCAACACACCTCGCACTTGGCGATACATGCTGTGTAATTGTTTGCGATTCAAAGTATCAAATTTGATTGATTGATCAAAGTGACCTTCGAATACTTTAGCGATTTGTTGTGTAGGGCGTGTTACGGCCAGTTCGGTTAGTTTCATCTGAGTTTCCTCGTAGTTGCCAGTATTTAGCCAAATTTATACATTTTGCTAGTTCTTTCTCTAGGACCTGAGTATGTTCATGCCTAGCACTTGTTTTATTAATCAAGTTTTCCCATGTGTGCCCGGCTGTGCGATCAGCCAATGCACGACGTACATATATGTCATTGCGCAATCTTGTGATGGATTGGTCTAATTGTTGTATTTGTCTAGCCAAGTTAAGATGGTTTAGATTATCTGCTATACACCACGCTAGTGCAGGTTTGGTTCCTGAAAATGTCCCAATCTCGTCATCACGCAGGCAAACTTGAAATCCCGCGGGTATGGGTTGTATGGTGTATTTGCCAAATGCTCGATACTTTTTGCCATCTTCAATGATCACTTTGTTTAGCAGCAGCGGAAGCTCTTTTGCTGCTAATGCAGCTAATTTACGACTGGCTTTCATTTGAATACATAGTGCGTTAGCATCCAACCCACTGTGGCCACAAGGAATCCAATCACGCCAATTCCCCATCCAACCAGTTGATCATTGCGCTTGGCTGACATAGTATGCACCATGCCATGCACTGACTCTATCATGGTTTTTACTGAATCAATGCCGGACTCAACAGTTTCAATTTTGAGTTCTAACATTCGGTAACGCTCAGCACATAGCTCAACGTGGGCCTCTAAACTTTTCTTTTCAATATCTGTAGTGTCCATGAGTTATTTATGGGTCAAGGGTTCAAACCAGATGTTAACATCTGGACGCAATAGTGTGGTCAATTGCTGCTCAACATAGTTGATAATGGGCACACCATCACATGCTTGCCGTAGTCTTCCTACAGGATCGTTGTTGACTGCAAACACATCATCAAAATCTGTATCAAATTCAAATTGCCAACGTTGATTTTTGGCACGTACTGTTGACACTCGTACTGGTTGTGTATAAAGACTTATCAATTGCATGATGGTTTCCCAGTTGCGTTGTTGGTTACGACTGCGTACCCAGGTAGAGATATCTGTCACTTGCTGCCCTAGCTGATCCGTAAACGGCAATAGATTTTCTCGATAGTGGCCTGTGACTCCAGTGGGCCTGCAATCAAAATCGGTGGTTATTTGTATACTTAATGTCATATGGTATTTACGGCCAAAAAAAAGCCTTGGAAATTAATCCAAGGCCTTTGTTCTTTACTACAACCCGAAATTAGGTTGGAGCGAAGTTGGCTGCACTGGTCACAAACACAGCATTGCCTGCGCATGAGCTCAGTTCCAGGTTCTGTCCACCGGAAGCTACAGTAGCACTGGTGTTAGCAGTAGCCAACAATGTTACGTTGCTGTAAGCGCCTGTTGGATACAGAGCCAAGTTCAACACTGTAGGTGCTGCTGGGCTAACCTGATACATGGCCACAGTGGCTTTGGTCTGGATAGCTTGCATCAAGTTGTTGATGTAGCCATTGACGTTGCCAGATGTGGTCAAAGAACCATTAGCTACCAAGCTGAAGAAGTCCAGCTTAGGGCCTTGGAAGTTAACTGAGCCTGTGGCTGCAATGTTAGCTGTACCTTGAATGTTACCATTCGCAGTGTCCATGTGGAATACCGGTTGGGTAGTTCCGTTTGTTTTTGTAAATCCTGCCATTTTAAAATCTCCTAAGTAAGTGGGTTTTTGCCCTACACTTATTTATGAAATTGGCAAAAAATTAAGCAGTTGGCGGGTTGTTTCTTGCTTTGTTTCTAGCAGTGAAATCAAATCTGTTCACCGCCTTGCCATAGCCTGCAGGGGTGGCAAACACCCATCCTTCATTACCGGGCACTTGTGCATCTAACTGCCCTAGCAAATCTAATTTCAAATCGTGCAACAATTCAAACAATAAGAATGCAGCAGCTAGTGCCTGTTCATTTGAAGTAGGACTACGCAGGTACTGTGCAATGTTGTTTACTTTTTGTGGAGTTTGTGTCTGTTGTAACCAAGATAAAAATCCAGGAACTAGGTCACTGAAATCTCCAGTATATGCAGCATGATTTGGATCCACACGCTTGTTGATGTAATCAATTGCTAATTTGGCCAAATCAGTTATCTTCATTGCACGCAATTCTGTAGGATTAAATAATGTATCCAATGCTGCACGATTCTGACGTAACAGTGTTTTGATCTGTTTGACTATGGCATCGTTCTTTGAAACAGATTTAGCGTAGATTGGCTCAATCAACAACAATCCAGATACAGGATTAAACTTAACTCTGCTGAGTGGCTGTTTGGCGGCTCCTGCATCTTCATACATTGTATGTACTGCCACACCCACATCACTATTGGCAATTTGTTGTCCAAGTTTGCTGTTGGCAGGAATACGATACTGTACTGTGTTGGGTTGGAATACTAGATTACCAGCTTCTATTGGTGGGGTCTGTGTGTATAACAAATCACCTTTGACAAATCCACGGAAGTTGGTAGGAGTGGCTGCTTCAAGATAAGGCCATACAGTTTCATATGTGGGCAACAAGGTTTGAACTCTATCAGCTTTATTACCTTTGGCTGCTGCATTGGCATCTCGTCGAGCCATGTCGTTGGCGATGGCATCCTGACTAGTGAACAATCCGTCATAGCCGGCAGCAGTAAATCCTGCATCATCTGTTAGCACAAACTCACCAGTTTCCGGCTTCCTCCCAAACACCACAGCAGGTTTACCATCCCACTTTACTGATCCAGTTTTGGGATTGGTATAGAATGAATCTGCTATGGCTAGTGCTTGATCAACACCAGCAGTTCCGCTGCGGAATATATAATCTTCTAGATGCTCAATGCCCTTGGCCTTGCCACCTATAGCAGCAGGTTCTGCTTCGTAAAGATGATATGTTTTTTTAGTTTCAATCAAGGGCAGCATGCCTTGATTTACAATTCTATCACGTAGTCGTGCCAAGAAGTTAACATCGTTTTCTTTAACTGTTGTAGCAGGCTCTTGAAGTCCTTCGCGTGAAAGATATTCACGGAAGTCTGCTAGCTTGGTATCTCGTGCAGGATCCTGTGCCAATGCCGCATAGATGGATTCTACATTCTTTAGATTCTCACGGTCAGCGCCTTGCCCTAACAACACACTGGCTACATAGTCAGGATCCATGCCGCCATCAACCGGCTGATTTGAGGTGCGGGAAAACATACCGTTGGCACCTACTTTGAGTCCTAGTTGTTTGGCTATGCTGCTCATGAGTACATTGCGATTCATACCTTTGTATGCAGAATCTGTGCCGCCGGCATAAAAGAACTGTCCCCAATCTAAGTTAGGAAAGAACATGAAATCTGTTTGTACAAAGCCTTTGTTAGCATCTCCGCCAATGGGTGTGCGCAAGTGGACTTCACCAGATTTTTTAACCCATTCTCTAGGATCAAGCCCTTGGCTCTGAACAAACTGTGTGAGTATGTTGGCTAGTTGTTCTTTGCTTATCTCATTGAGATCCACAGCCAGATCAAGGTCGCCCGATGTGGGTTTTTTGCCTGTGCTGCCCAACCAACGTAGTGGGATGCCGTCTGAACCTTTTTCTGTAGTAAAGTCTATGCCAGTCACTTGCTCTATCCAGTTAACTGTGGCTGGTACATCTTGCAGATTGATACGTTGGGTTAATGGGTCACCTGACTTGGTTTTGAATACGTTGCCACCTTCAAGTAGCTGTTTAATTTGCATCACTGCGCCTCACTGTTCTGGCAAATTTTCCTGCATCACGTGTACGGATAGCATTGAGCAATTTGCGTGTTAAATTTTCTGATTGTTCTTGAGTATAAGAAGCATCAATCTGTTCCAGTAGATTGATTGCACCAGCAATGATATTTGCAGCACGGCTCTCTATCACTAGGTCGCGTTCACGCTCAATATACATAGAATCTAATTCTTCTAATAAGCTACGAGTTCGTTTCTGCATGTGGGTAAGGGCCCTTGACTTATTTATTAATTTTAACCTGTTTTGATTTTGCCCAACAACTCTTTGAGCTTGGTACTTTGAACATCTGCAGACACTCTAACCGTGGGTGTTCTAGGAGTAGGATCCAGTGGGTCATGCCCTTCTGCTGGTTGCGGACGTTCCCACTTTACGGCAGTGTTGGTAGATTCTGTTGCGGATACACTAGCACGAGCTTTGATAGAATCCATCAAGCTGGGCTTGCGGAATGAGTTTTCACCATCTTCTCCGCCAGCATCAGTGATACGCATGGTATCAATATTGTATTCAAGATCAATCTTCTGGCCCACGCCTGTTGAGCTACGCGACTTCATACATTGAATTTGATACTTGCCGCGCTCTTTCATTTGTCTGCTGGTAAAGATACCAAATACATTGTCTGCGGTGTTGATCTTTGAGATACCACCTGAAATGTGACTGTGGTCAAACTCTACTTCTTCTACTGCCGACCGATTCAACTGTGATGCAGTGACCATGAGTATTTGCAGCTCTTTGGCAAGATTACGCAGTTCCTCACTTACATACTTGTCTTTCACAAACAAGTCATTAGGACTCACTTTTGCACTCACGGGCATTAACAAATCCAGATAGTCAATCATCACAAAATCCACACGCTTGCCTGTTTGAATTTGATATTCTTTCAAGTACGCACGAATGTCATTGATGTTGCTCTGTGCCGGTAGTCCTTTAACTTGATAGTTGCCAGATTTCTTACCTACCATTTTGACCTTGAGTTCAGTGGTATCAATATCCTTGCGAATATCTTTTGTGCTCATGTTGGTCAGCATGGCATCAGTTCTTAAACTTGTGAGTTCTTCACTCAGTTCTAAAGTAATGTACACTCCGCTCAGGCCAGCTTGAACCCAATTCAATGCTATGTTCATCATTACAAGACTCTTGCCTGACCCGGACCCACCTGCAAAGATGTTTAGTTCTCCTCGACTGAATCCACCATACAACAGCCTATCCATCTGTGGCCAGCCTGTACTTACTTGTCCACCACTGTTGAAATACTTTTCAATTCGTCCTTTGGGATCAGCAAAGTAATCTGTGCCCATGTCCTTGGTTAAACTAATCTGTACAGCATCTTTGATTAGCTTTTCCACAGGATCGTAGTCACCCTTTTCTAACAAGTCTGCTGCTTTGAGAATTGCACGTTCTAATTCTTGACGTCGAGTAAATGCTTCAAACTCTGTCATAAACCATTCAAAGTGCCCTTCGTTAAGTTCGGGCACTGACTGTAGCTTGACGCCAGTGGTAGCTGATATCTGTGCTCGATCAGGAAGTGTTTTGTATTTGTCTCCATGCTCTTTAAGAAACTCAGCAGCTGGTCTCAAACTTCTATCAAAGTTCTCTGGATTATAAATGTTCTGTACACGCACATAGCCCTGTGCATCCTCCAACATCATTTCTAGAAATAACTTTTGTACTTCAATTCCGTAGTCTTTTAACAAGATTTTTCTTCCTTAGTTCTATTTTAATTCTGCTGGTTTCACGATTTTCAAATATAGTTAGCAGAGTTGCCAGGCGGCCGTAATGAACCACGCTGTCATTGACGTCTTTTATATCAGCAGGCCAAGGTGGTATGCTTACTGCCCACCCTAGTTCCACAGCACGATTCACCAGTTCCATACCAGCCAGATCTTGGTCTGGCACCACTGTGATCTCCTTACCGAGGCTGCGAATCAATCGTGCTTGTTCATCTGATATGGTGCTATGCATTACTGCTAGCCCACCAATACACAGCGCATCAAATATGCCTTCTACCACAATTGCATGGGTCCAGTCTGCATGTTGCAGGTCGGTACCAAACACATAGCCTGGTTGACTGCTACTGATGTATTTGGGTTTTCTGTCATCCAAGTATCTTTCAGTATGCCCTACCACACGGTTATGATGAGTAAATGGTATGATTACCGCTGGTCGATGATTCTGATGATTCTTAAAGATCAACGCAGGGTAATCTTCGGGTATCCGACGATGCCGTAGATATTCTTTAAATTGATTTTCTTCAGTCAATAATTCAGTTAATGGTGGTAGCTCGTGTTCGATAAACTCTATGCCTGCCAGTATATCAAATGTACGTTGTCGATCATCAATGATGCCGTATATGCCTCGATGTCTTAGACTTTCTAAGTTTAGCATATCAATTTCAGCATCAGGCACACCCATCCAACTCAAGAGCCTGCGGGCCTTATAACTTAATGTACGGCCAAGGATAAAGCTAGCGGTGTAGTTGCAGTTGAAGCAGTGATAACTCCAACCTTGTTCTGATGGTTTGATACCACCACGATTACGGTGATCTTTTGTACTGCCATTATGTTGACAACATACTGCATTGAAACTTATCCAGCCCGATGGGGTGATCTTTCGTTTCGCAGGCAAGTACTCAAGGATGTCTAGCATCCTTACATTGTAGCAGAGTCTATGGTAGAAATCAACTTTTCAGCAATCATTTTGTGCCCAATCTCGTTGGGATGACCGCCGGGCTTGATTAATTCGCGTTTCTGGTTGCCTGGATGATCACGGAACCAAAGTGTAGTTGCAAAGTCGGGCCAGATTATTGTGGGTGTGTTTTTCATTTTGCAGTCGCCGGGCATGACATGAAATTGCATCATGGGTATGTTGTGTCTAGCCGCAACCCCGTCAAAAAATAGCAAGGTTTGTTGATAGTTTAATCGTGCTAGTTCAGAACAGTTGGTCAATACCAGTTGTTGTTTGACCATTGTTCTGAATTCTTCAGGTATCACACTGCTACCGTATTCAACCCAAGTTGAATGAATAAACTTGTTCCATGGAGCATCATTCCCATAACTACGATGACCAGGATTGTAGAAACTGAGTCTGTCAGAATCAGTGTGCCCTACCAGTACCAAACAGTTTTCTGGATCAGGTTCATGATCCAACCACCACTGAAATGTCCAAATTGAGCTTTGCATTGATCCGCCCGGAATACCAAAGTTTTCAATGGGTATGTTGTAATGTTTGCCAACCAGGCCTAAAAAGTTATGGCTGTTGCGATACGGATCATTCTGATGCCAGCACGAATGTGCATCAGCATGTTTTTGTACCAGATCTGGATCCAGCAACTCATCACCGTACATCCACGAATCGCCGAACCCTACAATTTTTTTATATTTCATCTAACTAGTATGCTTACAATGGCTCCACGATTGAGACTGACAGCAGCAATTTGGTTGCTGCGCTGCGGATCGGATACATATCCTTGCCCACCATTAATAACATTTATGGCGCTTACACTGTTACCTTCAATTTCTGCTTCGGCCACAGCACCGGCGCCTAGCCCAATGATGTTCACTCGAGGTGGTGCTAGATATCCGTAGCCTGACTGTGTTACGGTTATAGATGTAATCACTCCGTTGGCTCCATACGCTGTGGCTGTGGCCAATTGTACCTGTTCTGTACCTGGCCATTGATCTGCCACAAGTCTTAACAAAGGATGATATCCCAATACATTGATATAGTCTGTACCAGTTTTATTATAATAACTTTGCTGTTCAGTAACATCTACCCAAACTGATTCATATGTTTGCGCACCTTGTGCTTTGACATTGCCAGTGAAGTGATCCATTTCCATTTGAAATGTGGTCAAACTGGTTCCATTGCTATTCACATGACTACTAAATCGTTGTGGGTCATTGTAAACATTTCCATATGCACCTGGTGGATTTAATGCCCAGTCTGGATAATTGGCACTGAATACAGGATCCAAGAATGCTTCCGGTCCGTAGATGTTAGGTATAGTTACCAAGTGGCTGGGTACAAAAGCAGGCTTCACGCTGTCTACAATGTCCACATCACCACGAGCCTGTGCCTGTGCATCCACAAACACAGCTTCTACTAGATTGCCACTGGCACGTTCTATACTGTAGCTGCTGGGATCAGGTGGAAATTCAGAAGTCTCTGCAGAAGTTAATGTGACTTTGGCACGCCCGTATTGTGCATTAATGATGACCATGTCTTTTTCAATCAACTGTGCAGTACCTGCTAGATTGATCAATTTGAATCGCAATTCACTTCCTGTGATGTTCACAGGCTTTTGATCTTGATTAACAAACTCAAACAAGATCACGTTGTCAACACCTTTGTTGATGGTTAATTTTTTAGCGTACACAGGGTCCCACCTCCGGTCAAAATAAGCACCGCTGGAATCCAAGACCAACACTCGTTGGATTTGCTGATAGATATAGATCTGAGTTGAATACATATGGTGCTCCAATGATATTTACCTGGACTCTCCTGGTATAAATATCCGAACTAGTACAATATGGGCAGAGACTTATTTCAAAAACTTGCTGACAAATATCCGTTTATAACGCTGTGTGTGTACGCTACCAACGAGTATGTGGGCATTGTACAGAATCGAGATGACATAATCACCACCATCTATGACTTTGGGAATGTAAAAGATCTAGAGCAAAAACGTCGATATCTGGATTTAGCCAACACCTGGTGGTGGGAATCTAATCGCAGCATACCTATCAACATATTCCTGCGCGGCGAATGGGATGAATTCCGCGGATGTTTACGAACATTTGTGAATAAAGATTTGGAAATACTGCATGGTCCTGTGTGCAGTCTAAATGACATTGCCCGTAGAAAAGGCAAACGAAAGAGCATCACTTTAGTCAGACGTATTGAGTAAATTCATGTGTAGCGCAACCAAGGCTGCATAACCAAGTGAATGTGCTTTTTTAAATACGTAGCCTCTACTGTCATCACCGTTCCACACTGAGTCAAACACTTGAGGCCAAGGCTGATTCTGCAAGTGTGCCTTGCCCGGACGTATCACACTGATAAATGCTGCCATTCTAGGAATTGAATCAGGCTGCATACTCTTTAGCAATGCTTGATAGTTGCCTATGTGTACTAGTTGACTCGTCCAATTGGGTTCTTTCCACAATCTATCCCACGGCGGTGTGGCTGTTAACATCTGTTCATAATGTGCAGTGTCACGGATCAGGTTGTACACACTCATGTTCAACAAGTCAATTTTGAAATATCCTCTTGCTTCTGCTGTTTCATAATCTATGGCTGCACATCCTAGCACAGGATCACGTGGTATGTCTGTGACATAGATACCAGAGTTGTGTCGCCTTCCGTTGCTTTGCCGTGCCACTGTGTGCTGTATCAATGCCAGCACAGCATCTCTATTGGGCACATCAATGTCGATATCTGCACTCATATTTTTACTAATGCTGCTGTCATTTGCAGTTGTTCTTGTGCCTTGTCTACAGCTTCCACTAGGTCGGCAATTGCTGGATGTTGTTCGGCCAATACTTTCATTTGTTGTTCTTCTTGCATCTTCTTTGCTGCCCAGTCTAGTATAATAGAATATTCAGGTTTAAGCATTACTGTTGCATAGCTGGTATTCATAGATATCCATCTTGTTCCGTCAAATGTTTCCATAATATTGCCATTGATCCGTATCATTCCTTGCATGGGATTTTGTGTGTTTTGTGTCACATACGGTACCGCAGTGTCGCCACCACTGACAACTATGTACGAGTCACCTTGTAAACCTTTGATCATACTACCATCCTGCTTGTGTTAAAATTTCTTGTGCATACGCTTGATCTGCTGGGTAATCCACAAACTTCTTTTGCCATATGTCTGAATCAATATAAGGCCATATCATTGCAACTTGTTCCGAATTAAGTTCACTCAGGAACTTCTGTCCTGATTCACTATTGTAAATTGCCCAGGCACTTATCCTACCTGTAGTGACTGCGTAGCACGTGGAATTCACGCTGCCATATCTCAAACAATCATGTGAAGGTGCTGCACTCTTTTCGCTCCAATCAATTCCATATTCAATGGCTCTGGCCAACGCATCATTTACAGTTTCTTTCTGTACATAAGTTATAAGATACTCTGTGTATAACTTATCACTACACCAGTTGTCAATCTTCTTGTTGCCGTTTAACAGCCATTCTATAAATCTTACAGGATTGATTACCTTGGCGCCCACACAATATCTGCCCCATTTTACAAATGCTCGGTAGTAAGGTGATGTAGCAAAGTCGTTCCATGATTTTAGTTTGGCAGATCCTTGAGTGTATTCGTAAAACTTCAAATAGCCTTGTAGTCCTAGTTGTACACCGCGTTCAGAAGATTCTTGATATCTTTTTTTCTGTTCGCACACATGCACACTCAGACTAGATTCCTTGCTGAATGATCGATTGCAATACTTACATGTGAAGTTACTTGTCGTTGCCATGGTCACGTATGAGTTGTGTGACTTCTTTCTTAGTGGTCATTGTGGCCATGAGATCAATTTCATCTTCTTTGAAATGCGGATACAGTTCTCTCAACTGTTTCTTCACGGCCGAATCTCCAGCTTCTTTCTTTTTAAGTGAGATCCAATCATGCCGCATGGTTCCCATACCCGGGCTGGCTGCTGTGGCCATAAGCCATTGTAGTTTAGGATGACGATGCATGCTAAAGAAATGCTTGTTCAAATAATGATTTACACTCTGCACATAGTATTCTTGTAGTTCTTGACCACCGCCAACTGTGCTACCCCAGCGTACCATAAGGAACGTTGAAAACTTCTTGCGTTCTTCAACTGTAAGTTCATCGTAGAATGCTCTATTCTTTGCGTCCATTTGCCGCATCTCATTGCTAATGTGTAGTTTATCCATTATTTTGTCTTGGTCAAGTGATAGATCATTATAGCACGTTCTAGGGCATCTTGTAAAGTGGGATTGGTCTTGGCTGTTCTACGTATGTTGCCCCAGAGTTTATCTTCCATCATTGAGTCATGTCGCTTTTTCATACTCACTCTGATGTCATGATCTCTGCGCTCTTCATGGGTGGAGTAATCATATTCTACTTCTACTCGTGTGCCAGGTGCTGAGCCGGGCTCACGAGAGTACACTGTGTTGCCACCGTCAGGACTTTCAAATATTGGCATTAGTTCTGTACAATCATGGCATCTTTGAAATTCAAAGTTGCTCCATTCAACCGCCATTGTTCAGCAACCAGTCGATGCGACCAATATTGTGAATCATTTGCTAGTTCGGCACCTTCTGTAATTACAACTTTGTTTTCAAAAGTAGTGCTGAGATTGGCGTTCTCGACCAACATTGGAAAATTATAAATACCAGCAGCCTGTAGATACAAGAGATTTTCTATAATAGGACCATACTGATCCCCATAGATGTCAATCAAATCAAGGTTGTAGCTGTTGTATCCTTGACAGGTTCTATCTAGTAGAAGTTTAACATAGGAGCGCCGGAACAATGAATATGCTCCCCACCAGCGCCCATATGTGAGTTTGAGTTGTAAGTTTGATTCGCCATTGGGATTGCAGTAAGGCATCTGCACCTTAGTCAATTGTACTCCATTCCACCCTTCAGGAAGATGTTGTACAAAATCATCCCAGGTAAAATTCCAATGGTCTATGCTTTCAAAACTCACATCGTCTTCGCAAAAAATAGCATACTCTTCATCAGTTGATACATACCAATTTCTCAACAGATTCAAATGAGAAATTATAGTTCCCATTTGAACAACAACTTCTTTCATAAATCTGCCCGATCCAGTGACATTTATCATGGGGGAAATTTTATTAAATCGTTCAGTGAGATACACATTTGTTTTTGTGATGCCATACCGATCAAATTGATCTTGCATGAATTTTCTACGTTCAACACTTTCGTATAAACTGGTGTAATTGACCGAAGGAAAGTTTTTGAGTTTTTCAGTATAGGTTAATTCTGTCATGATCTACCATGCTTTATTGTAGTCTACAATCTCACAGTTACGACTGATATCTTTAACAAAATACACACAGTCAGGTTGTGCTGCATCATTGATGGGTACACATAATATTTGTCCATTTTTTAGTTTGGGTGCATACCATGCTACTTCTTGATACACATCCACTATTTCAATAGGCGGAAAACTTGGGCGGAAACTAGAGAGAGGATTGAATTGGAACAGTTTGAATCCACGATCATTGATGCTTGTGAGTGGTAACATTTCTAAATCGCCCACATCAGGTTCTCCAATTAGCACTTGCCAGTCCATGGGCATCTTGATTCGAAAATCACCTATCTGTAACACCAGTGCAGGTGCATTAAAACTTTCTAAAAAGATTAAAGGTATGTAATGGTAGTCTGGATTAGCTGAATCTGAATTATCCAATATGGCAAATCTCATATCATCAACTTCTTCAGGTAAATGGTCGAGATCGTAGGGTTTATTATCTAATGTAAGGATACGCATGAGTTTATTATAAGTGTATTGTCAGTCAAAGTCAACCGTTGTGAGTATGTTACGAACTTGTGTGGCCATTCGATTCTGCCACACAGGATCATCGGTATGATATCTAGGACTCATTTTAAACACTGGATGACCGCTTAAATTAGCGCATGCTCGAGATTTAAATTCACTCACGATTGACTCTATCAGTGGCACCAATGGCGCATCGGCTGCACCATATAATCCATTCCAATTAAATGCATATGGTAATCGTCGCTTTTCACATTCAAGAAACATGCCCCTGGCCATCACACAAGATTTAAAAAGATTCATCTGATCACACGTGGTGGCACGAAATAGATCTACTGCTAATTGTTGGTCGCTGTTTAATTGACTATTTCCGCTGCTGTACCATACTCTGTTATTGTAATCTTGCCCTGGCGGAATAAGAAATTCAATACGATCGGGCATGGTGAATCCCATAACTACTGCGTCCGGATTGAGTTGTAATCCTTGAAAGAACTGATATGCGATTATACCGTTGCTGCTGCCCGAGATACTACGCATGATGATTTCGTATTCGGGCAACATCTCACTCCAGTGTTGCCCTGGAAATTTAGGGTCAGGGCTCATAAAGCTATCGCCTACTACCAATAATTTTTTCATTGCCATGATAATTTCTCCTGAGTATACGGATACTCGGCGTCGTTGTAAAAAGTTTTACGTTTGGCCAAATGGCGTTTGCTAAATCTGCACGTACTAGTAATATCCCATATCTGCACATGATCTTTGTCTTCAGCTTTTCTAATACCTCGACCAATTGATTGAATAACACGAGTAAAACTTTTACCAGGTTCAAGCATGACTAGATTAAAAATTCTCGGTATGTTGATACCCACTGCTGCCACACCGTACGTGGCCACAATGATCTTGTCTGAACTGATGGCAACTTCATCGTATTCGTCTTGTCGAGCTTTGGCTTTGGTTGCACCTGATACAAACACAGCACGATCGCCCAGTCTTGCAACCAGTTCATGTCCTGCTGCCACCCGATCCACCAGCACTAGTGTATTGCCTGTTTCATTTACCTGCAATACCAGCTGAGCAATAGCATCTAATCTACCTGGTTCTTCCAGTAGATATTTTAATTCTTCTTGATAGGTTTTGTGGTCTCGAATGTCTACTAGTTGCACCACATTCACATGACATTGTGCTAGTACGCCGCGATCCTGTAATTCACTTGCGGCCAACTTGGATATTACCGGGCCTAAACTTACCAATAAACTTTGACTTTCAAATAGTTCTTTTGGAATAGTTCCTGTAAGACCCCAGCGAATTGGCACTGCGGCCATTACGCCTGTGAGCAGAGTTTTTAGTGCATCTGCTTTGGCCATGTGTACTTCGTCTACTATCACACACACAACATCTTCCAAGAACTCCTGGATAGTGCAATCACCTATGCCATTCTTTGTGTTCTTTAACAAGTTGTTTAGACTTTGCCAAGTGCAGATGGTGTGTTTGCGCCCGTATTCTTTTCTGTCACCAAAATAAACACCCACATCCAGTTCCATGTTGATGTAGTCTTTTTCAGTTTGTGTCACAAGACTTTTGTTGGGCACAATAACAATGCTGCGTCCATACTTGCTCACAGCATCACTCAGTGCAGCAGTCATAATGGTCTTGCCTGCACCCGTAGCTACTTCTTGCAAGCATTGTGGATTAGCTAAGAAATTGTTCACAATCTCAACTTGGTAGTCACGTAACAAGATAGGTTGCCCTTCTAACGGATGCCCTTTAGCCCATAATCTATTCTGATATGTGGTCTCAGTTACTTGATCAAATTCAAATGTAGTGGTGTATGCTCGTTGATCATCTAGTTCAATATCGTAGTTTTGTTTTTCTAATATAGGAATGATCTCTGGCAACAGATTCACATACGTGCTACCACCCAGTTGGAAATAAGCCACCTTACCATCCCACCGTCCCAGTCTCACAGCAGGAAGATAACGTGCGTAAGGCACATCGTATTTGAATTTCTTTACTAGATCTCTGCGGGTGTCAAGATCCAGGCCTTCAATTTTGATATTGACTTCGTCGCGTATTATAATAGTTGCTCTTTTCATTCTATGGATACTCGTGTAACATGTTGTCTTTGTGCAATCAGTTTAATTAAATCTTCTTTTGATCTTGTGTCTTGTAAATCAGCAACTGGATATCGCAACGGCATTGCATGTATATTATACACGTTTTCAATTCCACGAGCAAGGAAAAAATCTTGATGTTGTTGTAGATACTTTTCCATCACAGGTAATTTCTCTGAATTATCAATGTCAAAAAAAGGAATAACAAAATCTGCCGAGTAGTGTTGCCATGGTTGAAATGCATCATCACCTATGTATTGATCTTGATCATACGCAAGATTTTCCAATGTTTTTCCTATCTCTACATAATTTAAATACACAGTCCCAAATGGCACTGTCATTGATCCGTATTGCTTTGCTATGTTGGGATCTAATTTGTATATCTTGGGCATGCCAAACCATGTACACACCAATCTAGGATTGGCATATCCTACGCTTTCACATCTATGCACTGCTATATTGAGTTCTGCTAGTGCAGTCTGAACTGATTTGGGTGCGCGGATCCAAAAATCATGAGTCTGTTGATCTAATAGCCCATGATAAGTTTCAAATATGTGATGCAAATAATTTAAACAATCTTGATCTCGAATTGATGTAAAAGGTCTATCAATGATATATTGATACGAATTGATAGTGTCGATACATGTGCGTATATAAGTTTCTGCTCGAATTATTTGTTGTTCTACCGAATCGAAATTATAAAATCTTTCAGGATCATCCAATGGCCAAGCGTCACGAATACTCATACGTTCGACCCAAGCGGCTGCTATAGGAGTAGTTCTAATAGCAAAACGCAATTGGATAGGATCTGTGGTGCCTAGATCAAGTACAAGATATGACATTGTGCTAGTATATAGCCTACAGTAGAAAAAGTCAAAAAAACAGGCACCAAAGTGCCTGTATAAAAGAGTCGCCGGGCTAGAAAAACGTCTGCGACTCTGTTTGGGACTAGCCCAAAATCTCAATCGGTTATAATCAGAATTTGAAACCCGGCTTCCACAGCCTCGTCGGCTTCGTACTTGGTATCTACAGCATACAAAAATATATCACCATCCCAAATCTCGTACATACAGTCTCCTTAAAAAATCAAATTCAAAAGCAGGGCCAAATTCCAGGCGCTTAGACATATCCAAAACCATCCAAATATATTTTGCTGTCGTTCAAAACTGCCTTTGGCCAGCCAGCCTTGCAACAACATAAACAACACTGACCAATCCATGGCACTCATACCCTTTAGGCTGCTTTCATGCAAGTGGTCTCTGCAAGACGTTTCCAGTTGCCTTCGCTGAGTTTACGCAAGTCGGCAATCTTCAATGCCATACGCAAGCTCATCTCACGCAGTCGAGACTGATTTGTTTCCATGAACTCAAAGATTGCGTCTTGTGTTTCTGGCTCAAAATCGTAACCCTCAAACAACACACCATCTTTGGCAATCTGCTTGATACGCAGGATCTTGTCACGCATGGTGTCCAAGGTCAAGTCCAAGTAGTGGCAGCGCGATTGCAGTGCATCCAAGTGATCCCGCAACTTCTGCGATTTCATTGTTTCAAACTTCAAGTTGGTGATGAAGATCACTGAGCCTTTGAAGTCGAAGCTGTCTGGGATGCCTTCACGACGCAGAGTGGAACTCTCGCTCAACCAAGAAATCTTACGCTTCTTGCCAGAGTCCAGTGCGCCTTTCAGCAAGTTCAGTGCAACGTCATCAACCAAGATTGAGTCGCAGTCATCAAACACCAGCACACAATTTTCGTCGCTGTACTTGTAAAGGGTTTGATACAGTCCAATAGGAGTTGCCGAACCTTTGACAACTTCTGCACGGAGGCGCTTGCCTGCGATACGATCAAACAGGGTGGCTTTGTCAATTTCTTGCTCAACACCAAAGCTCTTGCCCACGCCCGGAGGGCCGCTTACGATCATGGCACGAATACCACCGTCGATTGCAGCACGAGTCATTTCAGTAAGAATTTCAAAACGCTCGCGAATACGATCCATTGCAGCTTCTTCAGTTTCGGCAGCAACAAAGGATGTGACAGGCACTGCGGGTGCATGTACAGTATCACCATTTACCATCTCATAGTCAGAGATAGCGTCAACGCGGATGCGAACAGCAGACGGGCAGTTAGGAAAGTGTCCGTCATTTTGCACTGTGACAAAGCCGCCTTTGGCACCTGTTTGAAAACCGCTTACCAGCGTGAAGCTTTGGTTGCTAACAGTCTTGCCGCGGTACTCGCCGCGAATAATACGAATTGCGCTCATGGTTTCTAGCCCCGTTTTGTTAATATGCCACTATTGTAGCAGTTGTTGAAATACCGGTCAACTCCTTTTTGCAGGATTTTTCCAACTTTTTTTGCAAAAACTGTGGGCTTTTTGCCACATTATTAAGCAGTTTTTTTGTTGGTATCTTTGTTGACATGCAGCTATTATAGCCGATCATGCAATACCAGTCAACCGGGCTAGTTCAGCGCCAGTGTTGTTTTATTACAACATCGTTGGTTTCGTGCGGCTTAGGATCTCCATGGAATACCAATACACTATTGCTGGGAGCAAGTATAGTGCCGCGCCCGGGTCTGTTGTAGGTTCTGTTGTTGAAGTTCATGCCGCCGTCCAGCGCAGTCCATCTCCAACTCACAACGCGATCAGGATCCATGAATCGACGTTTTTCCGGAGCAATAACTGTGGTAAGATATTCCTGATCACCACCGTGTTGATATCTGCTGATTATTTTGCTAGCACCGTTTTGCTCAAAGTTTGACCACACATGGGACCATTTGGTAGTATCCCAGTACATCACGGATGAGTTCATGTTTTGTACATCTGCTTTCCATAACACTCTGAAATCCCGTATGGTCCAAAAATAAAATGGACTGAGATTTACCATCCAATCTATATTATCAACGATCACTGTGTCTAGGTCAAAGTACAGCAATTGCCCAGAATGGTGTGCTGGATTGAACATCTGCATTTTGTACCACCAGCTGCGTTTACGGCCACTGATGCCAGTCCATTCCACTAGATTGTGTCGGATCATGTGTGGTGGTACTGATCGACTGGCTTCTGTATACACATGCAATCTTATACCGCGGGTCAAGTGGCGACTCAACATGCTGTGTAATTTTTCTACGTAAACCCAATCATATCCATTGCCATGAATCACACAGGCACAATCCACAGGACCGGTGGGTGTATTCTCTGGATTTATTTGTTTTTTTGCTCGATGTGCTTCTCTCTCAGCACGATGCAGATCTTTTTCACGTTGGGTAGCCACTTTACTATTCCGGTGGATTATTCCAATACGCTGGATATTGTCGTAGTACAGTCTGCACTGCGTCTGGATACGTGATGTTTATAGTATGTGTGGTACATTTGTGGTTGATTGCGGATATAGTGTCTAGTTGTTTAAATGCTGACAATATTTGTTCAGGATCTCTATGCTGACTCTCTATACAACTTACTACTTTATTGCGTATGAGATCATCAGTTCCTATCCAGGTCCAATGCCATCCCACTGGTATTTTTAATCCTACACAATGATTGCGATCTTTTCTTTTAACGCTATTTCCTTTGTATAGTTCGTGCGGAGTATCAAACATCCTACAACGTGCTACTACTGATCCTTTCCATCCGCGATCAGCACGTTGATCAAACTTATACATAAACATTTCAAATCCACAGGTCACTGGTTGATCATGCTGATCCATTAATGCAACAATATCTGCCCAGCATTCTGGATTGATTATCTCATCAAGATCACCGTGTATCACAATGTCGTCAGGATCGCAGTCGATCAGTGCAGGTGCTATTGCTTGACGCATCATTGTTTC
>SESG01011314.1_pt1 | contig 26714 bp, 24 predicted proteins | sample 3171421 | NCBI WGS metagenome assembly SESG01 (sample SAMN10866946, study PRJNA518727) | freshwater metagenome | biome: subpolar coniferous forest; feature: holomictic lake; material: water; isolation source: holomictic Lake 227, 6 m and 8 m depth | place: Canada: near Kenora, Ontario | collected...
GTGAATAGATCTGTGTCCAGATCGCGGAATTCATGCAATCCCTCCCGGGATGGTGGAGCTTCAGTCCTTCCGGGCGGCGGCCCGGTCGGCGAGAAAAACGATCGATCGATACGGAATACCACCGTGCAGCGCGAGACCGATCTCGCAGGTGCGGCTGTTCGAGACTCCCTCCGTGCAACCCTTCACACCAGCGGCCAGTTCCGAGAGCGCGGCCGCGTTCAACTCCGGGAACGAGAAGCCCCGGTCCCCGGCGAAACCACAGCATCCCACCCGCGGCGGGACGACCACCTCGGCGGCACAGGCGCGGGCCACCGCCTCGAGCTTGGCGCCCACGCCCATCTTCGTGCTGCTGCAGGTGACATGGACCGCCACCCGCCCGGCGAGGCGCTCGAAGCGCAACTTGTCGAGCAGGTGGTCGTGGATGAACTCGGCCGGCTCGAGCAGGAGGAGCTTCGAATCCATCTTCTTGCGCATGCGCTGCAGGCAAGGGCTGGTGTCGCAGAGGATGGGGATGCTCCCGCCCTCGCTGGCGGCGACGAGCGCGCGCTCCAGCTCGCCCGACTTGGCGTCGGCCACGTCGCGGAAGCCCTTCGAGTCGAAGGCCAGTCCGCAGCAGAGGGACGAGAGCGCCTCGGGGAAGATGACGTCGTAGTCGGCCTTCTCGAGGAGCGACAGGGTGGCCTCGAACACGGCGCGTCCGTCCTCGTCCCCGCGCGGCGCCCCCATGGTGCGGGCGATGCACGACGGGAAGTAGACCACCGAACGCCCCTTGCCGCGCCGGACGCTCCGGAGCGGGGTCGCCGGAGCCGCCCGGGGCATCTGGGCGTTCCACTGCGGGAGCCATTCGCCCGCCATTCCGCGGGCGCCCCGGGAGAGGGCTCCGAGAAGACCGGGGCCGAGGACGGCATGAGCCGCGTCGGCGGCAGCGAGGCCTCGGCGGGCCCATGCGGTGGTGCCGGCCATGTCCTCGGCCAGCTTGCGGGCCCGATGGCGCGCCTTCTCCGACCAGCCGGCGCTCCGCAACTGCTTCACGAACTCGCCGGTGTCGATGGAGACCGGGCAGGCCGTGGCGCAGAGGCCGTCGGTGGCGCAGGTCTCCTCCCCTTCGTAGACGAACGCCTCGGCGAGCCGCGCCCGCCGCTCCGGATCCTCTCCGGTGCGACCGAGGCGGGTGATCTCCCGCTGCACGGTGATGCGCTGGCGCGGCGTGCTGGTCACCGGCCGCGACGGGCACTTGGGCTCGCAGAATCCGCACTCGATGCACTTGTCGATGATGGGATCGACCGGCGGCATCGCCTTCAGATTCTTGACGTGGGCGAGCGGGTCGTCGTTCAGGATGACGCCCGGGTTCAGGATGCCGCGGGGGTCGAAGAGCGCCTTCACCCGCTTCATGATCCCGTAGGCCTTGGAGCCCCACTCCATCTCCACGAAGGGGGCCATGTTGCGGCCGGTGCCGTGCTCCCCCTTGAGCGAGCCGTCGAAGCGCTTCACCACGACCTCGCAGACCTCATCCATCAGGGTCTGGTAGCGGCTCACCTCGGCGGGGGTGCCGAAGTCCTGGGTGAAGGTGAAGTGGAGGTTCCCGTCGAGGGCGTGGCCGAAGATGATCCCCTCGTCGTAGCCGTGCTTGCGCATGGCCTGGTCGAGGAAGAGCGTGCCGGCGGCCAGGTGCTCGATGGGGAAGGCCACGTCCTCGATGACCACCGTGGTGCCGATCTTGCGACTGCCACCGATGGCCGGGTAGAGGCCGCGGCGCACGTCCCAGAGCCGCTCCTGCTCGGCCTTCACGTCGGTGAACCGGACCGGGCCGAGCTTGCGCACCTCGTCCACGAGCCGCGCGGCCTCGTCGGCCTGCCGGAGTAGCTCCGCCCGGTCGGCGGCGCGCGTCTCCACGAGGAGCACGCAGGCGGCCGGACCGAGCTCGGCGAGGTGGGCCGGCATGCCCGGCTTCTCCTGCACCGAACGGATGGAGGCCCGGTCCATCATCTCGACCGCCGACACGGGCCCGCCGCGCAGGCGCATCGTGGCGATCGCGGCCTGCTCGATGTCGGGGAAGAGCACCAGCGCGCTGGCCTTGAACGGGTGGTCCGGGACCGTGCGCAGCGTCACCTCGGACATGAAGGCGAGCGTGCCCTCCGAGCCCACCAGGAGGTGGACCAGGATGTCGACCGGGTCGTGGTGATCCACGAAGGCATTGATGGAGTAGCCGGTGGTGTTCTTGATCCGGTACTTCTCGCGGATCCGCCGGGTCAGGACGGGATCGGCGGCGATCTCGTCCCGCAGCGCGGCCAGTCCGTCGAGGAGCGGCGCGTGGGTCTCCCGGAGCCTCTGCCTCGAGGCCGGGTCACCGGAGTCCACGCGGGTGCCGTCGGCGAGCACGAGCCGCATCGACTCCACGGTCTGGTAGCTGTTCAGCGCGGTGCCGCAGCACATCCCGGCGGCGTTGTTGGCGACGATGCCGCCGATCATGCAGGCACCGATGGAGGCCGGGTCGGGCCCGATCTTCCGTCCCATCGGGGCCAGGAAGGCGTTGGCCTCGGCGCCGATGACGCCCGGCTCGAGGACGATCCGCTCCCCCTTGTCCTCGATCCGCCAGCCGCGCCAGCCTCCGGCGAGCACGATGAGCACCGAGTCGGAGATGGCCTGTCCGGAGAGGCTCGTGCCGGCCGCACGGAAGGTGACCTTCACACCCAGCCGCGAGGCGAGCTCGACGAGGCGCGCGACCTCGTCGGGCGTGTTCGCGCGCACCACGATGCGGGGGATGAGCCGGTAGAATCCGGCGTCGGTACCGAAGGCGAGCGTGCGGTACGGGTCGCACATCATGCGATCCGCGGGGACGAAGGTGCTCGCCTCGTCCCAGAATTGCCGGTGGGACACGGGCAGCTTCAGGTGATCGAATCCGCTGACTCGCCCCATCGCCATCCTCGCTTTCGCTCAGCCGGGCAGGGATGCTAGCACCCTTCACACCGGAACCGACGACGAGAATCGTGGGGGCGAAACTGTGAATCCCACCAGAGCCTAGCCGAAGCTCTTCTCGGCCTGCTCCTGCTCCTCCTTGCAGCGGATGCAGAGCGTCGTCACCGGGCGAGCCTCGAGCCGCTTCGGGGAGATCTCCTCCTCGCAGCGCTCGCAGATGCCGAACATGCCGCCGTCGATCCGGGTCAGCGCCTTCTCGATCTTCGCGAGCAGGAACTTCTCCCGGTCGCGCAGGCGGAAGATCATCGACTGCTGGTACTCGCTGGAGGCCTGGTCGATCTCGTCGGGCAACTCGTTCGTGTCGACGCTCGACTCCTCCGACAGCGTCTTCTTCGCCGAGGCGAGAAGCTGCCGCTTCGACTCCTCGAGCATCATCTTGAACCGCTTGAGATCCTTCTTGTTCAAGCGCCAACTCCTCTCGGCGAGCACCCCCTGCGGGGCGTCCCGGGAAAAAGGAACGGGGAGGCTATTCGCCGTCCACCGGCGTGTCAAGGAGGGCCCGAACGGCGTGGACATCCCGTCGGACCTCGTCTAGACCGGTGCCATGGGAGAGGGACGGATCGAACGAGCTTTCGTGACGACTGCGCTCGCCCTGGCGACGCGCCCGGAGGTGGACCGGCTCGTCTTCGTGTCCGACGCCCCGCTCGCCACGAGCGACCTGCGCGGCCGCCCCATCAAGCGGAAGCTGGTCTACGCGGTCACCACCGAGATGCTCGCAAGCCAGCTCATGGCGCGGAAGTACTCCGCGGTGGTCATCCCCCCGTTCGGATACTCCCGGGTGGAGAAGGTCCGGGTGGCGATCGTGGCCTGCCAGAGCGAGGGGCTGGTCAAGGAAGGCGACACGGTGCTCGCGCTGGCCGGGCACGACCGGAGCCTCGACACCCTGGTCCGCATCCGCATCGGCGCCGACGACGAGGAGGACCGGGTCCAGCTGAACGCCCTCGACCTCCCCGAGGCCCACAGCGCCCAGGTGACGGAGCAGGTGATCCACGTGGCACTCGAGGTGGGCGCCCAGGGGTACGAGGGGCACCCGGTGGGCACCATCTTCATCGTGGGCGCCTCCCCCCGGGTGATGGAGCAGAGCCGCCAGATCACCTTGAACCCCTTCCAGGGCATGAGCGAGTCGGAGCGCAACGTGATGGACCCCACCATCCGGGATGCCCTGAAGACCTTTGCCTTCCTCGACGGCGCCTTCGTGATCCGGGAGGACGGCACGGTGCTCGCCGCCGGCCGTTATCTGCAAGCCGGAAAGGCCGAGGCCCGGTTGCCGATGGGGCTCGGGGCGCGCCACCGCTCCGCCGCCGCCATGACCTCCGCCATCCCGGGCGCCATCGCGGTCACCGTCTCCCAGACCACCGGCACGGTCCGGGTGTTCCGCGACGGCGAGATCGCGCTCGAGCTGACGCAGTCGGCGCGCCGCCTCTGATCCCCGGGCTCCCCTTGTCGATCCCCTCCCCCTCCCCCGGAGCCGTTCCCGGCCGCGCACCGAGCGACGCCGCGCTGGCCTTCCTCCTCGTCGCCGCCTCCACGCTCCTGCACGTGGCCTACGCCGGCGCCTTCCCGCTCACGCCGCAGGAGGCCTATTACTGGCAGTACGCGCGCCACCCGGCCCTCTCCTACTTCGACCATCCTCCCGCGGCGGCCTGGACCATCCGGGCCTTCACGCGGTTCCTGGGGGACTCGGAGCGGGCGGTGCGCCTCGCCGCCGCCTCCTGGTCGGCGGTCTTCTGCCTCTTCTTCTTCCTCGCGGGCCGGCGGCTCCTCGGCTCCCGGGGCGCGCTCGCGGCGGTGGCGGTGATGCTCGTCACCCCGTTCTTCTCGCTGGGGCAGACCATCATCACCCCCGACGACCCGCTCGTCGCCGGCTGGATCGCCGCCTTCTACTTCACCGTCCGTGCACTGCAGGACGAGCGGCCGGTGTGGCTCCTCGCCGCCGGGGCGGCCACCGGCGTGGCGGCCCTCGGCAAGTACACCGGGTTCCTGCTCCTGCCGCAGATCCTGGCGGCGCTGCTCCTCGACCCGCGGGGGCGCCGGATGCTCGCCGGGCCCTGGCCCTGGCTGGGGGCGGTTCTCTCGCTCGTCCTCTTCTCCCCGGTGGTGATCTGGAACGCCACCCACGGCTGGGCCAGCTTCGGCTTCCAGTTCGGGAAGCGCGGGCACGACATGCACCTCGAGCCGGTGCTCGTCGGCCGCTTCTTCGGGCTCCAGTCGCTCGCGGTCTCCCCGATCCTCTTCCTCGTCCTGCTCGCCGCGATGGTCGTCGCGGCCCGGCGGTGGCGCGACGAGACGATGCGCCTGTGCGCCCTCTTCTCGGTCCCGATGATGGCCATCTGGACGGTGGTCTCCCCCTTCCACTGGGTGAAGATGAACTGGGCCGTCCCGGTCTACCCCACCGCGACGCTCGCGGCGGTGGCGCTCTACGCGGCCCGCCCGGCCCGGTGGCGCGCCCTCGCCATCGCGGCGCTGTCGCTCGCGGTCCTCTCCACCGCCTTCCTCACCCTCATGCCGGTGGCCCCCTGGCTCCCCTTCCCGGCCCGCGACGACACCACCGCCGGCTGGAAGCCGCTGGCCGCGCGGGTGGAGGCCATCCAGCGTGAGGCCGGCCCGCTCCCCGTCGTCGGCTGCTTCTACCGGACCGCCAGCACGCTGGCCTTCAACCTGCCCGGCCGCCCGGAGACCTTCTCCTCCAACGCCTTCGGCGAGCCCGGACTGGCCTACGACTTCTGGCGTGACCCCCGGGAACTCATCGGGCGCGACGTGCTGCTGGTCCTCGACGACCGGGACGCCGGATGGTGCCTCCCCCGCACGGAGCGCTGCGCACCGCTCGTCCCGCTCGAGCCGCTCGAGGTGCTGCGGGGAGGGAACCGGGTCACCACCTTCCGGTTCTGGCGCTGCGGCTACCTGGGGCCGCCCGACAGGCCTCGCGGCTAGACGGGCGACCCGGCTTCGCAGACTCCGCGCAGCAGGCACTCCGCGCAGAGTTCCGGAGAGCGGCGGGGCGGACACCCCCCGCTCATCCCGAGGTGGCAGAGGGCGAAGTCGAACCGGACCGGGTCGTCGGGATCGACGAGGCGCAGCGCCGCGGTGACCTCCTCGGCGGTTCGCCAGGAGAGGTCGTCGCGCCGGGTGAGGCCGAGCCGCCGCGCCACCCGGGCCACGTGGGTGTCGAGCGGTACGACGAGCAGCGCGGGCGAAACGCCCTTCCAGATACCCAGGTCCACGCCGTCCGGACCTCGCACCATCCAGCGCAGGTAGAGGTTCCATCGCTTGGCCGCCCCGCCCGCCCCCGGGTCGGGGCAGAGGTGCCGGAGGCCGCGACCGCCGCGACCGGCCAGGATCGCGAGAGCCGGAGGGGCCTCCCTGAACTCCGAGGCGAGCCGGGTGAGCGCGGTGCGCATCCGACCCTCCCCCTCGGCCGGCTCCCCGAGCAGCGCCGCCATGCGGCCGCCGATCGACCCGTGCCGCTCGCGCATCCATCCGGCCGCCGCCAGCAGCGCCGCCACGTCCTCCCCGGTGTTGAACCGGTAGCGGAACTCCGCGAAGGGGCGCGCGTCTGGATTCCGGGCGAGCTGGAGCGCGAACGCGGCGGGGGACGGGGCGCAGGCGGCGAGCACCGCGGCCACCTTCTCCTTGAAGACATCCGCCCGCCCGTAGGCCAGGCTGGCGGCGACGAGACCGGCCACCTCGGCGTCGCCCGGGTCGGGGTACCGTCGAGGGAACTCGACCGGGTCGGCCGAGAGGCGCGCGGCCGCGTCGAATCCGCGCTGGAACCGATCGAGGACCGGGGCCAGATCGGCCGCCACCCGCCGTCCCTTGCGCGCCCGCCGCCTCGCCATCCTATCCGCCGTGGCCGCCCGCCCCCGGCGCGTGGCGCGAGAGCTCGAAGACCACGTGGCCGAGCTCGGGAGCGATGAGCCGTTCCCAGGCGAGGCGAACCGCCGCGGTGGAGCCGGGGACCGAGAAGACGGCCCTCCCCTGCCAGGCGCCGGCCACAGCGCGGGAGAGCATGGCGGCGCTTCCGATCTCCTGGAAGGAGAGCATCCGGAAGAGCTCGCCGAACCCGTCGATCCGCTTCTCGAGGAGCCCCGCCACCGCCTCGTAGGTACGGTCGCGCCCGGAGAGGCCCGTCCCCCCGTTCACGATCACGGCCTCAGCCCCCGCAGCGGCCGCCTCGGCGAGGGCGGCACGGATGCGATCGGGCTCGTCGGGCACCACGCGGTAGCCCGCCAGCGCGTGGCCGGCCTCGGCGAGCGCCCGCTTCAGCCAGGCGCCGCTCACGTCCTCTGCCTCACCGCGGGTATCGGAGGCGGTCACCACGAAGACCCGGACCGGCCGGTCGCCCGCGCGTCGATGCTCCTCGTGTCCCATGTTCGCGGTTATACATCGGGCATGGTCGACAAGGTCGCGGTGGCCCGGGCGCTGCGGGAGCTGGGGATGCTGCTCGAGGTCCAGGGCGAGAACCCGTTCAAGGTGCGGGCCTACGAGAACGGCGCCCGCGCGCTGGAGGAGCTGCCGGGCGGCCTCGACGAGGTGATCGCCGCCGGCACGCTCACCGAGATCCCGGGCATCGGCAAGGCGCTGGCCGCGAAGATCGAGGAGCTGGCGAGGACCGGCAGGCTCGAGCTCCTCGACCGGACCCGCGCCGCCCTGCCGGCCGGGATCGGCGAGATGCTGCGGATCCCCGACCTGGGTCCGAAGAAGATCGCCGCCCTCCACGCCGCGCTCGGGATCGGGAGCGTCCCGGATCTGGAGCAGGCCTGCCGCGAGGGGCGCGTCCGCGAGGTGAAGGGATTCGGGGAGAAGACGGAACGGAAGATCCTGGAGGGCATCGAACGGCTGCGCACCGCCTCCGCCCGCGTCCGGCTCCCGGAGGCCCGGGAAGTCGGTGAGCGGCTGGTGCGGCGGCTCCGGGAGAGCGGCGCCGCGGAGCAGGTGGAGCTGGCCGGGTCGGCGCGCCGATGGAAGGACACGGTGGGCGACCTGGACCTGGTGGCCGGGTCGCGGGAGCCGGCGCGACTCTCTGCGGTGCTCTGCGCGGCCCCCGGTGTGGAGTCGGTGGTCGCGCACGGGGAGACCAAGACCACCGTCCGGATGGCCGGCGGGCTGTCGGTGGACCTGCGGGTGGTGCCGCCGGAGGACTATCCGAGCCTGCTCCTCCACATGACCGGTTCGAAGGAGCACAACGTCCGGCTCCGGGCCCTGGCGCGGGAGGCTGGTTTCACTCTTAGTGAATACGGACTGGAGCGACTCGCCGACGGCCGGAAGGTCCCGGTCCACGCCGAGGCGGATGTCTACCGGGCCCTCGGCCTTCAACCCGTACCGCCGGAGCTCCGTCAGGACACCGGCGAGGTGGAGGCGGCCCGCGAGGGGAAGCTCCCGGCCGAGCTCGTGACCCTCGGCGATCTCAAGGGCATGGTCCACGTCCACACCCGCTGGTCGGACGGACGGGCCTCGGTGGAGGAGATGGCCCGGGCCGCGCAGGAGATGGGCATGGAGTACCTCGCCATCACCGACCACAGCCGGAGCGCCTCCTACGCCGGAGGGCTCGACGAGTCGCGACTGCGCGCCCAGTGGGACGAGATCGCCCTGGTCCAGACGAAGGTGCGCATCCGGCTCCTGCGCGGGACCGAGGCGGACATCCTGGAGTCGGGCGCCCTCGACTGGTCCGACGCGGTGCTCGAGCAGCTCGACGTCGTGGTGGCGAGCGTCCACTCCCGCATGAAGATGGACACGGAAGCCATGACCGGGCGCATCCTCCGCATGCTGGAGCTGCCGGTCTTCAAGATCTGGGGGCACCCCACCGGCCGGCTGCTGCTCGAGCGGGAACCCTACGGGCTCGACATGGAGAAGGTGATGGACGCCGCCGCCACCTCCCGCGTGGCGCTGGAGGTGAACGGCGATCCCCACCGGCTCGACCTGGAACCGCGCCACCTGCGCATGGCGCGGGAACGGGGCATCCCGGTGGTGCTCGCGACCGACGCCCACTCGGTGGCCGGCCTCTCGAACCTGCCCTACGCGGTCATGACCGCCCGGCGCGGATGGGTGGAGCGCGACGAGGTGCTGAACGCGCTCCCGGCCGCGAAGTTCACCGCCCGGGTCCGCCCCGGGGCGGGGTAGAGTCGCGCCCCATGTCCGCCCTGCGCAGCCGCCGCGTCCAGCTCACCGGGCTGCTCATGCTCTCCTCGGGCATGCCGCTCGGCTTCGTCATGAACACCCTCCAGGTGTTCCTGCGCGGGGCCGGGGTGAGCCTCAAGACCATCGGCTACGCCCAGATGGTCTCGATCCCCTGGTCGTTCAAGTTCCTCTGGGCCCCGCTCGTGGACCGCTACGCCATGCCCTTCCTGGGGCGCCGGCGCGGCTGGATCGCGGCGATGCAGCTCGCCCTCGCCAGCGGCCTGGGTGCGCTCGCCGCCTACGTGTCTCGCCACCTGGTCCCCGGGCCGGGCGGCCACGACGTGCTGGCGGCCGGCGCGGTCACCGGCGTCGTGCTCTTCGCGCTGGCCATCGCCTTCTTCTCCGCCACCCAGGACATCGCGCTGGACGCCTGGACCGTGGAGGTGCTCGACAAGGACGAGGTCGGCCCGGCCAGCGGGCTGCGCATCCTCTGGTACCGGATCGGCATGCTGGCGGCGGGGGCGCTCGCCATCTTCGCCTCGGAGTGGGTCCCCTGGCCGTGGGTCTTCGCCGGCCTGGGCGCGGTATTCGTGGCGCTGGTGCTCCTCACGGTGGTGGCGCCCGATCCGGTCGTCCCCTCCCGGACGCCCCGCACCTTCCAGGAGGCGGTGGTCGAGCCCTTCGTGAACTTCTTCCGGCGCCCCAAGGCGCTCGAGGTCGCCCTCTTCCTGGTCTTCTACAAGTTCGGCGACAACGTGGGCGGGTCGATGGTGAACCCGTTCCTGGTGGACCTCTGCTTCTCCAACGCCGAGATCGGACTGATGGTGAAGACCATCGGGACGGCGGCCACCATCGGCGGCGCCGCCGCCGGCGCGGCGGTGATGACCCGGCTCGGGATCGGCCGGGCCCTCTGGGTCTTCGGCCTGGCGCAGGCAGCGGGGAACCTGCTCTACGCCATCGCGGCGGCCACCCACCCGGGTGCGACGAGCGTCGCGCTCTGCGGCGGCGCCACGGTCTCCGCGGCCACCCGGGTGGCCACCTACGTGGCCGTGGCCGGCGAGTACGCCTCCCAGGGGATGGCCACCTCCGCGCTCCTCGCCTACCTCACCCGCCTCTGCGACAAGCGCTACGCAGCCAGCCAGTACGCGCTGCTCTCCAGCCTCTTCGGCCTCGGGCGGACCCTGTCCGGCCCGCTCAGCGGCGAGATGGCGGTACGGCTCGGGTATCTCTGGTTCTTCGTGGGAGCGGCCCTGCTCGCGCTGCCCGGCATGGCGCTGTTGCAGCGGGTGGCGCCGATTCAACAGCGGGACCTCCCGGAAGGGGAGATCCCGCAATCCTGACCTACGCCCCCGAGCGCCCCTTCGCCTCCGCGGCGAGGGTTCGCGAGGAGAACCCGGGCGTCTGGCTGTACTCGTCGGCGCCCAGGGAGGAGAACGGCCGCGCGGCGGCCCGGTCGGCCGCGAGGGCCGCGTCGGTGAGGCGCGACGGGCGGACGAGCCAGGGGTCCTTCTCGTAGGAGACGGGCGGGCCCCGGAGCAGCCGCTTCTCGTCGTAGATCTGCCCCTCGCGCGTGTAGGTGGCCGTGGGATGCTCCCCGGTGTCCATCCGGATGGCGTCCTTCGGGCAGGCCTCCACGCAGAAGCCGCACACCACGCAGCGGAGCTCGTCGATGACGAACTTCACCGGGTACTTCTCGATGGGGTCCCCCTCGACCTCGCCGGCCTCGATGTAGATGCACTGGGCCGGGCAGGCGGTGGCGCACATGTAGCAGGCCACGCAGCGCGGGCTGCCGTCGGCGCGGGGCACGAGCCGGTGCAGGCCGCGGTAGCCGATGGGGTACGGAACCTTCTCCTCGGGGTACTGCACCGTGGCCACGCGGTTGTGGGTGCGGTCGCGTTCCAGGATGTCGGGGTTGGGGTCGCGGGAGAAGAAGGCGTTGCGCCAGAAGGTCTTCACCACGAGGCCGATGGCCTGGAAGATCTCCGGGAAGTAGAGGCTCTCGCGGACGTCGGCCGGTCGATTGTCGATCGTGTAGGGCATGGTCAGTGTCCGGCGGCGTGGGCCGCGTGGCCGTGGGCGTCGCCGGCATCGTGGCCGGCGTGGGCGCCCTTGGGCCGGGCCACCGCGAGGGTGATTCCGAAGATGGCGACGATCTCCACCACCCCGATCCAGGCGAGCAACTCCAGGCTGGGGTCGGCCAGCACGGCCGCGCCGGTGACGAAGACGTTGACGATGGCGCCGGGCAAGAGGAGCTTCCAGCAGAGCGCCTGGATCTGGTCGTAGCGGAAGCGGGGCAAGAGCCAGCGGATGATGAGCTGCAGCCAGGTGAGGAAGATCACCTTGGCCAGGAACGCCGCAGCGCAGACCGCCCCGAAGAGCACGGGGTCGAGGTGGGCCTTGAGCCAGCCCTCGAAGAAGATGGGGTGCCAGCCGCCCAGGAAGACCGCCGCGGTGATGGCGCCCAGGATCACCACCTCGACGAACTCGGCCAGGAAGAGCAGGCCGAACTTCATGCCCGAGTACTCGAGGAAGTAGCCGACGATCTCGCTCTCCCCCTCGGGGAGGTCGAAGGGCGCGCGCTTCGTCTCGGCGAAGGAGCTCGTGAAGAAGACCAGGAACCCGAGCGGCTGGAGGAGGAGGCCGATGGCCGGGATGGGGCCGATGACGTCGACGCCCTGCGCGATGGCCATCGCCTGCAGATTCACGGTCTTGTAGGCGATCATCACGCCCACGAGCGACATCCCCAGCGAGACCTCGTAGCTGATCATCTGGGCGCTGGCGCGGACCGCGCCCAGCATGCCCACGCGGCTGTTGGAGGCCCAGCCGGCGAGCGTGGTGCCGTACACCGAGAGGCCGGCCAGCGCGAAGACCCAGAGGAGGCCGGCGTCGGGGCTGGCCACCCACATCCCCACCTGCTGCCCGAGCACCCGGACCTCGGGGCCGACCGGGACCACCGCGAAGAGCGCGAAGGTGGGGGAGAAGGCGAGCACCGGGGCCAGCTCGAAGAGGAACTTGGAGCGGGCCACCGGGAAGGTGGACTCCTTCGTCAGCATCTTCAGCGCGTCGGCGAGCAGGTAGGGCACTCCGCCCAGGGGGAACTTGCCGCCCACCAGGATGCGGTTCGCGCCGATCCGGTCCTGCATGGCGGCCGACCATTTGCGCTCGGCCACGGTGAGGAGCGCGGCCACCGTCATCAGGGTGACGGCCATCAGGGTGATGGCGTTGACGATGGAGCTCCCGAAGAACCCGGGGTAGCCCAGCGCCACGGCCGCCTGCGCGCCCAGGGCCGCGAGCGCGTAGAAGGCGGCGAAGAGCCCCACCAGCCCGACGAGGACCGCCCCGATGACCAGCCACATGCCCACGAATCGCTTCACGGCGGTCTCCTCTCAGGGGTTCGGCAACCGGCTCCACTCGACGTTTCCGTTCGCGTCGAGGGGCATGCGCTCGCGGTGCCCGGGCAGCCGTCCGTCGGTCGTGCCGGCGGGGAGCGGCTCGATCCCCTTGCGCCGATCGACGGAGGGGAGCGACGCCCAGGCGTATCCGGGGAGCTGATCGGCCACGCGCCGGCCCAGGTCCTCGAAGACCTCGCGGGCGCTGCTCCAGCGGGAGGTGAGCCCGAGCACCCGGCCGATCTCGCCGGCCAGTCCCCAGTGGGGAAGCGACTCGCCCCGCGGCCAGTAGGCCAGCTCGAAGCGCTGCGCCCTGCCCTCGAAGTTCACGAAGGTCCCGTCCGACTCGGGGGCGGGGGACGCCGGGAGCAGCACGGTGGCCGCGGAGGCGAGCGCCCCCTCGTTCACCGCCTGGACCACCCGCACCTCGGCCCGGGCGAGCGCGTCGGCGAGCTCCGGCGCGGGCAGCTCGGCCCCCACCGCCCAGATCGCCTTCACCTTCCCGGAGGCCACCGCCGCGGCGAGCTCCGACGCCGGCTTCACGGCCATGCCGAAGGCCCGGGCCACCATCGCCAGGCCGGCCCGGTTCGGGTTCTGGTCGGCGCGGCGGAGGAAGTCGTCCTGCCAGCCGTCGGGACGCCCGCCCACGTACACCTCGGAGAGCTTCAGCCCGTCGCGGGCCACGAGCGCCGCGGCCAGCAGGTCCTCGAGCGAGGCCGTGGGGGAGGCGATCCAGGCGAGCGTCCCCTGCCCCGCGTGCGCGGACAGGACCCGGGCCGCCTCGGCCACCGCCGCGGCGCGCCCGCCCTTCGCGGAGAGCACCCGGTCGTCGTTGAAGTGCTTGTAGGAGAGGCGCCCCTCGTCGCAGATCCACTCCCGGTTGACCTGCTCGTTCTCCCGGGGGCGGTAGCGGTAGGTGCCGTCCCGCATGTAATCGAGGAAGACGTTGCAGCCTCGGGCGCAGCCGGTGCAGAGGGAGCGGGCGCTGGAGAGGAACCAGACCCGGCCGCGGAAGCGGAAGTCGGTGGAGGTGAGCGCACCCACCGGGCAGAGATCGACCACGTTGCCCGAGTAGCGGTCGTCGAGCGGCAGGCCGGGCGCGGTGGTGATGACCGAGTGGCTGCCGCGGGCGTCCACGCCGAGCTGCGGGTTCTGCCGGACCTCCCGCAGGAAGCGGACGCAGCGGGTGCAGAGGATGCAGCGCTCCTGATCGAGCACCACGAGCTTCCCGAGCGGGACCCGCTTGCCCAGCTTCACCTTGGGCTGGTCGTAGCGGGAGGCCTGGGTGTCGTACTTCATGTAGAAGTCCTGCAGCTTGCACTCGCCCGACTGGTCGCAGATGGGGCAGTCGACCGGGTGGTTCAGGAGCAGGAACTCGAGGGTGGCCTTCTGCTGCGACTTCACCTTGGGTGAATCGGTCTTGACGGCGACGCCCTCGGCCGCGGCCATCTGGCAGGCTGGCATGAGCTTGCCGCCCGGGGCGTTCGACATCTCCACCAGGCACATGCGGCAGTTGGCGGCGATGGAGAGCCGCTTGTGCCAGCAGTAGTAGGGGATGCCGACCCCCACCGAGGCGGCCGCCTCGATGAGGTTCGTTCCCGGCTTCACCACCGCCTCGCGCCCATCGATGGTGAAGGTCACCATTCCGGGGTTCTTGGGCGGCGGCGGTCCCGGGGGACCGGCCGGCTTGGGGGGCGCGGCGGCGGGCTTGATCTCTTCGGCCATCGGTGGCTCCGGTCTCGCGTCTCGGGCGGGGCGCTACTGCTCGACCTCGCCGCCGATCATGTTCACGGTGTCGAAGGTGGGGATGAGGTCGGCGAGCATCTGGCCTTCCATGATCTGCGGGAGGGCCATGAGCATGTTCCAGCCCGGGGCGCGCACGCCCAGCTTGTACGGGCGCCCGCCGCCGTCGGAGACGGCGTAGAAGCCCAGCTCGCCGTTGGCGGCCTCCACGTAGGAGTAGGCCTCGCCGGGCGGGACCAGGATCCCCTCCATGATGATCTTGAAGTGGGCCATGGCCCCCTCGATGGTCCCGTAGACCTCGGGCTTGGGGGGCAGCACGAAGCGCGGGTCGTCGGAGGTGATGGCGCCCGGCTCCATCTGGGCGAAGCACTGCCGCACGATGCGCTCCGACTGCTTCAACTCCTCGATGCGAATGAGGTAGCGATCGAAGTTGTCGCCGTTCGTGCCCACCGGGATGTCGAACTCGACCCGATCGTAGACCAGGTACGGGGAGGCCTTGCGCACGTCGTATGGCTCGCCGGTGGCGCGCAGGCACGGCCCGGTGAAGCCGTAGTCGATGGCGTCGGCGCGGGAGATGACGCCGGTGCCGCGGCAGCGGTCCATGACGATGCGGTTGCGGGTGAGGAGCTTGTCGATCTCGTTCCGCATCGCGACGCTGTGGTCGAGGGTGCGCTCCACCTTCTCCACCCAGCCCTCGGGCAGATCGCGGGAGACGCCGCCCACCCGGGCGTAGTTGGAGGTGAGCCGGGCGCCGCAGAGCTCGGTGAGCCGGTCCCAGAGGAGGTCGCGGGCCTCCATGGCGTAGATGAGCACCGTCATGGCGCCGAGCTCGAGCCCCATGGCGCCGATCAGCGTGAAGTGGTCGCACATCCGGTGCATCTCGGAGGTGATGGTCCGCAGGTACTTGGCGCGGTCGGGGATCTCGAGGCCGCAGAGCTTCTCCACGACCATGGCGTAGCCGACGTTGTTCAGGATCGAGGAGACGTAGTTGAGACGGTCGGTGTACGGGAAGACCTGCGTCCAGGTGACGTTCTCGCAGGACTTCTCGAAGCCGCGGTGGAGGAAGCCGATGTCCAGCTTCATCCCGTGGATGGTCTCGCCGTCGAGCTCCACCACCGCCCGCACCGTGCCGTGCATGGCGGGGTGGGAGGGGCCCAGGTTGACGAGCATCCGCTTCGACGGGAACGGCGCGTCGAGCGGGCTCTCCACCGGAGCGGCGTCGAGGGGGGAGGGGTCGGTGTCCTTGGCCATGATTGCTCCGTCCTAGCCGCCGGTGGGGCCCGGGCCGCGGAAGCGCTCGTCGACGGGCCGCTCGGGCATGAGGGGCTGCCGCCCACGCAGCGAGTAGTCCTTGCGCAGCGGGTGACCCACGAACTCCTCGTACATGTAGAGGCGGCGCGGGTCCGGATGGCCCGCGAAACGGATCCCGTACATGTCCCAGCAGTAGCGCTCGTACCAGTCCGCGCCCTTCCAGATGCCGGTGACGGTGTCCACCACCGGGTCGGACTCGGGGACGCCCACGCGCAGCCGGATGCGGTGGTTCTTCTTCGTGGAGTACATCTGGTAGATGAGCTCGAAGCGCGGCTCGGAGGCCTGGTAGTCGACGGCGGTGATGTAGGGCGCCATGTCGAAGACGAGCTCGGGGTCCTCGCGGAGGAACCGGCACACCTCGCCGATGGCCTCCCGCTTCACGAGGGCGACGTCGTCGCCGCCGCGGCTGACCCCCGCCCCGGTCACCGCCGCAGGGAATCGCTCCTGGAGCCTCTGGATTGCGGCCTGGGACACGGTCTACCCCTTCGCCGGGAGAGCCGGCTTCTCGCGGTCGATGAGCTTGTGGCTCTGGTCCTGGATCTTCTGCTGCAGCAGCATGATCCCGTCGAGCACCTGCTCCGGCCTGGGCGGGCAGCCGGGGATGTAGACGTCCACCGGGATGATGCGATCGATGCCCTGGACGGTGGCGTAGTTGTCGTAGAAGCCGCCCGAGGAGGCGCAGACCCCGAAGGCCACCACCCACTTCGGATCGGCCATGGAGTCGTAGACCCGCTTCAGGATGGGGGCCTGCTTCACGTTGATCGTGCCCACCACCATGAGGAGGTCGGCCTGGCGGGGGGAGAAGCGCGGGAGCGCGGCCCCGAACCGGTCCAGGTCGTAGCGGGCCGAGGCCACCGCCATGAATTCCATCCCGCAGCAGGCGGTGACGAAGGGGTACTGGAAGAGGCTGTACTTCCGGGCCCATCCGAGCCCCTGGGAGACCATCTTTCCCAGGCCGGTGAGGGCGTCCTCCCGCCGGGTGGCGATGGCGGGGACGAGGTCGATATCGGTCGTGGACGACATGGTCACTCCCGGCTCCAGTCGATGGCGCCCTTCTTCCAGACGTAGACGAGCCCCACCACGAGCGTGGCCCCGAAGACCGCCATGACCACGAAGGAGGGCCATCCCAGATCGCCGAGGGAGACCGCCCAGGGGTACATGAAGACCGCCTCGACGTCGAACACGACGAAGAGCAGCGCAAGCAGGTAGAACTTCACGTCGAACCGGTCCCGGCCGAGCCCCGACGGCCTCGATCCGAACTCGAAGGGGCTCGACTTGGCCTCGTTGGGCCGGCGCGGTCCGAGGAGGTTCGCGAGCCCCAGGAGCGTGAGCCCCAGGATGACTGCGAGTACGATCACGACCGCGAGCGGAAAGTAGCTCTGCAGGGCAGGGTTCATGGGTCGACCGGGTGAGGGGTCAAGGTGCTCCTAACTGCCTGTATGCGCATGTTTCGTCAAGCGGAATCACCACTTCGGCGCGTGGATTCGACGCTTGACTCCTCGGACCGGGACTGTAGACTCCGCGCCCTCTTTGGAGCCCTCCATCTTCTCCGCACCCGGGGTCCTTCCCATGGGCTATCAGTTCGCTGCCGTCCTCGCCTTCGCCGCCGTCGCCGTCCTCCTCCCGTTCGGTCTCCTGGCCGGGTTCCGGGCCGTCCGTCCCGTGTTCCCGTCGGAGGACAAGTCCCTCATCTACGAGTGCGGCGAGAAGCCCATCGGCAGGGCCTGGTTCAACTTCAACCCCCGCTTCTACCTCGTGGCCCTGGTCTTCGTGATCTTCGAGGTCGACCTGGCCCTCACCTTCCCGGTGGCCGTCGTCTACCGTGACTGGGTGGCGGGCGGCCCCACACTGGCCTGGATCGCCTTCACCGAGCTCTTCCTCTTCATCGCCATCCTGATGGTCGGCCTGGTCTGGGTCTGGGCCCACGGCGACCTGGAATGGGTGAAGAAGCTGGCCGTCGTGGACGAGGAACCGGCCGTCGCGGAGACCCCGGCCTCCAAGGCCGCCTGATTCCCCGGAGAAAACCCGAAATGGCCCACCGAGACACCATGGACGCGGAGCTGGGCGGCGACGTCGTCTTCGCCCACACCAGCCAGCTCGACAAGATCATCAACCTGGCCCGCGCCAACTCGCTCCACTACCTGCTCTTCGGCCTCGCCTGCTGCGGCATCGAGCTCATGCAGTTCGGCGGCCCCCGCGCCGACGCCGACCGGTTCGGGGCGGTCTTCCGCGCCACCCCCCGCCAGGCCGACTTCATGATCGTGGCCGGAACGCTCACGTACAAGATGGCCGAGCGGTTGAAGCTCCTCTACGACCAGATGGCCGAGCCCAAGTACGTGATCTCCATGGGTTCGTGCGCCAACTGCGGCGGCCTCTTCCAGCTCGCCTACTCGGTCTGCAAGGGCGTGGACAAGGTGGTCCCGGTGGACGTCTACGTCCCCGGCTGCCCGCCCCGCCCGGAGGCCCTCACCGAGGGGCTGCTGCGCCTCCAGGACCTCATCATGCGCGAGCGCTGGAAGGACAAGCGCCGTCCCCCCCGCACCGCAGCCGGCAAGGCCTGACCTCCGGGAGACGGCATGAACACCATCGAGATCCACCAGAAGCTCCAGGAAGCCCTCGGCGACGCGGTCGGACCGCTCTCCGAGCCCAAGATCGATTCGTTCGCCGTGGTGAAGGCGGACCGCATCCTCGAGGCCTGCGCCTTCCTCCGGGGAACGCCGGGGCTCGAGATGGACTTCCTCCAGGACCTGACCGCGGTCGACTGGCCGAAGCGCAGCGTGATCGAGGTGGTCTACCACCTCTACTCCTTCCCCCACCGGCACGGGATCGTCCTCAAGGTCGAGCTCGACCGCGCCAATCCCGTGGTGGCGACCGCCACCACGGTCTGGAAGGGGGCCAACTGGCTCGAGCGGGAGGTCTACGACCTCTTCGGCGTCACCTTCACCGGCCATCCCGACCTGCGCCGGGTCATGCTGCCCGACGACTGGGTCGGCCACCCGCTCCGCAAGGACTACCAGGAGGAGGGCGGCTTCCACGGCATCCCCAACCTCCGCGAGAACCCGCTCGTCGAGCTGCGCCGCCTCGATCTCGTCCGCATCGCCGAGCACCTGAAGGCCAATCCGCCTCCTCCCCCGCCCCCGCCCGCGGAACCGAAGGCCTGAGAGGACCCGCCATGTCCAAGCTCGTCCTGCGACGCCTCGACCGCAACAACGAGGAGATGCTCATCAACTTCGGCCCCCAGCACCCGTCCACCCACGGAGTGCTCAACTTCCTCGTCGAGACCGACGGGGAGGTGATGCGGCGGGCCATCCCGGACATCGGCTACCTCCACCGGTCGCTCGAGAAGATCGGCGAGATGGTCCAGTACCCGGGCTACATGCCCTACACCGATCGCATCGACTACCTGGCGGCCATGTTCGCCAACGAGGGGTACGCGGTCGCGGTCGAGAGGCTGCTCAAGATCGAGGTTCCGAAGCGGGCCCAGTACCTCCGCGCCATCTCCTGCGAGCTGAACCGCATCACCAGCCACCTCGTGTCGATCGGCACGATGGCCACCGACATCGGCGCGGTCACCCCGCTCGTCTACGCGCTGCGGGAGCGGGAACTGCTGAACGACCTGCTCGAGGCCCTCTGCGGCGCTCGCCTCACCTACAACTACCACCGCATCGGAGGCGTGGCCTTCGACATGCCCGAAGGATGGCGCGACAAGGTGCTCGCCTACCTCGACCGGCTCGACAGCTCCATCCAGGAGTGGGACCGGCTCATCTCCACCAACGAGATCTACCGGAAGCGGCTCGGCGGCGTGGCGGTCATCTCCCGCGCCCAGGCCATCGACTACGGCCTCTCCGGCCCCAACCTGCGCGGCAGCGGCGTCGACTGGGACCTGCGGCGCGACGTGCCCTACGGCGCCTACCCCGACTTCAGCTTCGAGGTCCCGGTGGGGTGCGGATGGGCCGGCGTGGTGGGGGACTGCTACGACCGCTACTACGTGCGCGTGCTGGAGATGGCGCAGTCCTCCCGCATCATCCGCCAGGCCCTCGAGAAGATGCCCGACGGGGAGCTCACCGCCAAGGTGTCCCGCAAGCCGAAGCCGGAGGCCGGCGAGGTCCAGTCGCGCATCGAGTCGGCGCGCGGCGAACTGGCCTACTACCTGGTCTCCGACGGCACGGAGCGCCCGTACCGGCTGCGCGCCCGTACCGGTTCCTTCATGGCGATGGGCATCATCGAGGACATCTCGCCCGGGCTCATGGTCGCCGACCTGGTCGCCCTCATCGCCTCCCTCGACGTCGTGGCTCCCGAGACGGATCGCTAAGACATGGCCCAGTTCTCCTTCGCCTTCCCGAAGCCCGGCACGAAGAAGCTCCTCGTGGGTGCGACGCTCGGCGCCGCGCTCGCCATCCCCGCGCTGCTTGCGGGGTTGCTCGTCTTCCTCGTACCCATGGTGAACAAACCCCTCCTCGACGCCTTCATCCGCGAGAAGCTGGGGCACGTGCCCGCCACCTGGGTCGGCACCCAGTGGGTCTACGCGGCGGCCCTCTTCCTGGCCGGCATTGCCATGTTCACCTTCGCCGCCATCACCGGCGGGATCTTCTCCTGGTACGAGCGGCGCGTCGCCGCCCGCATCCAGAGCCGCATCGGCCCGAACCGCGTGGGGGTCGCCGGCTTCCTGCAGTGGATCGCCGACGCGGTGAAGCTCCTCTTCAAGGAGGACCTCGTCCCGGGCGAGGCCGACGCGATGCTCTTCCGCGCCGCCCCCTACTTCGTGGTGGCCGGGATGACCCTGGTGCTCGTGGCGCTTCCCGCCGGCCAGGCCATCGTGGTGGCCGATCTCGACGTGGGCATCTTCTACATCCTGGCCGTCACCTCCTTCATCGTGGTGGGCATCCTCCTCTCCGGCTGGTCCTCCAACTCCAAGTGGTCGCTCTTCGGCGCCATCCGCGCCACCGCCCAGGTGGTGAGCTACGAGGTTCCGGCCGGCCTCGCCATCCTGGTGCCGGTGCTCATGGCCGGCACGCTCTCCACCCAGGGGCTCATCCGGGCCCAGGGCGGCTGGCCCTGGGAGTGGTTCTTCTTCCGCAACCCGGCCGCCGCGGTGGCCTTCTTCATCCTCTTCATCTCCCAGCTCGCCGAGGGCAACCGCACCCCGTTCGACCTCGCCGAGGCCGAGTCCGAGCTCGTGGCCGGCTACTTCTCCGAGTACTCGGGCTTCCGCTTCGCGCTCTACTTCCTGGTGGAGTGGGCCAACCTCTGGATCATCGGCGCGGTGGCCACCACGCTCTTCCTGGGCGGCTGGCAGATCCCCGGCGTCTCCGCCCAGACCTGGGCCTCCGTCCGCGGCGCCGGGTCCTTCCCGGCCTTCGGCTGGTGGGCGCTCCAGTTCGTGTCGCTCGGCATCTTCGCGGTGAAGACCCTCTTCCTCGTCAACGTGGTCATCTGGATCCGCTGGACGCTGCCCCGCATCCGCATCGACCAGATGATGAACCTGTGCTGGAAGTACCTGGTCCCGGCCGGCTTCGCGGCCATGCTCTTCACCCTCATCTGGCAGATGGTGGCCACCTGGGCCCCGATCGTCGAGAAGATCACGGCGCTCGTGGTCTTCGCCGCCACCGTCTGGGTGACCTGGCGCTTCCTGCAGCAGACCCGGAAGAACGTCTCGCTCATCGCGCACGAGCGCGTCGATCTCTCGAACTGGTAGGAACCGCACGCCATGTCAATCACTACCAGTCAATACGTCGGCAACGTCCGCGACACCGTGAAGTCGTTCTGGCACGGCATGTCCGTGACCCTGTCGCAGGTGCTGCGCCGCCCCATCACCATCCAGTACCCGGACCGGCTCGAGATCCCGGTGCAGGACGTGCTGCCGCCGCGCTACCGCGGCTTCCTCGAGGTCGACACCGACATCTGCACCGGGTGCCAGGCCTGCGAGCGCGCCTGCCCCATCAGCTGCATCCAGATCGAGGTGGAGAAGGACCCGGCCAACCCGAAGCAGCGCGTGGTGACCCAGTTCGACATCGACGAGGCCAAGTGCATGTTCTGCGGCCTCTGCGTCGAGCCCTGCCCCACCGGATCCATCCAGCACACCCGCGAGTTCGAGGCCACCCAGCGCTCGGTGCGCAACCTGGTCTTCCGGTGGGCCGATCCGATCAAGCCCTTCCCGGTCTACAAGGTCGTCAAGGGTGCGCCCTACATCCCGCGCGCCCCGCTCGGCTCCCGGGTGAAGGATCTCCTCGCCCAGCGGAGCTGGGATGCGGTGGGCACGAGCTACCTGCCTCCCGAGCCGCTGAAGCCCCCTCCGCCTCCTCCCGTCAAGCCGCCCCCCGCCGCCAAGCCCGCCGCGCCCGCCGCGGCGAAGCCCGCGGCAGCCCCCGCCCCCGCGCCCGCACCGGCCGTCCAGCCGGACGAGCCCAAGCCCTGACCGGGAGCCCCAGCATGCGAACCCCCAAGAAGCTCCTCGCCTGGACGGTCGGCAGCGCCGCGGTGATCGGCGTCGTCGGCATCCTCTCGGCACGCCTCTCCCCGGCGATGGCCGCGGGCGGCGCCCGACCGCTGGCCGGCCCCTTCACGATCGCCGACGCCATCTTCTGGGGCGTGGCCGCGCTCACGGTGGGCGGCGCTGCCGCGGTGGCCCTCTCCCGGAACATCGTCTACTCGGCCCTGGGGCTGCTGGCGGCGCTGCTCGGGGTGGCCGGCCTCTACGTCTTCCTCTCCGCCGACTTCGTCGCCGTCGCCCAGGTGATGATCTACATCGGCGGCGTGCTCATCCTGGTCCTCTTCGCCATCATGCTGACGAACCGCATCGGCGAGGTGAACATCTCCAACGCCAGCATGGGCTGGGCGAGCGGCGGGCTCCTCTCCGCGGTGATGCTGGCGCTCGTGCTGGTGGTGGCCTTCGAGGTCCCCTGGAACGTCCGCCCCTCGGGCGGGAACCCCACCACGGCCCCCATCGGCCACGCGCTCCTGCAGCAGTGGCTGCTCCCCTTCGAGCTCGCCTCCCTGATCCTGCTCTGCACCCTCATCGGCGCCATCATCATCGCCCGGAAGGAGATCCGGGCCGAGTAAGCCGGAGACGCCATGATCCCCACCCTCTCCCACTACCTGGCGGTCGCAGCGGTCCTCTTCACGCTCGGCCTCTTCACCGTGCTCACCCGGCGAAACGCGGTGGCCATCCTGATGGGCGTCGAGCTCATGCTGAACGGCGCCAACCTGAACCTGGTCGCCTTCAACAAGTTCGTGGTCGGCGGCCTCACGGGCCAGACCTTCGCCCTCTTCGTGGTCGTGCTGGCTGCGGCGGAGGCCGCGGTCGGGCTCGCCATCGTCCTCAGCATCTTCCACACCTTCAAGACCATCGACGTCCGCGCTGCGGACCTGATGCGAGAGTGAGATGGAACACGCCACCCAAGAGCTAGGACCCCTCGCGGTCCACACGGCGGGCTACCTCTGGCTCATCCCGCTCTTCCCGGTCGTCGGCGCCGTGATCAACTCCCTGTTCGGCATCCGCATCCAGCGGACGCTGGGCAAGAAGTGGAACCACGGCATCGCCGTCGGGATGATGACGCTGTCCTTCCTGGTCGCGCTGCGGGCCCTCGCGGAGATGATCTCCCTGCCCGCCAGCGAGCGGTTCCTCCAGAACACGCTCTGGAACATGGCCACCGCGGGAAGCATGCGCTTCGACCTGGCGTTCGCGCTCGACCCGCTCTCCATGATGATGGTGCTCATCATCACCTTCATCGGGACGCTCATCCACGTCTTCTCGATCGGCTACATGGCGGAGGAGCCGTCCTACTGGCGGTTCTTCGCCTACATGAACCTGTTCGTCTTCGCGATGCTGCTGCTCGTCATGGGCGACAATTTCGCGGTGATGTTCTTCGGCTGGGAGGGCGTGGGGCTCGCCTCCTACCTGCTCATCAGCTTCTGGTACACCGACATCGAGAAGGCCAAGGCCGGCATGAAGGCCTTCGTCGTCAACCGCTTCGGCGACTTCGGCTTCCTCATCGGCCTGTTCCTCCTCTTCTGGTCGCTCGGCGGCGTCTGGCAGCCGCGCGCCGACGCTCGCTCGGTCCGCTACGTTCCGGAGATCGGCTACAAGAGTGATTCGACGGCGCTGAACCCCTACGAGTCGACCGGGCCCCGCACCGTCACCATCCACGGCCACGCCATCCCGCTCGGCCCCACCCTGAACTTCCGCGAGCTGCGCGATCAGATCGTGGTGGAGGGCACGGGCGTGGGCGAGCACCTGCGCCACCAGAAGGTCTGGGGAGTGATGCTCCTCACGCTGGTGGCCATGCTCATGTTCGTGGGCGCCATGGGCAAGAGCGCCCAGCTGCCCCTCTACGTGTGGTTGCCCGACGCCATGGCCGGCCCCACACCGGTGTCCGCCCTCATCCACGCCGCCACCATGGTCACCGCCGGCGTCTACATGGTGGCCCGGCTCTCCTACATCTACGCGATGTCCCCCACCGCAATGGGGTGGGTGGCCACCGTGGGCGTGCTCACCGCCTTCTTCGCCGCCACCATCGGATTCTTCCAGTACGACATCAAGAAGGTGCTGGCCTACTCCACGGTGTCCCAGCTCGGCTTCATGTTCATCGGCGTGGGCGTCGGCGCCTACTGGGCCGGCAGCTACCACCTGCTCACCCACGCCTTCTTCAAGGCCACCCTCTTCCTCGGGTCGGGCTCGGTCATCCTGGGCTGCCACCACGAGCAGGACATGCGGCAAATGGGCGGGCTGAAGAAGCACATGCCCATCACGGCCTGGACCTACCTCATCGCCACCTGGGCCATCGCCGGCTTCCCCTGGGCGAGCGGTTTCTACTCCAAGGACGAGATCCTCTGGAAGGCCTTCACCCAGCGCGGGATGGAGCTCTTCGGCACCCCCGCCCCGTGGCTCGGGCCGGCCGTCTTCGCGCTCGGTCTCGTGACCGCGACGGCCACCAGCTTCTACATGTTCCGCAGCTACTACATGACCTTCACCGGGAAGTACCGGGGAGGCGCGGGGCACGCAGAGGAGCACGACGAGGACCCGCACTCCGCCCACGCGGCGCCGCACCACGTCACCGCCGGCCACCCGCACGACAACAAGGACCCGGTGGTCCACGGGGCCCATGCGGTCCACGGGGCGCATGCGGCACACACCGCCCACGCCGCTCCGGCCCACGCCGCTCCGGCCCACGCCGCGCCGGCCCACGACGACCACGGCCACCACGGCGGCCTCCCCCACGAGTCGCCCCGGTCGATCACCTTCGTGCTCGTCACCCTCGCCACCGGCGCGGTGCTCGTGTCGCTGCTCGGCATCCCGATGCTCTGGAGCCACCACGAGCCCATCCTCGAGCACTGGCTGGCCCCCGCCCTGCCCGCCGAGGTGAGCTTCGCCCACTTCTCCCATGCCACCGAGTGGCTCTTCCAGGGGATGGGCGTCGCGGCCGCCACCATCGGCTGGTTCTTCGCGATGAAGCTCTTCAAGGACGGCAAGAGCAGCGTCCCGGCAGATCTCAAGGCCCGCTTCTTCGGGGTCTGGACGGTCGTCTACAACAAGTACTACGTCGATGAGGCGTACCACGCCATCGTGATACGTCCGGCCCTGTTCCTGGCCGCGTTCCTGTCCTGGTTCGACCAGCACGTCATCGACTGGTTCGTGAATTTCGTCGGCTGGGTGGCCCGCCTCCTGGCCGCGGTAGACGACGCCTTCGACAAGTATGTCGTCGACGGCGCCGTCAACGGCGTGGGCGGTCTCACCCGCGAGGGTGGGCGCCTGCTGCGCCGCATCGAGACCGGCCGCATCCAGACCTACCTCTACGGCGCGGCCCTCGGGTCGCTGCTCGTCGTCCTTCTCAACTTCCTCTTCCGCTAGGAGATCGGCTTCATGATCCGCCCCGACAACGTGCTGGTTTGGGCCACTTTCCTCCCGGTCATCGGTGCCGCTCTCATCCTGGCGCTGATGTCGGTGAGGCACTTCCTCGGCCTGCCGAAGAGGTTCCTCGATCAGTCCTCCCGCTGGATCACCCTGGTCGCCAGCTTCCTCATGATGGTGACCTCCATCCTGGCCTGGGCCTGGTTCGACCCGAAGGCGCAGGGCCTGCTCGTCCAGGGCAAGGCCACCGGCGTCCAGATGGTGAACCGGGGGATCTGGATCCGCCCATTCAACGTCGAGTGGTTCGTCGGCGTGGACGGGCTCTCCATCTCCATGGTGCTCCTCACCGGCCTCATCTCCTTCGTGGCCGCCATCGCCTCCATGCCCTGGTGGCAGGGTGGCGAGAAGGCGATCCACATGGCCGGGATGGACGAGGACGACCACGGTCACGGCAACGACGAGCACCACCCGAAGCACTTCTCGGTGCGGATGGTGCCCGGCTACATGATCCTGCTCCTGCTCCTCATGACCGGCATGATGGGCACCTTCGTCGCGCTGGACATGTTCCTCTTCTACGTCTTCTGGGAGGTCATGCTCCTGCCGATGTACTTCCTCATCGGCGTCTGGGGCGGACCGCGCCGGGAATACGCGGCCATCAAGTTCTTCCTCTACACCCTGGCGGGCTCGGTGCTCATGCTGCTCGCCATCATCGCGGTCTACTACCGCAGCCTGCCGGCGGTGCTCGCCGATGGCACCCTCTCCGCCAAGCACACCTTCAACCTGCTCGAGCTCGCCGCCCAGGGGCGCGCCGGCCAGTTCGCCACGGCGGTTCCCATCTTCGGCTTCGCCTTCACGAAGATCGTCTTCGTGGCCTTCTTCATCGGGTTTGCCATCAAGATCCCGATGTTCCCGTTCCACACCTGGTTGCCCGACGCCCACGTCGAGGCCCCCACGCCCATCTCGGTCATCCTGGCCGGCATCCTGCTGAAGATGGGCCCCTACGGCATCCTGCGGTTCAACTACCCGCTCCTGCCCGACGCCACCGAGTGGGCCGCCAACGGCATCGCCGTCTTCGGCGTCATCAACATCATCTACGCCGCCTACGTGGCGCTGGCCCAGCGGGACATCAAGAAGCTCGTGGCCTACTCGTCGGTCTCCCACATGGGCTTCACCCTGCTCGGCATGGCCGCCATGACCCCCATGGCCATGTCCGGCGCGGTGCTCAACATGTTCACCCACGGCATCATCAGCCCGGCACTGTTCCTCCTCGTGGGCGTGATCTACGACCGCGCCCACCACCGCGACATGGAGCGCTTCGGCGGCCTGGCCAAGGA
>SESG01034586.1_pt1 | contig 26687 bp, 24 predicted proteins | sample 3171421 | NCBI WGS metagenome assembly SESG01 (sample SAMN10866946, study PRJNA518727) | freshwater metagenome | biome: subpolar coniferous forest; feature: holomictic lake; material: water; isolation source: holomictic Lake 227, 6 m and 8 m depth | place: Canada: near Kenora, Ontario | collected...
GCAACGGCTGCAATCAGGGGCTGGAGCGGGTGGAGAGCGAGTTTGCCTTGCTGCTCGGCCCCGATTCCACCATCGACGGCGCCTCGCTGGCCCTGCTGGTGGAAGCGGCCGACGCCTGGCCCGAAGCGGGGCTGCTCGGCCCGGCGATCATCGCCCCCGACGGCCATGTCGAGCTGTCCCACGATCTCGGCCTCTTCGAGCGCATGACCGCCGGCAAGCGGCGGGATGCCGCCCTACTCCCCGAAGGCCCACTCTGCGCCGGCCATCTTTCGGGCGCGGTGCTGCTGGTGCGGATGAGCGCCTTGCGGCAGGTCGGCGCCTTCGATCGCGACATATTCCTCTATTACGAGGACGACGATCTCTGCCTGCGCATGGTGCGGGCGGGCTGGCGGCTGATTCTGGTTCCCGGCGCCCGCGCCACCCACATCGGCGGCGGCTCGTCGCGGCCGAGCGTCTGGCACCAGTGGGAAAAGTTCTGGCACCTCGGCTGGTCGCGCCTGCACATCGAGCGCAAATACCGGGGCCGCACCGCCGCCACCGTCATCGGGCTGCGCCACCTGCTGCGCTTTGCCGGCAAGACCCTGGGCGCCCTCGTCATCCTCAACCGCAAGAAGGCGGTGCGCGACCTCGCCCGCTTCACCGGCACCGCCGCCTTTCTCCTCGGCATCAAGGCGATGCCCGCCATCGGAGACGAAGGGCCGGACGCCCGCTCCTGAGGGCCTTTCACCGCGCCCGCTTGCCGAAATGCTTGGCGATCTTGCGCCCGGTCCTGGAATTGGCCACGGCGTTGAGCAGGCGCGAGCCCGAAACAAAACAGAGCGTGCAGGTGGTGGTGATCCAGCGCGGCCGCAGCGCCGCCCGGTATTTGTCGATCAGGCGGCGCCGCAGTTCGTCAAAGCGGGCGTCGGCCGTGCCGGGGCTGCGGTGGCGGAGATGGAAATCGACGACATAGGCCCCGAGACCGAGCACGCCGGCGACCAGACAGAGGTCCGTGCCGTAGAGATGAAAACCGGCGAGATCGTGGGACACAGCGAGATTGGCGCCGCGCCGGACGACAATGAAATTTTCGTCGAGGCTGGAAACCCGCACCGGGAACGGACCGCCCACCGCCACGTTCTCGCCGTGGGGATCGGAGATGCGCAGAGCCAGCCGTCCGGGCCGGATGCCGCCGGCATTGCCGCACAGGCCCCAGTCGGGATGACGGGAGGTCAACGCCTCCAGCACCTCGTCGAGCCGCCGCCGGCCGTCTTCCAGCAGTTCGACGTCCTGATGGCATAGGATGACGTACTCGCCGCGGGCGGCGGTGAGGAAAAGATTGTAGCCGGCGAAGGCGTCGAAGCGGTTTTCGCCGCTGTTGTCGAGATAGAGATATTCGCAATCGGCACCATCGAAGCCGCCGGCCCGGAAGGACTCCACCAACCGGCCGTACTCGTCGCTCCGGGTGACCAGGGTGCAGACCGAATAGCGGACCCCCCCGGCCCGCAGGCGCCGGTCGGCCGCCTCGCAGCCGGCGGGAAATCCGCTCAAGGCTTCACCCCCCGGACCAGATACTGGGTTGCGAACAGGTCGGTGAGACGGCCGCCGCTCAGGCGGTGCAGCCACCATTTCAGCTTCCCCTTCTTCAACGGCAGCAGGGGCTGGCACTCCTCCACCCGCAGACCGCCCCGGCTCAACAGTTCGATCGCCGTGGAGCGGACGAAAAAGCGCAGGTGGGTGCGATCGAGAATGCCGTTGTCCTGGTAGTCCCAGCGTCCATCGAGCAGGAGACCCAGCGCCACCTTGTAATGGCGGACGTTGGGAATGCTGGCGACGAGCACGCCGCCGGGTTTAAGCAGCCCGGCCAGACGCGAGACCACCGCCCAGGGATCGGCCAGATGTTCCAGCACGTCGAGGCAGAGGACGGCATCGAGAGATTCGGGCGGCAGCTCCAGGTCCAGGGTTTCGATGTTGCCGCACCAGCTGCGATCAAGCGTCGCCTCGGCGGCGGCGGCGGGAGAAAGCTCGACGCCGCCGGTCCAGGCGCACCGCCCCTCCTGCTTGAGAAAACCCAGGGTGGCGCCGGTACCGCAGCCGATTTCGAGGACCCGTTCGGAAAAAGCGGGCAGAAGGGCTGCAACCTCTCGCCGCGTGGCGGCGTGGTAGGCAAGCGGCTGGGACATGGGGACACTCGCCGGACGGAGAAAAGCGGTCACGCCGTGGAAGTATGCGAGGGAGCGGCGAGCGGCGCAAGAACGACCCTGCGCCGCGCCTCGTGGCTGTTCCGTTAGCGGTGGCCCGGTTTGTTCGGACAAGGGGGCCACCGCTGTGACCAGGGGAGAGCCGGCCGGCTATACACAGAGCGGCCGGGCTGGAACGCCGCCGACCCGCTCTCCGCTCGCGATGTCGCGGGTCACCACCGCCCCGGCGGCGACAAGGGCGGCAGCGCCGATCGAGAGGGACTGGATCACCGTAGCCCCGGCACCGATCAGCGCACCCTCGCCGACCTGAACGCCGCCGGCCAGGACGCACCCGGTGGCCAGGTGGGCATGGGCGCCGATCAGGCAATCATGGTCGACGACCCCACCGGAATTGATGATCGCGTTGTCGCCGATTCGGCAGCCGGTCTGAACGATCGCACCGGCCATGACGACGCTTCCCTCACCCAGAACCACGTCCTCGTCGACGATTGCCCGCGGGTGGACGACGCGGGCGAAGCGGAAACCGGCGGCGCGAAAGCGGTCGAACAACCGGCGTCGCAACGGCGAGGGTGACAGCATGCCGACCGCCACCACCAGCTCGACCCTTCCGGGGTCGAGAGCGAACACCGCCTCGTCGTCGGCCATCGCCCGGACCCCCAGCGTCCGCGCCAGGGTATCGGCCGCTTCCGGGGCGGCCACGGCGGCGATGTCGTGTCCCGATGCCCGCAGCGCCGCCGCGATCACCCGGGCATGACCGCCCGCTCCCAAGAGCACGACCGGCCGGGTCATGCCGGTTCTCCACCGTCGATGGCCTGGTCGGGCTGATAGGCCCGGCCGGCGGGACGGCCCAGCAGGTCCCAAAACCGCATGGGCGAAAGGCCGCCCGCCGGGCGCTTGGCGGTCAGGTTGTCGGCGCTGAAGAGCTCTCCCCTGGCGATGGCCCGCGCCGCGACCAGGGATCGGCGGGCCACCGCGAGATTGGGGCGCTCCGAGGCCGTCGGCGTCTTGGCGGCGCTGCCCAGAGCCCGCTCGATGGTGCGGATGTCGGCGACCATCCCGACCAGCTCGCCGGGTGTGATCGAGGCCCGGTGGTCGGGGCCGGGCAGAGAGCGGTCCAGGGTGAAATGCTTTTCGATCACCGTCGCCCCGCAGGCCACCGCCGCCGCCGGGATCAGGATGCCTTCGGAGTGGTCCGAGAAGCCGACGGGCAGGCCGAAGATGCTGCGCAGGGTGTCGAGAACCCGCAGATTGATCTCATCGACCGGGGCCGGATATTCCGTCGTGCACTGCAAAAGGGTGACCCGGTTCGCCAGCGCCGCGAAGGAGGCGGGCCGGGCCGGCGGCCGTCCCGGTCGCGGCGGCGCTCCGGTCGTCCAGACCGTCTCCAGCACCCCGAGGGCTTCGGCGATCTCCTCGAGGGTGGACATGCCGGTGGAGAGGAGAACCGGCCGGCCGGTGGCGGCGACGGCGGCGAGCATCGGTCCGTTGGTGATCTCGCCCGAGGGAATCTTGAGCCGGCCGACCCCGATCTCCTCGACCAGCAGGCGGAGGCTGGGCAGGTCGAACGGTGTCGACATGAACTCGATCCCGCGCTGTCGGCAGCGCGCGGCCAGGGTGTGATGGCTCTGGGGGGAAAGCTCGAGCCGGCGCAGCATGGCCAGCTGATCGTCGCCGCCGGCGGTGGTTTCCCGCTGGTAGCGGGCTTTGAGCGCATGGGCCGAGGCGACCTGATCGGCGCGGAAGGTCTGGAACTTGACGGCGTCGGCTCCGGCGCGGGCCGCTTCGTCGACCAGAGCCAACGCCATGTCGACGTCGCCGTTATGGTTCACCCCGGCTTCGGCGATGATGAACACCGTCATGGCGGCATCTCCTGGAGGTCGTGGAAGCGCTTGGTGCGGAGGGCTTCGGTGTCGCAGGCGCGCAGAACGGCGACGATCTGTTGCGCCGCTCCGCCATGGCCGTGAACCGAGGCGTCGGGCGGCAGCGCCGCGCGGAAGGCGGGGGACAACCCGCGAGCCAGCGCCTCGGCGATGGCGGCGGCGTCCTCGGCGCAGTCGATCACCGACACCGCCCGGAGACGGCCGGCTTGGCGCGGGCCGATATTGATGGTCGGAACCCCGAAGGCCGGGGCTTCGATGATGCCGCTGGACGAATTGCCCACCACCGCGTCAGCCAGCCGCATCAGGCTGAGATAGTTCCGCTGTCCGAGGCTCTGGCTCAACAACACGCTGTCGGGATGGGCGGCGGCGAACGCGTCCAGGCGCTCTCTGATCGGCCGGTTGTTGGGATCGGCGTTGACGCCGGTGATCACGATGCAGGCCGCGGGAAGCGCGCCCAGGGCCGAAACCAGCTCTCCGGTCAGGGCGCCGGCATCCTCGCAGAGGGTCGGAGGATGGTAGGTGACCAGCAGCACCGGCCCGCCGGACAGCCGGAATCCCAGTTCGGCCTCAAGCTCCGGCCGTTCCAGCAGCGGAGTCCGCCGGATATGGTCGAGGCCGGGCGCGCCGGTCAGAAACACCCGGTCGGGGCTCTCCCCCATCTGAATAACGCGGCGGCGATAGGGGGCGGCCGAGACGAAATGCAAGGCCGCCATCTTGGTCAGAGCATGACGGATGGAATCGTCGAGCATTCCCTCGGTCACTTCGCCGCCGTGAATATGGGCGAGCGGAATCCCGAGCAACAAGGCGGCCTGGGCCGCACCGAGAATTTCGAAGCGATCGCCCAGCACCACCACCAGATCCGGCGACAAGGCCGCGAGGGCTTCGGTGCACCCGGCCAGGGCCAGGGCCGTGGCCCGGCTCATTCCCGGGCGGCTGTCGTCGTCCAGCGGCAGAGGGACCCTCGCGGCAATGGAGAAGCCGTCCCGTTCGATATGGTCGACGGTCATGCCGAAACGGGCGGAAAGGTGGGAGCCGGTCACCACCACCCGCAACGACAGCAGGGGATCGGCGTCGATGTCGCGCATCAGCCAGTAAAGCAGTCCGTAATCGGCGCGGCTTCCGGTAACGACGCAGATTTGGCGGGGCCGGGTCATGGCATCATGAGCGAGGGGCTGCTGGGGATGTTGACCAGATGATCGGCGATCCACTGCGCCCCGGCCAGATCGCCGGCGACGATGGCGTTCCGCCAAGCTCCGGTCTGAGGCAGCAGGCGCCAGCAGGGCCGGCTCTGAATGCCGCGGCGGTTGCTCTGTTCGAGAAAACGATCCCGGGCCCGGCGGTCGGGGAGCAGCAGGGCATTCAGCCAATAATTGCTTTCCGCCCAACTCTGCTCCCGGAACAGGCGGACGTCGCCGAGACCGTCGAGCAGCGTCCCGTAGCGTTCGGCAAGGCGGCGCTTTGCGGCCAGACACTCGCCGAACCGTTCCATCTGGGCGCAGCCGAGAGCGGCGTTGAGATTCGGCATGCGGTAGTTGAAGCCGGGCTCGTCATGGTCGAAATCCCAGGCGTGGGAGACGCGCGCGGTGGTCGAGAGATGCTTGAGCCGGCGGGCGAGGTCTTCGTCGTCGGTCACCAGCATGCCGCCGCCGCCGGTGGTGACCGGCTTGTTGCCGTTAAAACTGATCGCCGCCACGCATCCGAGCGAGCCGCAGGGCCGCGAGCGGTAGCGGGACCCCAGAGCCTCGGCGGCATCCTCGATCACCGGCATCCCCCGCTCCGCGGCGAGCCCGGCCAGGGGGTCGAAGTCGACGGGATGACCGAAGATGTGGACCGGCACCAGGGCGGCGATCCGCCGGCCGCTGGCCCGGTGTACACAGGTTCCCGCCTGCGTTTCCGTTTCCCAGGACAGAAAATCGGCCAGACGCGCGGGAGACACGCCGAGGGTCTCCGAGTCGGAATCCAAAAACAGCGGCGCCGCGCCGGTGGCCGCGATCGCGTTGGCGGTGGCAACGAAGGTCAGGGCCGGACACAGCACGAGATCTCCGGCCCCAACGCCGAGAGCGTGGAGGGCGAGATGAAGAGCGGCGGTGCCGTTGACGGTGGCGATCCCGTAGCGGCAGCCGCAGACTTTGGCCACCTCGGCTTCGAAGCGGTTGACGAAGGCGCCGACCGACGAGACCCAGCCGGTCTCGATGCATTCGCTGACATAATCGCTCTCACGTCGCCCAAAGCTGGGAGCGTGCAGGGGAACGGGACCTTCCAGCCGCAATTCCTCGCGGTAGAACTTGTCCAGGCGGGTGATGAGGGCGTCGACCATCAGACATTATACCGTGTCGTCTTATAGCAGGCCAGATTGGCCGGATCGCTGAACCAGGCCACCGTTTTGGCGATGCCGCGCCGCAGGCCGTCCAGCCCGCCGAATTCCGGGCGCCAGCCGAGGCGGCTCTCGGCCAGCCGGTTGCACGCCCATAACCGCTCCACCTCGGACAAAGCGGGGCGATGCCGCTCGGCCTCGGTGACGATCTCGATCGGACGGCCGGTCGCCTCCCGCACGATCTCGACGAGATCGCCGATGGAGACCTCGAAATTGCTGCCGATGTTGATGACCTCGCCTTCGATGCCCTCGGTCAGACCCATGGCGATGAAGCCCCGAACCGTATCGGCGACATAGTTGAAGTCACGGGTGGGATGAAGAGAGCCCAGCTTGAGCGAGGGTTCTCCCGCCAGGATCTGGGAAATGATCGTCGGAATGACCGCCCGCGCCGACTGACGAGGACCGTAGGTGTTGAACGGGCGAATGATCGCAACCGGGGTCTGGAACGAGCGGTAGAAGGACAAAGCCAACTGATCGGCGCCGATCTTGGTCGCCGAATAGGGCGATTGTCCCTGGAGGGGATGGCTTTCGGTGATGGGCACGAATTGCGCCGTACCATAGACCTCGCTGGTCGAGGTGTGGACGACCCGCCCGACCCCAAGGTCGCGGGCGGCCTGGAGGACGTTCAGGGTGCCCCGGATGTTGGTGTCCACGTAGGCGTCCGGGGAATGATAGGAAAACGGAATGCCGATCAGGGCCGCCAGATGAAAAATCAGGTCGCATCCCTTGACCGCCTCGCGAACGCCATGGGGGTCGCGGATGTCTCCGGAAAACACATCGAGCGATTTTCTGACATCCGCCGGCGCCTGATCGAGCCAGCCCCAACTGTTGAAGGAATTATAAAAGACGAAGGCCCGCACCTCATGTCCGGCCTCGACCAGGGCTTCAACCAGATGCGAGCCGATGAACCCATCGGAGCCGGTGACGAGAATTTTTTTCGGCGACATTGGCGGTCTTTCACTCTCGGTTGAACGAGCACTCTCGGTTGAACGGACGATCAGGCGTGTTCGTTGTTCCGATCATCCAGGCTGCGGCTCAGTGCGGCGCCGAACGTCTCCAGATCCCGCCGCATCGCCGCTGCGCCGTAGTAGCGGATGCCGCGGAAATAGGTGGTCAGGCCGGTTGCCATACCGTGCTTGAAGTGGGCGATTCCCAGCTCCTTCGGTTCGGCATAGGCGCCGTACCCTTCGCAGAGGGAGAAGCCCGCCGGGGCCGACAGCCGGAGGCGGTGAAACCCCGCCGCCTTGAAATAACGGACCGCCGCCCAAACCAGAACATGGGAAACCGGCAGCCTCTGGCCGGCAAAATCGGGATCGTCGGCCATACTCAGATAGTCGACGCCCGGACCATGATGGAGAAAGTACGCGGACCCGATGATGCCGGCCTCGGACCGGAACAGCATCAGCGTCGCGTGGCCGTCTTCAAGCATCCGGTACTGAAGGTCGAAGCTTTCCTTGGCTCTGGTGACACGCCCGGCGCATTTCGCGTGCAGCCAGCGATAGTGCTCGTGGAGTTCGTAACTTGGGTTGTTCGCATCGACGATGACGATGGAATAACCGTTGTTGTCGCTGTATTTGTTGACCAGGGCCTTATAGCTTTTGCGCAGAGAGCGCCGGAGCGCGGCCTCGTCGAGCCGCAGGTCGATCACGGCATCAAGGGCGGAGGTGTCGACGAAGCCATAGGCGCGAAAGCGGTTCCAATGCCAGGGCGGGTCAGTCAGGCTGGTGTGCAGGGCGATCTTTTCGGCGCCACAGGTCCGCGCGATTTCCTCCAGCCGGGCAAAGGCGGCCCGCTCGGCCTCGTCGTCATCGACCGCCGGCCCCGGGATGTAGCCGCCGCCGATGGTCATCGACAGCGCGACGCCGCGCCGTTCCACCGGGGCGTAGACCAGACCGACGGTTTGGCCCCGCTTTTGGAGCAGAAAGCTGGCATCCCGTTCGATAGTGCCCGAATACGCCGCCTGATAGTCGCGGAAGCTCCGCAGATAGCGGTAGTCCAACTGCCGGCGACCGGTATAGGCGGCCGCCTCCGCTTCGAAAAGATCGGGCTGGTCCTCGCGGTCGATACGATCAAAGTCCATGGCGGTCCCCACCGGCTGCGTCAGACTTTTTTGCGCGCCGGTTTTACCATGCGCTCAAGCCGCCATCGATGATCAGGTTTTGTCCGGTCACATAGCTGGAGGCGTCGGATGCCAGGAACAGAACGGCGGAAACCATCTCGTCCGCCTCGCCCATCCGCCCCAAGGGCACGCGGGCCGAGTAGCGCTGCCGGAAGGTCTCGTTCTGCCCGCTTTCAACCCCGCCGAAGGTGACGGTGTTGACGCGGATGCCATGCTCGGCCCAATAGGTGGCGAGGTACTTGGTCAGGCCGACGACGGCCGCCTTGGACGCGGCGTAGACGGCCGGCGTGTTGATCTCCCGGCCGAGATAGTGGGAGCCCTCGTAGATCCGCTTGTCCGCTCCCAGAATCCCGTAGATCGAGGAGCTCTGGATGACGCTGCCGCCCTTCTTGCGCCGGATCATCTGGCGGCCGACCGCTTGGGAGACCAGGAACATGCCGTCGATGTTGACCGCCATGATCGCGCGCCAGCTCTCGAGGGAGAACTCCTCGTAGGGAGCGAAAAAAGCGTCGAGGCTGGGCCCCTTGGTCGCCGCGTTGTTATGCAGGATGTCGATGCCGCCGAGTTGCCCGACGACCGCGTCGACCATCGCCGCCACCGAGGCCGGATCGGTGATGTCGCAGCCCAGACCCAGGGCCGGGGTTTGGTAGGTCCGGCGGATGTCTTCGGCCAGATCGGCGGCGGCCTTGCCGTCGAGATCGACGATGGCGACGGCCGCCCCGAATTCCGCCAGGACGCAGCTGAACTTGCGGCCGAGGATGCCGGCGCCCCCGGTAATCACCGCCACCTTGTCCCGCAGGGAAAAGATGTCTTTGTATCCCGTCATGCCGACGTCCCTTCGATTGATGCCGGCGGCTCTCAGTTGAATTGCCGGAAGACCGGTTTGATCGCAGGCCCCCGCAGATGGCGCTCGACCCCGTCCTCCAGCGCCCCGGCATAGACCCTCAGCGCGCGCTCGACCGCGGCGAGGGTGATCTCGAGTTCGCGGTCGCCATGGGCCTGGGAAACCGCGATCCACGGCATGAGCACGCCGTTGCCGATCATTTCCTGGGAGAAAAGCGTGCGCAGGGCGAGGGACGGGACACCGTTCCGGTCCTTGGTCAGGTAATTCATCGAGATCGGCAGGCCATCCATGTGGAAATGCTCGATCAGCCCCAAGGAGCGGCTGACCCCGTTGATGCCGTCGAACAGTCTGGCGCCATAGGACCACAGATGATCTGTAACCGCTTCCTCGCGGTAGATGCGGATGGTCTCAAGCAGAGCGCCCAGCGCCACCATTTCGGCACCGTGGGTGCTGGACATCAGGAACACCCGCTCGGCGCCGCTTTGGCGGATGCCGCCGACATCCATGAATTCCCGTTTTCCCGCCAGGGCAGCCAGGGCGAAGCCGTTCGCCATGCCCTTGCCGAAGGTCGAGAGGTCGGGTTCGACATCGAAATACGTCTGCGCCCCCTGCAGATGCCAGCGAAACCCGGTGATCATTTCGTCGAGGACGAACAGGGCGCCGGCCTTGCGGGTCAGCTCGCGGACGCGGTGGAGGAAATTGCCGCCCTTGTTCAGGCAGGTCCCGCAAGCCGACTTCGCCACCATCGGGCGCGTGCAGGCCGCCGGACAGGGGGAAACCGTGGTCGCCGGCTCCATGAGAACGCAGGCGATCTGGTCCGGATAGTCGGCGAACAGGCGCTCGAGAGACGCGATGTCCCCGTAATCGAAGACCAAGGTCAGGTCGGCGAGGACGGGAGGAATGCCCCGCTTCAGCGGCGTCGTGCCGATGAACCAGTCGTCGAACGAAAAGAACGGATGCTGGCGCGGAATGCAGACATAGGGCCGGCCGGTGACGGCACGGGCGATCTTGACCGCCGCCGTCGTCACGTTGGAGCCGGTTTTCGCGAACTTCACCATCTCGGCGCCGGGAATCAAATCGACCAGGGCCTCGGCGGCCTCCAGTTCGATCATCGAGGGCCGGGTCAGATTGACGCCGCGCTCGATCTGGCGGATTGCCGCCGCATTGACGCGCGGATCGGCGTAGCCGAGCGTGACCGCCCGCAGGGCCATACCATAATCGAGGTACCGGTTCTCCGAGCTGTCGAAAACATAGGCCCCCTGCCCCCGCGCGAGAATCTCCGGAGCATTGCTGGGGTACTGATCGTCGCCACGGGAATAGGTGTGGGCACCGCCCGGAATGACCCGGTTGAGCCGGTCGCTATAGTCTCCCATTTTACAACCGCCCTTCTATACGAGCAATCATCAGCGCCTCGGCGCAAATCAAATCACAAAGTTCATCTATTTCGAGCGACTTGTACCGGCTGACCCGCCATGGCGCCGTATGATCATGGTAGAAACTGCGCCGGCTGCGCAAGGCCGCCACAGTGGAGGCGTAAACCGATCCTTCAAGGAAATACAGGCTGTCCAGAGTCTGCCGGCGCACCCCGGTCGCCTGCATGCCGCCGTAGGGCGACAGCAAGCCGTCTTCGATCCGGTAAAGGTAGGCGGGGTGAACATTTTCGACCTGGGCGACGCTGACCACGCTCTCGACCCCCGGCGTCGAGACCAGCACCTCCAGGGCCCCGGAGAGATCGGACACCTCGCGCAGAGGCGAGGTTGGCTCCAGCAGGACAAGGATGTCGAAGTGCCGCCCCGCCGCTTCAAGCGTATCGATGGCGTGCAGAATGACGTCGATGCTCGACGCCGTGTCCGTCGCCAGTTCGGGCGGCCGCAAAAACGGCACTTCGGCGCCGGACGCCGCCGCCGCATCGGCAATCGCCTGATCGTCGGTGGAAACGACGACCGCATCGATCTCCGGACAGGCGAGGGCCTGCTCCACGCTCCAACCGATCAGCGGCTTGCCGAGCAGGGGCCGGATGTTCTTGCCGGTCAGCCCCTTGCTGCCACCGCGCGCCGGGATCAGGGCCAGGATGCGCCGTTCCGCGATCATCGGGATTTATTCCATAAATTCAAGTTTGGCGCGTTCCAGATCAGGAATGCGGCCAATGTCAAGCCAGTATTCATGGAGAGGAAAGAAGCACACTTTTTGATCTTCATCAATAAGCCCTTGCAACAGGTCGGGCATATCCAGCGGAATTCCCTTTGGGACTTTATTGATTATCTGGGGTGATATGATATATATTCCGGCATTTACAAAATGCTTGTAGACGGGCTTTTCAACGATACCGCGCACCTCATGCCCGTCGGCTTCGACAACGCCGAACGGAACCTGATAGGAATGGGCATGACCGCACATCGTGGCCACGGCCTGATGGTATTTGTGGAAATGCAGCAGGTCGATGAAGTTTACGCGCGTCATCAGGTCGCCGTTCATCACGATCATCGGCAGATCATTGCCTTCCGGCAGAAGGGCGAGCGCACCCGCCGTTCCCAACGGCAACTCTTCCTCGACGTAGCGGATATTGGCGCCCCACTTTTCACCGTCGCCGAAATGGGCCTTGATCTTGTCCGCCATGTAGTGGACCGCGACGTAAAAGCGCCGGAAGCCCTGGTTGATGAACTTCTCGATGATAATTTCCAGAACCGGTTTGCCGCCCACCGGCAACATCGGTTTGGGAACGACGTTGGTCAGCGGTCGCAACCGCTTGCCGAAGCCGCCGGCCAGAAGAAACACCCAATTGTCAAAGCACGGCATCGCTGCGTTTTCGTGCAGCGTTTCGATGCCCACGACGCGAAGCTCGCAGTCGACCACCGGAATCTGGTTCAGCCGGTGGGCATTCATCAGCGCCACCACGTTTTCCCGCGGGGTTCCCTGAAAAACGCTCGTGGGTGCCGGGTTCATGATGTCCTTGACCGGTTCGGTCAAGGCGACGTGCTGAAGAAGGGCGCGGCGGACATCGCCATCGGTCACCGATCCCCGCAGCCTGCCGGCGGGGTCGAGGACCAGGGCGATCTGCATGGCGCCCTCATTGATGGCCCGGATCGCGTCCTCGATCGAGGCATCGAGCGAGACCGACAAAACTTTCCAGTTGGACATGGCGACCCTTGGACGCTCGGGACAGACGATGTGGTGTCGGCCGGCAGACATTATGCCCCGTCGCGAACAGGTTCAAGACCGATGTCGGCCCGATCCGGGCCACACCGGACCGGACCTTGCGAGCGCCGGGACCACTCCTGTAGCTCAAGGATTTCAGGCGCCGCTTTTCTCCGGAGCCCCGGTTCTCCTCCCGAGTTCCGGCAGGATGCGGGCCAGCCCCGCCGCCAGCGACAGCGGTTCGGCGAGTCCGAGGGCGGTGCGGGTCTTGCTCATGTCGGCGACCAGATGCATCGGCTCTCCCGGCGCCAGCGCGCGGGCGCCGAAGCGCAGCAGCGCGCGGGCGCCGAAATGGTCGGCGAGGGCCTCGATCGCCGTCCGCACCGCCACTCCCTGGCCGGAGCCGATGTTGAAGGCGCCGGGCGCGGAGCCGGCCAGCAGGGCCGTGACCATGGCGGCGATGTCGGGAGCGAAGACGAAGTCCCGCTCTTGGAGCCCGTGGGAGGTTTCGATCACCGTGCCCGCGGCGAGGGCGGCGATGAGGGAGGGAATCAGCCGCTGCGGCGCGTCGCCGGGGCCGTAGGGCAGGAACACCCGGCCCCAGGCGGCGGAATAGCCGTGATGCTGGGCCGCGGCCTCGATCGCCCGCCAGCAGCCGGCCTTGCACTTGCCGTAGAGCGAGGCGGGGCGGATCGGGGTGTCGTCCTCGCGGCAGGGGACGTCGCCGGGGGCGTATTCGGCGCTGCTGCCGAGGCCGACGAAGCGCCGGCCGCCCTGCTCGCCGAAGGCGCGGGCGAGAGCTAACCCTGCCGCCAGCCAGTCGAGATTTTCCACGGCGTGGAGATAGAGGCCGGGGGTGGCGATCCAGGCGGCATGGACGAGATGGCTCGGCCGCACCGTTGCCATGAGCAGCGCCGCCGCCGCCGGGTCGCGAAGATCGGCGGCGTGCCAGCGCACCGCCCGGCGGTCGCCCTCGGGCGGGCGGCGACAGGCAGCGTGGACCTCGCCGTAGCCGGCGACGAGCAGATGCTCCAGGATATGACGGCCGAGAAAGCCGGTGGCGCCGGTGAGCAGGACCCGGCTCATGGCGCGAAGTCCGCATAGGCGGCGTCGCGCTCGGACAGGATATCGGGCCGGGCCGGCCAGACGATGGCGAAGGCGGGGTCGTTCCAGCGCACGCCCCGCGCCAGCTCCGGCACGTAGCGTTCGCCCATCTGGTAAAAGACCTCGCTGTCATCCTCGAGGGTGAGGAAGCCGTGGGCGAAGCCGGCGGGGATGTAGAGGGCGTTGCGGGCCCCGGCACTCAGCTCGACGCCGACCCAGCAGCAAAAGCCGGGCGAGCCGGGGCGGAGGTCGACCGCGACGTCGAACACCCGGCCGCGGGTGCAGCGGACCAGCTTGGGTTCGGGGTGGGGCTCGGCCTGATAATGCAGGCCGCGCAGGGTACCGCGAGCCCGGTTCCACGAGGTATTGCACTGAGGCCAGCGGGTGGGCAGGTCGGCGGCGGCAAAGGTGGCCTCGTCGTAAGTGCGGGCGAAGAGGCCGCGTTCGTCGCCGAACGGCGTGACCCGGATTTCCAGCACCCCCTCGAGGGCGGTCGGGTGGAGCTGCATGGGGTAGCCCCGCTAGAGCAGGATGGTCAAGGTGGGGATGGCGATGACGAAGCGGCCGCCCCAGCCGCGGATTTCCGCCATTTGCTGGGTGATCTCGTCCGTGAGGTTCCAGGGCAGGATCAGCACGAAGTCGGGGCGGAGTTCGGCCAGCTTGGCCGGATCGTGGATAGGAATCCGGCTGCCGGGCATGAAGCAGCCCTGCTTGTGGGGATTGCGGTCGACGACGCAGGAAATGAGATCGGCGCCGACGCCGCAATAATTCAGCAGCGTGTTGCCCTTGGCGGCGGCGCCGTAGGCGGCCACGATTTTTCCCTCGGCCTTGGCTTGGCGAAGGAAGGCCAGCAGCCCGGTGCGCACCGCTTCCACCTTAGGGGCGAAGCCCTGATAGCCCTCGTCGCGGTCGAGCGAGGCTGCGGCCTCGTCGGCCCGCACCTTGGCCAGCCCCGGCCCTTCGGCATGACGGCCGCAGCCGGCGTGACAGGCCATGATGCGCAGGCTGCCGCCGTGGGTCGGCAACTCGGCGACGTCGAACACCTTGAGGCCGTGAGCGCCGAGAATGCGCTCGGTGGTCAGCAGCGAGAGGTAGGAGAAGTGCTCGTGATAGATGGTGTCGAACTGAATTTCCGCCATCATCTTGAGCAGATGGGGGAATTCCAGGCTGATCACGCCATCGGGCTTGAGCAGGCAGGCGAGGCCGGCGACGAAGTCGTTGATATCCGGGACATGGGCGAAAACGTTGTTGCCGGCCAGCAGATCGGCGGCGTGACCGGCGGCTTTCAGGCGCCGGGCGGTCTCGAGGCCGAAGAAGGCGACCTCGGTGGCGACGCCGATGGCGCGGGCGCTCTCGGCGACGTTGGCCGCCGGCTCCACTCCCAGCACCGGAATCCCGGCGGCGACGAAGTGGCGCAGGAGATAGCCGTCGTTGCTGGCCACCTCCACCACCTTGCTGGTCGGGCCGAGGCCCCAGCGTTCGCGGGCCATCTCGGTGAAGCGACGGGCATGCTCGACCCACGAGGTCGAGTAGGAGGAGAAATAGGCGTAGTGGCCGAAGATGTCCTCGGGCGTCGCCGCCGCCTCCACCTGCACCAGCCGGCAGGCGCCGCAGACGCGGGCATGGAGGGGGAATTGCGGCTCGGGCCGGGCGAGATGCTCGGGGGCGAGGTAGCTGTTGGCCAGCGGCGTCACCCCGAGATCCACCAGCGACAGGGTCAGCGGAGCGGCGCAGAAATGGCAGCGGGGGGCGGCGGTCACGGCGTGGTCTCCCGGTTGCCGGCGGTGCCGGCGAGAATTTGATTTCCGGCTGAGCCGGCTAAAGTTTGATTTCCGGCGGTGCCGGCGAGGTCTTCGTAACGGCTGATCTGGTCGAGGCTGAGCCGGCGGGGGTCGGCGCCGTTTCTCCAGGCGCGATACCACTCGGCGGTCCAGCCGATGGTGTCCGCCATGGTCAGCAGCGGGTGCCAGCCCAGGCTTTGCCCGGCCAGGGTCGAGTCCAGGGTCAGGGTGGCGGCTTCGGGCGGATGCTCGCCCGGCGCCTGCTCCCAGCCGGGGCCGCCATCGAAGGCGGCGCCGAGAATCTCCACCACCTCGGCCACCGTCAGCACGGAAAGATGATCGGGGCCGAAATTGAGCGCCTTGGGGGCGTCGGCCGGCCGGCTCAGCAGCCGCTCGGCCAGCATGAGATAGCCGCGCAGGGGTTCCAAAACGTGCTGCCAGGGCCGCACCGCGCCGGGATAGCGCAGCGACACCGGCGTGCCCGCCGTCAGCGCCCGCACCACGTCGGGGACCAGCCGGTCTTCCGACCAGTCGCCGCCGCCAACCACGTTGCCCGCCCGCGCCGTGGCCACCGCCGGGCCGCCTTTGCCCAGAAGAGTGTCGCGATAGGCGGCGGTGGCCAGCTCAGCGCAGGCCTTGGAATTGCTGTAGGGGTCCTTGCCGCCCAAGCGGTCGTCTTCGCGGAAGGCGTGGCCGCGGCCGTCATTCTCGTAGACCTTGTCGGTGGTCACGATCACCGCCGCCTTCACCGAGGCGGTGGCGCGGATCGCCTCCAACACCTGCACGGTGCCCATGACGTTGGTGGCGTAGGTCTCCACCGGCAGGCGGTAGGAGGCGCGGACCAGGGCCTGGGCCGCGAGGTGGAACACGGTTTCCGGCTGGGCGCGCTGGATGAAATCGCGCACCGCCCCGCCGTCGCGGAGATCGACGGTGGCGTGCTGCTGCCCGGTCCAGGGAGCGGCGAGGGCGTAGAGGCTGGGCTCGGTCAGCGGCGGCAGGGCGAAGGCGGACACTTCGGCCCCCATCCGCTGCAACCACAGGCACAGCCAGGAGCCCTTGATCCCCGTCTGGCCGGTGACCAGAACCCGTCGGCCTCGCCAAAAATCCTTCATCCGGCATCCCCGTTTCAGATCGCGCCGCCTGTTATTGATGGCCCACAGTTTCCAGGGAGCTCATTAGTCTCCCGACCAGGGCATCTCTAACCCAAGCCCGGCGGCATTCCAATCCCCCACGCGGCCGACGAAAGTCCGGCCTCGGTACCGGCTCCAATATCTCACGGTTCAACCGGATCAAGCGCCTTCGTCACCAGGGCTCTGAAACGGGGATATTCCGGATGAGCGAAGACCCCCAGGGCCGGGAAGAAGTCAGATGTCAGAAAAAGCCGAAGCGCACTCCAATAACGGAACAGCTCCTCGGCCAGAGGCAGTGCCGCCGGGGGTAGAAAAGCCAAGCGCCGCTTTCTCGACAGCGCGCCGCTGATGCTCTCGTCGTAGCTGAGCTGCCCGGCGTAATCCCTGGCGCACACTCGCTGCAACGCGGTCCGGGTCGCTTCCGAGCGATCGCCTTCGCTCAGGAAGTCGATCAGGTTGTCGTAGAAGCGCGCCACCTTGTCGGTCACGATGGTTCGATACCGCGTCCCCACCGCCGAGACCAGCGGCGAATATTCCCGCAAGCCGAAGGGGACCGGCAGCCGCTTGAGCTTGCCCTGCCGCGCCACCGTGCTCGTCAGGGCGAAATCGAAGAAGCCGACCGCGCTGTCCACGATCCCGGAAAAGTCCTGCCGCACTAGGAACTCCACGGCTTTTTTCAGATGGGCGGTTCTGTTGACGCCATAATAGATCGTATCGTTGCGGGCGGCGACACGCTCCATCCAATCATCCTGGAACGCGCCCCGGCTGGGATAATACAGCGGCCAGAGAGCGGCGCGCGCGCCGAAGACCTGATACAGATAGCTATAGCCCTGGGCAAAAGAGTAATCGGGATTGTCTTCGAGGAAGGCGACCGCTTTGCGGATTCCCTCGTGCAGGATGAAATCATCGTCGGCACACATCGCCATATAGGGGGTGGCGATGGTATCGAGGGCCATTTTCAGCTTCGGCAGATAACAGTCGAAGCCGCCGGGATGCCAGATATAAGTAATCGACGGGTGCCGGCGCAGCTCCGACTCCCACTGGCGGGCCGAGCTGTCGGCGATCACGATGGGATAGCCGAATTCCAAAAACCACTGCAGACAGCGTTTGAGATAGTGATGGCGGTTATGGGTCGGAATGAGGATCGTGCAATCCCTGGTCATGGTTCGGCCCTTTTCTTCCGCCCACTATCGACGAACCTGACGAAATCGGGACACTTCGCCATCAGTTCGTCATAGGGAGCCGCCATGACGATCCGGCCCTGCTGCATGAAAACGACGGTGTCGAAATGCTCCAGGAAGCTGTGATTGTGGGTGACCACGAGCACGGTCACCGCCAGGTCCGGCGACGATAGAAGCTCGAATATCTTCTGGGTGTTGGCCGGATCCAGCGAACTTGCCGGCTCATCCAGAATCAAAAGCTCGGGTTGAGAATAGAGGGCGCGGGCAATGGCCAGGCGCTGCCGCTCTCCGCCCGAAAAATTGATCGTACCGACCCCGATCGGTGTGGCGAATTGATCGGGGCAGTTCTCGACAACCGCCAGGATGCCGGCGGCGGCGGCGGCGGACCGGCAGCGGCCGAGATCGATTTCGGCCTCGCCACAACCGAAAGCGATATTGCTGGCGACGCTCTCGGTCAGGATCAACGGGGCCTGCGGCACGTAGCCGACCACCCCCTCCTTCCAGGCCAGCGCGCCGTCGGGGGCCGGCCGGCCATCGACCAGAATCGTCCCGACCGTGGGCGCCAGCAGGCCCAGCACCAGATCGATCAGGGTGCTTTTCCCTGCCCCGGAATCACCGACCACGGCAATCCGCTCCCCTCGGGACAGGCGAAAATCGATGTTGGAAACGCCCATGCCGTCACGTCCGGCATAGGCGAAGCCGACACCCCTGAACTCGATGACCGGCGGCATCTCCGTCAAGCGATCGGCGACGGCGGTCTTGGTCGTCGGGGCCGAAAAGGCATCCCAAAGACGCGACGCGATCGGCGAATGGAACTTCAGGATCGTCAGGCTGGAATAAAGCTGCTGTGCCGCCGGCAACAGACGAAGACCGGCATACGCGAAGGTCGCCAGCAACGGCAACTCGGCGCGGGCGTCCGAGCCCATCATCGACCGGTAGATCGGCAAGGCGAACAGCGCGCAGGTTGCGGAAATTTCCAGCGCATATTTCGGCAAGGTCGGCAGAATTCGGGAATCAGCGTCGGCCCGGTAAAAGATATCGAGTTCCTCGCACACCCGCCGGACGAAATACCGGCAATCGCCTTTCAGCGAGATTTCCCGCGCCATGGCGTACATCTCGGTCGCCGAGTGCAATGCACGCCCCGAGCATTCATGGGCCTTGACCCCGATCACCGCCATGTGGCTGGCGGTATAGCGGTAGATCAGGCCGTAGACCCCGGCGACCACCAGCAGGTAAATCGTGCTGAACAGGGGCGCCATCAGGATCAGCAGCGCAATCACCGCCAGCAATTGGGCGCTCCGGGTAATGGCGGCGCACAGCTGAACCACGCCGCCCGAGACCACCCTCGCGACTTCGCTGCACATGCTGTTGGCCAGTTCGGCCGGACGATTGACCAGGAAGAAGGTGAAGGGCTGGCGGAAATGAGCCCGCGCGAATTGTTCCGACAAGGTGGTGGCCAAGCGGGCCGAAAGACGGACCGACCACCAACCGACCGCCAGCGCCCCGATATTGGTCACGATGAACAGACCAATGGTGACGAAGGCGATGATGTGAATCGGCGGCAAGGCGCCATCCAGGCCCAGAAGGGCAAGAACACGGCCGGCGGATGAGTTGCCAGAAAGACGGCCGGGATCGAGCATGACCGCCAGCAAAGGCATCATCGAGGCGACGCCGAGGGTTTCCAGGATCGCGACGACGATCGAAGCGCCGACGATGCCGCAAAACTGGGGACGAAACTCAGGCAGGACCAGACGGTAAATATGAACAATCGAGGAAATCACAACGACCCTTTCGACTTAGCCCCGGCCCGAACGGTTCAGGCTGCCGTCACTCCCATACCTTCCAGGAGGCCCGACCGCTGGTATAAAGGTCTTCCAGATGATTGCGGTCGCGCTGGGTGTCCATGGGCTGCCAGAAGCCTTCGTGACGAAAGGCCCTCAGATTGTCCCCCGCCGCCAGCCGCTCCAACGGTGTGCTTTCCCACGCGGTGGCGTCGCCGTCCACATAGTTGACGACTTCCGGCTGCAAAACAAAGAAGCCGCCGTTGATGTAGCCGGCATTGTCGCCGGTCGGCTTTTCAACGAAGCGGGTCACCACGTCGCCGGCCATGTCCAGGGCGCCGAACCGCCCCGGCGGACGAACGGCGGTCAGGGTCGCAAGGCGGCCGTGGCTGCGATGAAACGCGACCAGTTCCCGGATATTGATATCGGCGACGCCGTCGCCATAGGTCAGGCAGAAGGGCTCGACCGGATCAAGATAGGAGGCGATGCGTTTCAACCGGCCACCGGTCAAGGTATTCTCGCCGGTATCCAGCAATGTTACCTTCCATGGCCGGGTGTAGGAGCGGTGGAATGTCGTCTCGCCGCTCATCAAGTCAAAGGTGACATCGGATGAATGAAGAATAAGATTAGCAAAGTACTCCTTTATGACATAACCTTTATAGCCAAGACAAATAACGAAGTCGGCAAATCCATAATTGGCATAGATATTCATGATGTGAATTAGAATGGGAATGCCGCCGATCTCGACCATCGGCTTGGGTTTTACATGAGTCTCTTCGGACAGTCTGCTACCGAGGCCACCCGCCAGAATTACGACCTTCATAATATATCCTCCGGTCCAACTGTTCCGCTCTCAACCAATCCGCTGCAACCATCCTCCGGGTAAATAGGTGATGGTCTGATCGAGTTCGCTCTCATTGAAGCGCCATGCCGGCGGAGCAAGGCGGAATTCCGGATGGCTGATCAGGTATTCATCCACTGCGGTCATCGGATTGTCGTCGATCCAGAGAGGATCGCCTCTCGGCGTGTCGGCCACCAGCTTCATGATGCCATCGGCGACGATGACGTAGGAGCCCGGCGTGACGAAACCACCATAGGCTTCGAGTTCTTTCAGAACGTGGTCTTTGGTGTGGCAGGAATCCAGAATCACCAGCACCTTGTCTTCAGGCGAAATCTTCGCAGCCACTTGAGAGACAACCTCGGGAAGCACGGAGCTGCCTTCGATCAGGGTGATATAGGAAAAGAGGTCGTGAGCTTCTATTTCAGAGCGATTGTTTGGCCTGATTTCAATGTCAACGCCCACGACCCGGCCGGGCTTCCCCATGGCTTTGAACAGTGAAGCGTAAAACACCAAAGAGCCGCCATGGGCCACGCCGGTCTCGACAATGACATCGGGCCGGAGTGAGTAAACAACCTCCTGTATCCGAAGAAGGTCTTCGGGATTTTGGATGACCGGGCGGCCCATCCAAGTGAAAGTATAAGAATATTTTTGATTCCACCCAGCCTTTAACCAAATTTCTGATATTATATCGAACGCCTCTTTGCTATAAAGATCAAGACGTTTGCCACGATCGGAAACCAGCGTCTTGCCTTCCGTATCGATTTCAATATGCATTGTCGATGGTTCCCCAGTTTCGACCCGCGCCCGTTTTTATATCGCGACTTCCGGGACCGGGGTCAAAGCACAGCCAGATAGCGATTCAGCTATAACAAAGCCAGTCGTGTTTTCCAAGGGGCAACCCCGGCACCTGCCGGGGCCCGGAGCCGATCACAGCCGCTCGCCCAGAAGGCGGAAATTGTCATGGGCCCCGGCTATTCTTGTCTTTAAAAGCGCCGGGTCGGGAGCCTGGGTCAGGGCGTAATCGACCGCCGCCGCGAAACGTTCGGCGGTGAAATCGCCCAGCGCCAGCCAGGGCATGCCGAAGGATCGGCAAATCTCCGAGATTTTATTGTCGTGGGCCAGGCCGGCGAAGGCGCGGCCGGCCAGCGCCGCCAGCACCAGCCCGTGAAACCGCATCCCGCAAACCAGATCGATATCCTTCAGCGCCCCGTCGATCACCCCCGGTTCGGCGGTCAGTATCCGGATCTCGGCGTCCTGATCGGGGCCGAGCCGCTGGTTGATCTCACGGAGCAGGGCCCGGTCGTCGTCGGCGCCGTCCCGTTTCCAGAACGCCAGAAACACCACCCGATGCCCCCGTTGCCGCCAGAGCCGGACCAGGGCGGCCATCGCCGCTACCGCCGCCGCCCGTTCCTCCGGAGGAAAGGCCGCCGGGCAGACGCTGAAGCCGATGCCGGCCTCGCCGCTCCCGCCCGGATGCGCCCGCCCGGCGTCCGAGGCGAGCCCGGTCCAGGAAAACACCAGATCGTCGGTCAACCGGGCCTTGCCGCCCCGGCATTGCGCCAGTCCGGCGTCGTCGCGGACCAGGAACAGGTCGCAAAGAGCGATGATCCGGCGCAGCAGCCACCGCGCCGCCGGCTGCTTCAGGTCGGCAACACCGACTCCGAGCGCCGCGATCCGCACGCCGCGCAGCCGGGCCAAACCGCAGATGCAGCATTGCAGAAGCAGGGAAACCAGCCCGCCCTGGGTGTGAAACACGGTACCGCCGCCGAACACCAGCCAGTCGCAACCGCCGAGCAGCCGGAACCAGGCCGCGAGATAGCGGATCAGCCGTTCGGGCCTCGAGCGGCTCCGGTCGGACAGAATGGCATCGATGTGGGTGAAGGCCATATCCGGCCCCAGCCGCTCCAAGCCGGCGACGTCGCCGTGATCGCGGACCAGGAAGCGGACACCGGGAATCAGCCGGCGCAGTTCCGCCACGGCGACCGCCAGCAGCAGGTCGTCACCCAGATTGCCGCAGCCGTAATAGCCGTAGAGCGCGATCTGGGGATACCGAGTTGCGGCCCGAGCGGGCGTCGTCACCGCCGCGCCCTCAGGCCGGAGTCCCGGGGCTGCGCCGGGTATGATCCAAGATCGCCGCCAGGAAACGCTTCAGGTTGCCCCGCCGCAGCCCCGGCTCGCCGGGCTGCTCCGGGCGAAAGATGAAGTCGTAACGGACACTGAGAATCTCGGCGACCGCCCGCAGCACGGTCTCGTCGTCCGGTGGTGCCGCCATGACCTGGCGCAGACGCGTCGGCAACTGATCGATCCCGCAGACGCCGCCGAGAAACTCGCTGACGAGGTTGGGGCCGAGCGCCAGCGACGGCTTGCCCAGCAAAAACGCCTCGAGGGTGGCGCTGCCCGTGACCGAAAGAGTGCAGGCGGCGCGCTGGATCAGCGTCCGGCTGTCGGCGCGGTAATGGGCGACCACCACCCCGGCCCGTCGCCGCACCGCCCGCATGAACGAGAGCGGCCGGATGCTGATGGCGGCGGGATGCTCCTTGACCACCAGCAGATGGTCGCTGGGCATCGCGAAGCGGATGGCGTCGATCGCCCGCAACTGGTCAACGAAGTAGGGAGCCGGGGTATTGATCGAGGATTCCGGCGTGACCTGGAGCGGATAATAGAGGAACCGCGGCGGCAGGTCCTCGAGACGGCGCAGATCATAGAGCCCCTCGGCGGCCCAGGTCCGAACGGCCCAGATGCGGTCACGCAGCCAGGGCAGGTTGTTAAGCAGCCCCACGCGCAGAGTGTCGATCTCGAACAGCTCGGGCCGGGAAAGAGTGCGGCGCAGATAGCCCAGCGCCCGCGCCGGCAGCCCCTTGCGGAAATCCGACAGCACCGGGTCGCCGGCATCGAGGGTTTCCGGCAGTCCCGAGGCCGAGATGCCGGTCGTCCGGAAACGCTCGAGCAGGCTCCGGGCCTCGGCCATCAGGTCCGGGGTGACGGCACGGTTTTGGGGCAGGGTTTCCTCAGCGTCGGGGCTGAAATAGGTTCCGCCGAAGATGCGCCCCGAGGTCGGCGTCAGAATTTGGACGCCGAGTTCCCCGGCCAGGGCGACCAGCATCTTGCCCTCATAGTTTTCGATCTGGGAAATCAGCAGATGGGTCGGCAGTATCCGTTCGAAGAAGGCGCGATAGATGCGATAGATCTCGGCGGCCCGGGCCAGTTGCTCGCCGGCCGGCCGATGCCTGAAATGCCGCTTCTCGGCTTCGATGTCGCGAAAGACGTTGCCGGCATAGCCGGCCAGTTCGCTGCTGTCGCGCAGGGGCGGCAGATCGCGCTGTTGCTGGTCGGTCAGGGACAGGATGTTGGCGTCGTCGAGCACCTGACGCATCAGGTCGTAATGATGGGACGTCGGCAGAATGACCGACCATTCGATCTCGGGCGCCTCCTCCCGGGCGATCTCGATCAGATGCCGGAAAACAACGGCGAACATGCCGAAACCGTGAAGAATGAACTTCATGCCGCCGTCTCCTCGCGAGCGCGGGCCTGATCCAGGATGGCCACGAATTTCGACACCACCCTCTCGAGGGTAAAGTCATCGCGCACCGCGCCCTCGCCCCAGGGACTCTCGGTCGCGGCGGCCCGGCGCTGCCGGGCGAGATCAAGCGCCCGGACCAGACCGTCGGCGATTCCGGCGGGATCGCGCGGATCGGCGATGCCGCCTCCCAGCCGCTCCACCAACCGGGCCGAGGTCCCCGGAGGCACGATGCCGAAAATGGGAACGCCGGCTCCGATATAGTCGATCAGCTTGCTCGGCAGAAAGACGCTCAGGGTATCCGGGCCATCGATGACCAGCAGCAGATCGGACTCCGACATCAGCGTCAGGGAGGCCGAATAGGGCACGGTGCCGACCAGACGGACCAATGTTTCGGGCAGGCCGCGGAACACCGGGTCCAGCTTCATCCGGGACGGCATGCCACCGACCAGCTCGAAGGTGACGCCCCGCAGAAGCTCGGGTTCGCGGTCGAGGATCAGGCGCAGCGCCCGGAACAGGGGCTTCGGCGTGCGATGGCCATAGAAGCTGCCCAGATAGCGCACCACCAACGTCTCGGAAGACGGCGCCCGCCTTTCCGGATAGAGCGGCCGGTCGAAGCTGTGGGGCAGAACATCGGTCTTGGCCCGCCAGGGCTCGGGATATTTCCCCATCACCAGGGCGCGGGTTTCCTCGGAGGTGAAGATGACCCGATCCGCCATCGCGACGACCTGCCGCTCCAGCTTCCGGTTGAGGATGTTGGCGAAGACTTCGTGCCGGCGAAAGGGATTGTCCGCCCACGGATCGCTGAAATGGGCGACCCAGGGCACCCCGAGCCGGGATTTGAGCCGCAATCCCAGCAGATGATCCGACATCGGCTCGCCGAACGTCACCATCACGTCGGGGGAAAAACCGGCGCCGGCCAAAGCGGTCAGCGCCGCCGTTTCGGCCCGGGGCACCCAAGAGCGGAATCCGTCCGGACTCCGGCCGTAGAACGGCAGGAAATAGCGCCCCAGCCGATCGGCCAGCCCGGTCAGAGCCGGCTTCGCCGACGCGCTCACATGCAGTACCGGCCGCTTTTCGAAATTCGGGTAGACATCCAGCCCCGTACCCAGTTCCCGGACCTGACCGGACACCAGCGCAAGCTCTCCCGGCGTGCCGATCAGCAGGCGGCCGATCTGGATCGCCTGCGGGTAGAGCATGGGCGGCACCATGTAAGACACGGCCAGAATACGCATGATGCCTCGCGATCCCTTCCACGGCCGTAAAAAGCCACCCCCGCGCGTTCCGCCAGAGTGCGGAGCGGCCTTGCCCTGTGAACTCGTTTGACGTCTCCCGCTGCGCCCAAGTTATGCCGCAAACGTGTCGCGCTGGCGACGTCAAAATTCCTCGAACTCCATTGGTGACGGAGGGCGGTCATGCTCCCGTCCTTGATTCCGGTGGTGAGATGGCGTAATAGCCTCCGAGCCGCACTCGATGTTCGCCATATGTGCGACCCTCCGCGCCAAACTCCGCCTGCAAACCTTACCCGGACGCCTTTCCGTGCTTTGTCCCATTTGCGACACTGGCGCCGCTTGGCCGGTCGTCTTTCAGCGTGACCCCGACGTCGACCGCTGGCGCGCCGAGATCGGTGACACCGCGCCCTATGGCTGGTGGCTGTGCCGGACCTGCGGCAATGCCTACCCGTCGGCCCAACCGGACCTGCGGGTGCTGGCCCGCATCTGGGAGGTTTGCCGAAGCAGCGACGCGGCAAAGGACGCCGACGCCCACTGGGCCTATCGCCGGCGGATCAGCCGGATTGGCGGCGAACGCGCCTACCGGATGTTCTCGCCGTTGCTGGCCGGCAAGCCGCCCGGCCGCTTCCTCGACATCGCCTGCGGCCTGGGCGAGGCCGTGCGCTGCTTTTCCGAGCATGGCTGGGACAGCGAGGGTATCGACGCCGATCCCGCAACCCAAGCTTGGCATCGGGAAATCGGTATCCGCTCGCGAATCGGCCAATTCGAAACTCTGGAGATCGAGAGCGGACTCGACGTCATCCAGATTTCCCATGCCATCTATTTCATGACCAACCCTATGGCGTTTCTCCGCACTGTCAGGCGCCACCTCGCACCGGACGGGCTGTTCTGCATTATCCTGGCCGATTTCATGGCCCATTCCGATGGCGGCTTGCCCGGCTATTCCCATAGTTTCTTCCCCACCGCGGCCTCGATGCGCCATGCCCTGTCCCTGGCCGGTTTTCGAACCGTGCTGTGTCGCCGGCTTTCGGGCAGCATCTACCTCGCCGCCCGACCGGCCGACGATGAAGTCCCGCCCCGGGTCCTCACCGGCCTGATCCACTGGCTGCACCAGACCAAGGCGCTCCGGCACACCCTGATCGGACGGCCCTATCTCGCCCTGCGCCGGTTCGCCAAGAAGATACTGATCCGGCCGTAACTCCCCCGACAGAGCCGGCGCTCCGGGCGCACAAAGAAAACGGCGGCCGAAGCCGCCGTTTCCCCTCGAGACCCCGGACTCATACCGGTGAGCTTTTGAAGTGATCCGTGGGGCTCGCCGGTATCACGCGGCCTTGCCGGTGATCTGGGTCGCTCCGGTGTTGGCCGGGCCGGCGTTGATGGCGATGGTCCGCGGCTTCAGCGCTTCGGGCACCTGACGGACCAGATCCAGGAACAGCATACCGTTTTCCAGCCGCGCCCCGGTGACCTGGACATAGTCGGCCAACTGGAAGCGCCGCTCGAAGGCGCGGGCCGCGATGCCGTGATAGAGGTAGGTCTTGCCCTCGTCGGTCTTGGCCTTGCCTTTCACCGACAGCACGCCCTCATGACTGAC
>SESG01022837.1_pt1 | contig 26664 bp, 23 predicted proteins | sample 3171421 | NCBI WGS metagenome assembly SESG01 (sample SAMN10866946, study PRJNA518727) | freshwater metagenome | biome: subpolar coniferous forest; feature: holomictic lake; material: water; isolation source: holomictic Lake 227, 6 m and 8 m depth | place: Canada: near Kenora, Ontario | collected...
CAAGTCCTAGCTAAGAAAATCATAATTCTAATTGCTGGTTATTAATCAGCCTGACGCCTTAAAAAAGCAGGAATATCCAGATAATCCAAATCTATCTCTTTTTTAGTTTGCGCACCAAAACGGGTTTCTTTGGATTCATTTTTTCCACCATGCCGCATGACCGTAGGCTTATCTAAGTCATCATAATTTGTACTTCCTGCTGCAGCTGGCTTATGCATCACCTTAACAGGCGCTTTTACAGCTACTCGAGGCATACCCATTCCAGTAGCAACAACAGTGACTTTAATCTCATCGCCCAAGGTTGGATCAATGGCCATACCAATTTTGATGACAGCATCTTCAGATGCAAACTCATGAACGATATTGCCCACTTCGTTAAACTCAGCTACACCCATATCAGCTGCAGATATATTAACCAGAATACCACGTGCACCTTGCAAGTTAATATCTTCAAGCAAAGGACAAGCAATAGCTTTTTCAGCTGCCTCGCGTGCACGATGCTCACCAGACGCAGAACCAACGCCCATAATTGCAGCCCCCATTCCTGACATAACTGTTCTAACGTCTGCAAAATCAACGTTAATCATACCGGGATGAATAATAAGCTCTGTTATACCTTGAACCGCATCAAGTAATACATCATTTGCGGCTTTAAATGCATTCATTAAAGACACATTGTTACCCAAAACTGGCAATAATTTCTGATTGGGAATTGTAATTAACGAATCCACGTATTTTTCTAACTCTATAATACCCTGCTCTGCGACAAGCTGTTTCTTTTTACCTTCAAACAGAAATGGCTTAGTTACCACAGCGACCGTTAAAATTCCCATTTCCTTTGCAATCTGCGCTATAACTGGAATAGCTCCAGTTCCAGTGCCACCACCCATTCCGGCCGTCAAAAAAACCATATCGGCGCCTTGCAACACCTCTTTAATACGATCTTTATTTTCTTCTGCAGCAAATTTTCCAATTTCTGGATTAGTACCCGCTCCCAATCCTTTTGTTAACTCAACACCTAATTGAATAATGGTGTCTACCGTAATCTTTCTTAATGCCTGAGCGTCTGTATTTGCACAAATAAACTCAACACCTTCAATATGGCTACCAACCATATGGTTAACTGCATTGCCACCACCACCGCCGACACCAATAACCTTGATGACTGCGGACTGTGTATAAGTATCCACCAATTCATATTTCACGACACCACCCCTTAAATACAAAATAAACGTTATTAAAAATTACCCTGAAACCAGTTTTTCATCTTGGAAACCCAACTTAAACCATCAGCCTCATGACTTCTACCTAAGTTCTGATGATCCTTTCCGTACATTAACAGTCCAACCCCTGTAGAGTGAATGGGATTCCTCACCACCTCAGCTAACCCAGAAACATTTTGCGGTCCCCCCATTCTTACTGGCATATGAAAAATCTCCTCAGCCAATTCAATCAGACCCATGACTTTTGAACTACCCCCAGTCAAAACAATGCCTGCCGCAATTAACTCTTCATTACCACTTCGTCTAAGCTCTGACTGCACCAGCAACATAAGCTCCTCATAACGAGGCTCTATTATTTCAGCCAGATTTTGCATTGAAATTTTGCGCGGCGCTCTGTCACCTATACTCGGAACTTCAATAGCACCATCAACGTTTGCCAATTGTGTTAACGCACAAGCATACTTACGCTTGATTTCTTCTGCATTTACAGTAGGTGTTCGTAACGCTACAGCAATATCATTGGTTACTTGATCGCCTGCAATCGGTATTACTGCGGTGTGCTTGATGGCTCCTTCAACAAAAATAGCTATATCTGTTGTGCCCCCCCCAATATCAATTAAACAAACACCAAGCTCCTTTTCATCTTCTGTAAGCACAGAATTACATGAAGCTAATTGCTCTAATACAATATCTTCAACCTCTAGCCCACAGCGGCGAATACACTTGATAATATTCTGAGAGGCACTCACACTCCCAGTTACCATATGAACTTTTGCTTCAAGTCGAATACCAGACATCCCAATAGGCTCTTTAATTCCATCTTGGAGATCGATGACAAACTCCTGTGGCAAAATATGCAAAATTTTCTGATCTGCAGGAATAGCAACAGCACGTGCCGAATCAATTACCCTATCAATATCATACTGAGTCACTTCTTTATCCTTAATGGCCACAATACCATGTGAATTTAGACTTCGAATATGACTCCCTGCAATACCCGCAAAAACCGACCTAATCTGGCAACCAGCCATCAATTCAGCCTCTTCAATCGCTTTTTGAATTGAATGAACTGTCGACTCTAAATTAACCACTACACCCTTTTTAAGGCCTCGTGATGGCGTAGATCCTATGCCAATTATTTCTATATTACCGTCACTGGTCAGCTCTCCAACAATGGCCGCAACCTTGGACGTACCTATATCTAATCCGACTATCAAATTACGCTCTGTTTTTTTTGCCATTTTATTTACTCTTTATCGCCTTATCGTATTCTTATTCATTATTGGGTTTTGCAATGGCATTCCAGTCAATATCAGCAGCTCCAGGCTTCCATGAAACTGCATACCCGTTGGGATATCTCAAATCAACTCTTTCAATTTGCAAAAACTGTTCTTGATCTAACACTGTCAACGTTTTTATAAAACGCTGTAATTTCTTTAATTGCTCATTACGCCCCAACAGTATTTCCAGTTCATTTTCCAATTTGATTTTCCATGCCCCACGTTCATTAACACTAAACTCAGCCAATTTCATAGAATGATCAGCTAAAGCCGTTTTAATGCCCTTCATTATTTCCAGTACTTTTAATTGCTGTAGTTCAGGTCCGAAGACTAATACCCTATCTTTAAACAGCTCTATATTCGTAGGCGCAAAGATAATACCTTGCTCTGTTATCAACCTATTTTCTCCCCAGCGGGCATAGGGCTTCTTTTCACTTACCTTGATATCAATTGCATCTGGCCAAACTCGCTTAACGGTCACTGCATCGACCCAAGGCAAATTTGAAACAACAGTATGTATCTCCTGAATATCAACATCAAAAAACCCCTTCATAACTATTGGCTGCAACAATGTCTGAATCTCATTCTTACTGAGATATTGAAAAACCCCTTCAATTCTCACGTATCTAATCGGCAAAGATACATTTTTTATCGATAACGATCGAATCTGCCATCTTTTGTCTAATTGATAACCAGCGACTACAATCAGACCCAAAAACAGCAATCCAATTAACAGTTGTTTAATGCCTACATTACTCATTATCCAAGACTGGTTTCCAGAACCCGCCAAACTAACTCTTCAAAATCTATACCTGCCTGCTTAGCAGCCATCGGAACTAAACTATGATCCGTCATACCCGGCACTGTATTAATCTCAATTAATTGATACTGCCCAGAATCATCAATAAATACATCGACCCTTGCCCACCCTTTAGCGCCAACCACTTTACTGGCAGTCAATGCTACATTTCTAATAAACTGCTCCTGCTCATCGCTTAATCCTGCAGGACAATGATATTTCGTTGTTTTAGCATTATATTTTGCTTCGTAATCATAAAATGTATTAGGCGTTTCTAAACGGATCACTGGCAAAGCTGTATCATTTAAAATGGCTACAGTATACTCATTACCACTCACCCAACTTTCTGCATAGACATCACAATCGTAGTCTAAAGCCAGTGCCATCGCTTTTTGCAATTCTTCCCTTGAATTTGCCTTACTCATACCAATGCTAGACCCTTCTTGGGCAGGTTTAACAATAACGGGAAAGCCCAATTCTTCAATACAAGCATCAATATCATTTTCGACTTTCAATAAAAACCATTTAGGAGTAACTAAGCCATACCCCTTCCAGCATAGTTTAGTTTTAAGCTTATCCATCGTTAATGCTGAAGCTAAAACCCGACTCCCTGTATAAGGAATTCCCAATACATCAAGAACTCCCTGGATTACACCATCCTCTCCTCCACGACCATGAATAATATTGAAAACCCTATCAACATGCACACCATTCAAAGCCTGAATTGGACTTCCTGTGACATCAATAGCAATTGCATCTACGCCTTTTCTTAATAACGCCTGATAAACAGCCTCGCCACTTCTCAAAGAAACAGCTCTCTCTGCGGCGGAACCGCCCATCAGTACTGCAACCCGGCCAAACTTTTCAGGATTTTGGAAAGACACTAGGCGCTGCCTTTCTAAATCAACCTCACCTACCATACATACCTCTGTGTGCAATTCAACACCCTGCTGTTCCTTTACTTTTTTTTGAACATATCCAATCAACTGCTCTATTTCAGCAGCAGTCGAGCTACCCGTATTTACTATGAAATTAGCGTGCTTTTCTGAGACACTTGCACCACCAATTGAATAACCTTTCAACCCTGTTTTCTCTATCAATCTTGCTGCAAAATCACCTTCTGGATTTTTAAATACCGATCCACAGCTAGGCTGATTGGTGGGCTGTGTTTGAGCTCGCTTGTCTAACAAACCTTTAATCTTTTGCTGACTAGCGACAGCATCACCTTTTAGCAATTTCAAGTGACAACTTAGAAACCACTCAACCCTTTCAGTTTTTACTGACCGATAACTTATTTTAAAATCTGATGGATAACGAACCGATAGCTCTCCTAATGCATCAATGGTTTCGACTTGAGTAATAATCCCCCAGGTTTCTCCACCAAAAGCCCCGGCATTCATTTTTAAAGCGCCACCCATTGTTCCTGGTATGCCCGCTAAAAACTCTGCACCTACCAATCCCTGCTCTGAACAAAAACGAGCCACATGAGCGCAAGGAACTCCCGATTCAACATATACAACAGTATCCTCAATTAGGCGCATTCCCTTCAAACGCCCCTTAGTATTTATCACTGTTCCTCGGATACCGCCGTCTCTAATTAATAAATTACTTCCCAATCCCATCCAAAATACAGGCTCAGAGACAGGTAACGACTTTACAAATTCACATAAATCTTCTTTATCAAATGGGATATATAGCCGGTCAGCAGGCCCACCCACTCGCCAACTAGTATATCTAGCTAGATTTTCTTTAAGTAACAATCGACCTTTCATGAAACTTGATTCACGGACGACACTACCCTAGATGCCAAAGCTTCGGTTAACAGTTCTGGCAACTGTGTGGCAAAATGTCCTACATTGCCAGCTCCCATAGTCAAAATGACATCATCAGGCCTTACAATACCGGCTAATATTTTTGGTAACTCTTGCCAGTTATCAATAAATACTGGATCAACCTGAGCACGCATACGAATGGCGCGGCTTAAAGCTCGACCATCAGCACCTGTAATCACTGACTCGCCAGCCGAATATACGTCCATTAAAATCAGCACATCTACCGTTGATAATATGTGCACAAAATCTTCAAACAAGTCACGTGTTCTCGTATATCGATGGGGTTGAAAAATAACCACTGCTCGACGCGTTGGCCATGCCTGGCGTAATGCCTCTAAAGTCGCTGCAATTTCTTTTGGATGATGCCCATAATCATCAACCAAAGTCAGTTTTCCATCATCTATAGCTAAATCACCCTGAATTTGAAAACGTCTACCAACCCCTTTAAATTCACCTAGGCTTTTAACAATAGCATCATCAGAAACCTCAAGCTTGGTTGCTACCGCAATTGTAGCCAACGAATTAAGCATGTTGTGCCATCCAGGCATGTTTAGAGTTACTTTTAAAGCCGGATAATCACCTCGACGAATAACATTAAACGTAGTCAACATCCCTTTTTGGTCAACATCAACTGCCCGTATATCAGCATCCTCATGCACACCGTAAGTAATCACTGGTTTGGATATATGCGGCAAAATCTCTCTAATCCCTTCATCATCCAGACATAACACGGCTAAACCATAAAAGGGTAAATGATGTAAAAACTCTATAAATGTATCCTTTAATCGCTGGTAACTATTTTGATAGGTCTCCATGTGATCTTGATCAATATTCGTCACTATCGCAATCATTGGTTGGAGATATAAAAATGACGCATCACTTTCATCAGCTTCAGCTACCAAGTAATTCCCTAATCCTAATTTCGCATTACTTCCCGCACTATTTAAACGACCACCTATGACAAAGGTAGGATCTAACCCACCTTCTGCTAATACACTGGCAGTTAAACTGGTTGTCGTCGTCTTTCCATGCGTACCAGCAACGGCAATCCCAAACCGAAACCGCATTAATTCAGCTAACATCTCTGCACGCGGAATGACGGGTATTCTATTAATATAAGCTTGATCTATTTCATCGTTACTTCGATCTATCGCTGTTGAAGCAACAACAACATCCACATCAGTCACATTTTCTCTTTGATGCCCTATATTAATAATCACGCCCAAATCGGCTAATCGCTGCGTCACACTACTTTCTTTAATATCAGAACCCGACACTTGATAGCCAAGATTTAATAAAACCTCTGCGATACCGCTCATTCCTGTGCCACCGACACCCACAAAATGTATTCGCTTTATATTTCCTAATGTAGACACAACTTGTGTACCTTTCTCTGGTATTCTCATAACCCAGCCTCATCCGCACAATAGCCCGCAACAATCTCTGTTGCATCTAAGCGGGCAGCTATCTGTGCATTTTTACTCATCAAAGTTAATTTACTTAATGCTTCAACTATATATTCAGCCAATGATGAAGGATTCAAATCTTTTTGCGCTAACAAGAGTCCAGCACCTGCATCGGTTAAATAACGTGCATTTGCCGATTGATGATCATCAATCGCATTGGGCAACGGTATAAAAATGGCGGGAACTCCCATTGCAGCCACTTCACTCACTGTCATCGCTCCAGCTCTACAAATCACTAAATCAGCCCAATCATAAACAGCGACCATATCTTCAATAAAAGCACTCACCACAGAATCAATACCTAAATCCTTATAGCGCTTGTCGACCTGAGATAACATTGCAACACCGGTTTGATGCTTTACTTGTAATAAGCGATGCTGAGGATCATTATTTTTAAACTGAAAAATAGCCTCTGGCACTATCTCATTAAGAATCTGAGCACCCTGACTGCCTCCAACTATCAATAATCGAACTTCACCTTCCATTCGCTTCTGCGAATTCTTCGGGCTATTCAGAAAACTTTTTCTCAAAGGATTTCCAGTAAAGTTTGCTCCCGTTCGCTGCTCAAAACTGCTTGGAAAAGCTTCTAAAACTTGGTTAGCAATTCGCGCAAGTAAACGATTAGTGGTGCCTGGAACTCGATTCTGCTCATGAATAACCAAAGGAATTCCTAGAAACTTTGCCATTAACCCACCCGGCCCAGCAACAAAACCACCCATACCCAATACAACGTCAGGTTTACGCATATGTAATATTTTCAACGCTTGAAAGCAGGCCTTAAAGAGCATAAAAACAGCCCTAATCTTAGCTAATACTCCCTTACCTCTTACACCCGCCACAGACAACCAATCAATCGTAATGCCATGCTCAGGGATCACTCGACTTTCTAGCCCTCTATGCGTCCCCAACCAACTAACCTGCCAATCGTTTGCTATTAAATACTCTGCTACAGCTAAAGCAGGAAACACATGCCCACCCGTTCCTCCAGCCATAATAACTATGCACTTACCCATTTGGACCTTTCCTTTGGTTTATTAGCATTTATCTCAGAGACTTCGCTATAAACACGAAATAGTAATGCAACGGCACAACACATAATTATCATACTGCCACCACCATAACTCATTAATGGCAACGTCAGGCCTTTAGTAGGCAGAATTCCCATATTAACGCCCATGTTGACAAATGATTGAAAACCAAACCAAATACCTAAACCATAGGCGATATAAGCCGAAAATTTTTCTCCTGCTTTCTCAGCGGCGACAGCAATTTCAAAGGCTCGCCATACCAATAATGTAAATAATCCGATGATTGTCACTACACCTAATAATCCTAACTCTTCGGCAATCACCGAAAATAAAAAATCTGTATGGGCTTCAGGAAGATAAAACAGCTTCTGAATTCCATTACCTAAACCAACACCAAACCATTCTCCACGCCCAAAAGAAATTAATGCGTGTACTAATTGATAACCTGTATCTTTAGAGTCTGCCCATGGATTAATAAAACTGGTAACACGTTTCATTCGATAAGGCTCAAATACGACTAACAATGCTGCTGATACGGCTCCAAAAGAGAGCAGTGCTATAAAAGGCGACAGTCGCGCTCCAGCCAAGAACATAATACCCATCGCAATAATCATTATTACAACCGCTGAACCAAAATCAGGCTCCATTAACAATAACAAACTGGCTGTTCCAAACAAAATCAACGGCTTTAGCAAGGAAAAAACTGATTCCCTTATTGATTTCTGATGTCTGGTAACATATCCAGCCATATAAATCACAGCAAAATACTTAACGACCTCAGAGACCTGCAATCTTATACCCCCCAACGACAACCAACGCGTACTACCATTAACTTTTATACCTAAACCTGGAATCAAAACAATGATCAGCAGTAACAACCCACCAATAAACAGCCACTGCCCCATCTTTTCCCAAATTCGAATAGGAGCGATTGCCACAAAATACCCAAAAAATAATCCTATCCCTATATGAAAGGATTGATTTCTAGGATACTGAAATGTATCACCTGATTTCGCGCCTAAATGTAATGATGATGAAGCAACCATGACATATCCAATAATGAGTAAACTCAAGGTAACTATCACTAACAATGGATCAAAATGAAATCGACCAATCCTTGATGGTTTTGCTCGCTTTTTCATTTAAGTAACCCTAATACTGCTTTAGAAAACTGATTTCCTCTATCTTGATAATTCTTATATTGATCTAAACTCGCGCAGGCAGGTGATAACAACACACTGTCACCCATGTCAGCTAAATCGGCACACATTTGTACCGCCTGTATCATATTATTAGCTTCGTAGATAGGCACACAGCCATTCAAAGCCTGCTTTATTAAACCAGCATCTTTCCCCATTAAAACGACACTTTTTGCTTTTTCTTTAATAACGGGTGTTAGGTCGTTCATATCAGCGCCTTTAGCATCGCCACCAGCAATCAGAATAACTTTACGGTCATAACCCTCTAAAGCAGCAACACACGCTCCGATATTGGTTGCTTTAGAATCATTCACCCATGTCACGCCTCGAATTTCTGCTACTCGCTGCATTCTATGATCTAAACCTTTAAACACTTTCAGAGCATCACACATGGCCACTGCATCTAAGCCTATAGCAGTTCCTAAAGCCAAAGCAGCCAATGCATTAGCTGCATTATGCCTTCCCTCAAGTGGCAATTCTGCTAATGCCATTAAACATTCATTCTTGTGCATCAGATACTCAACGCCATCCTTAAAGTCTATGCAAAAGTCTGCGCTTTCTTTTGTTGAAAAGGTCAATACCTGCCTTGAAGATAAGGTCATATCTTTAACAATAGGGTCATCCAGATTAATGACCATAACGCCAGTACCTCTAAAAACACTCTGCTTTTCTCGAGCGTAACTGGCAATATCATCATGTCTATCAAGATGGTCCGCAGAAATATTTAACACAGTTGCTGCTGCCGCATTCAAAATATGAGTACGCTCAAGTTGAAAGCTTGATAACTCCAATACAAAAAGATCCGCTGACTGTGCTAATAATTCCAAAGCAGGCGTGCCCAAGTTTCCTCCGACACCAACCAGCTTCCCTGAAGACTTTGCCATTTCACCGAGCATCGTGGTTACAGTACTTTTACCGTTTGAACCGGTAATTGCCACAATCGGGACATCAACAGAACAGGCAAATAAATCAATATCACTCACAATCCTTGCACCATTGGCAACCGCTTTAACAATGGATTTTTCAAGTAATGACACGCCTGGACTAACAACCAAATGAGTTGCCACTTGAAAAGCCGAGTTATCAAATCCACCGGTAAACACTGGCGTATCTGGCATAACCTGAAAAAATGCATCTTCCAAAGGCGGTTTATCTCTGCTATCGCTAATTGCAAAATTAAAACCCAGCTTTTGCATAAAGTAGGCAACCGAAATCCCAGTGCTACCTAACCCTACCACTATCACTTTTGAGCTTTTAGGATCCAAACCAAAGTTTCTTTTTAAGGCTCCCAGGATAGATATATTATCCAAACTCATAACGGCGCTACCGACCCATCAGGCATCAAAAAAACATCTTCATGTCTTTTTCTCATGACCTTCATCTCAACTTCAATGTGGCTAGACCGATCAATACCAAAATGACAGTAATGATCCAAAAACGAACAATAACTCTTGGCTCGGGCCATCCTTTCAATTCAAAATGATGATGTATCGGTGCCATACGAAAAACCCGTTTTCCAGTTAACTTAAATGAAGCTACTTGAATGATCACGGATAAAGTTTCCATAACAAAAACCCCTCCCATAATCATCAGAACAATTTCTTGCCTGACTAGTACTGCTAAAACGCCTAATGCAGCGCCCAAAGCTAAAGCACCAACATCACCCATAAAAACCATTGCGGGATAAGCGTTAAACCACAAAAAACCTAAACCAGCGCCTACGAGTGCTGCACAAAAAACGATAAGTTCCCCGGAATTAGGCAAATAAGGGATAGCCAGATAATCTGAAAAAGCAGCGTGCCCAGACAGATACGCAAAAACACCCAGCCCAGCAGCAACCATCACAGAAGGCATAATTGCCAAACCATCTAAACCATCAGTTAAATTAACTGCATTACTGGTTCCGACAATGACAAAATAGGTCAACACAACATACATCCAGCCCATATCCAACATTACTTCTTTAAAGAAAGGGATAATAAATTGGGTTTCAGCGGGTACAGCCGCCGTTTTATATAAAAAAATAGCCGCCGTTAATCCAATAATTGATTGGCCTAAGTATTTAGCTCTTGCAGACAAACCATCACTATTACGTTTAATTACTTTTCTGTAGTCGTCAATAAAACCAATAACCCCATAGCCCAGAGTAACCAATAAAATAACCCAAATATAACGATTACCAAGATCAGCCCATAGCAAAGTACTGATCGTAATGGCTACCAGAATTAAAGCTCCCCCCATTGTAGGCGTACCTGATTTCTCATAATGAGATTGGGGACCCAACTCACGAATACTTTGGCCAATTTTATTAGAACTTAATTTTCTAATCATTATTGGACCGATAATGAATGAGATCAATAATGAGGTTAATGCACCTAAAATTGCACGGAAAGTCAGGTACTGAAATACCCTAAACCCTCCATCAAACGTCATCAAATAATCTGCAAAATAAAGTAGCATGGTTTAATTCCTGAAATTTTCAACTAAAGCAGCAACTACATTTTCCATGCGCTGAGCTCGTGAACCCTTAATCAAAATAACTTCATCGCCTCTTATTTCTTGTTTTAATTCGGCAATTAAATCTTCTTGTTTTTCATAAAATGTGGCGCCTAAACCAAAAGCCTGTACCGTATTCTTAGTATCAGCCCCCACGGCAAATAGCCTACTTACACCACTTGATTTGATAACCTCGGCAATTCCCTCGTGGATCTTCGCACTTTGTGGACCCAACTCTCCAAAAGCCCCTAACACCAACCAATGCCTACCCTCTAACTGGCTCAAAACATCAAGACCTACTTTAAGAGAATCTGAATTTGCGTTATAAGTATCATCAATAACTGTGCTTCCTAAGCGACCAACTAAAGGCTGCATTCGCCCCACTACTGGCTTTATGCCTTCTAAGCCTGCTTTAACTTGCGCTAGATCTATGCCCAAAGCCAACGTAGCTGCAGCAGCAGCCAATGCATTTAACACATTATGCTTACCGGCTAATTTTAAATTAACCTCAGCAGTGCCTTGAGCTGTAAGCAAATCAAATGTACTTACAAACGAATTATTTTTAATACCGATTTTAGTCACTTTAGCCGTTACATCAGCTTCTTCGCTTAAACCAAATGAAATGATTTTTCGATTTCCCGCAACCGACTTCCAATAATTAAAATAGTCATCATCCCGGTTAAGAACGGCAACACCATCTTCCCCAAGCGTTTCAACGATCTCACCTTTAGCCTTCGCAACACCCTCTAAGCTGCCAAAACCTTCTAAATGAGCCGCACCAGCATTCGTAATAATAACTACGTCCGCTTTTGCAAAATGACTGGTATAAGCGATTTCTCCAATGTGATTTGCACCCATTTCGATAACTGCATAACGATCTTGTTCCGTCAATCGAAACAATGTTAAAGGCACACCAATGTCATTATTTAAATTACCTTGAGTAAACAGCACAGCATCCTTAACCCCCAAAATTGCTGCGACCATTTCCTTAGCTGTCGTCTTGCCATTACTACCCGTCACACCGACAATCGATAGACTATTTTCATTCTCCGACAACGATACCCGCCATGCACCAGCCAACCTGGCCAACGCAACGCGAGTATCTTCAACAACTATATGCGGCAAAAGCGTTGAAACACCTTCATGAACAATTGCAGCAATCGCTCCCGCTTTTTCTGCCTGTTCTACAAAATCATTACCATCAAAATTATGGCCTTTAATCGCGATATACAGCTGATTTGGCTTAATGACGCGCGTATCTATACTAACCCCTGTAAGAGCAACGTCCTTTCCAATGAGTTTTCCTTGTACAATAGCAGCACAGGCACTCAGCATCATTTTCATACTATTTAAGCTCTCATTTTTAAGGTATCAACTACAACCTGACTATCACTAAAATTAATTTTCTCTCCATTAATTTCTTGATAATCTTCATGTCCTTTACCCGCAATCACAATACAATCGTCTTCAGTTGCATTAAGTATGGCTGTTTGTATTGCCTGCTTTCTATTTTGAATAACAATAATCTTCGCGTTAGAATCAGAACTAATTGAAGCCTTACAACCTGCCAGAATATCACCTACAATGTCTAGGCCATCTTCAAATCTGGGGTTATCATCCGTAACAATCACTCGATCAGCCCACTGTTCTGCAATCGCCCCCATCTCAGCTCTTTTGCCTTTGTCCCTGTTGCCACCACAACCAAAAACCACCCATAAGGACTGCTGACAATGCTTCCTAAGACCCGATAGTACTTTATTTAAAGCATCCGGTGTATGCGCATAATCAACAAAAACCAATGGCAATTCATTACCACCAAAATGTTGCATACGTCCTGTAACAGGTTTTACGCTCATTAGTTTTTCAGCCACTTCAGATAATGAATAACCCATTGCCAGCATCACCGTCAAAACAAGGAGACTATTTTCAGCATTGAAATCCCCGTAAACTGGAACATAAATACGTTGACTATCGCCACGCCAATTAACCACAAACTCAATACCCTCTGCACTGTGTAAAGTTGCCGCCGCATTAACACTTTCCCCAACTTTTAGGGTTTTATCTTTAAAACTAATACCCCAAATAACAACATTTGAAGGCACCGCATCGATAATTTGTTCACAATAAGGATCGTCTAGATTTACAACGACAAAAGCTAATCCCGGCTTATCCAATAATTGCAATTTTGCCTGTAAGTAGGCTTCCATGGTTCCGTGGTAATCTAAATGATCACGACTAATATTGGTAAATACAGCGCCTTTAAATTTCACACCATTAACTCGACCTTGGGACAAACCATGTGATGAAACCTCCATGGCAACAACATTTTTTTTATTCCTCAGTAACTCAGCCAGTATTCTCTGGATTTCAAGTGCATCTGGCGTTGTATTCAGGGTTTTATATAAGTGCCCCCACTCACCCCAACCCAGAGTACCCACAACCCCGCAGTCATTTAACATTTGACTTAAAAATTGGGTACATGATGTTTTGCCGTTCGTTCCGGTGACACCAATAACAGACATTGACCGAGAAGGCTCACCATAATAACGAGCTGCAATCTCTCCCAACTTAATTGCCAAATTATCAACTGCAATCATGGGAACCCAGTCAATTGATTCCGCTAATGGCTCACCGCCACCTAACGGGTCATAAATAACAACAACCGCGCCTTTTAAAATAGCTTGATTCGCGTGCGCAAGACCATGTTGCTGAGACCCCACTAACGCAATAAATGCATTTCCGTTAATAACTTCCCGACTATCTAAAGTAAGCCCTGTTATAACCATGTCGCCGACATTAGAAAAAATAATGTTTTGACATGAAACAAATCCTTCTAATAATTCACTTAGTTTCATTGACATCAAATTATTTTCTTTCAGTTAGCAAAATAGGCATTGTCTCTTCTTGATCAGGCGCCACTTCAAGTATTCTCAAAGCACCCGCCATGACTTTCGAAAATACCGGAGCCGATACCAAGCCACCGTAATACTTACCAGCAGAAGGCTCATCAATCATAACCACTATGATCAAACGCGGATCATTTACAGGCGCCATCCCAGCAAAAACAGCGAAATAACTTTTCTCTGTATAACCCGTTGAGGTCGCTTTTTTTACAGTTCCCGTTTTACCCGCAGCACTGTAGCCATCAACTCTTGCTTCATAGGCTGTCCCTTCTTTGGTTAGCACAGTCTCCATCATCTTCCTGACACTTCTTGCAGTTTTAGCAGAAAACACTCGAACAACATCGTCATCTTCCTCACGCTTTAACAAACTTACAGAGTGCAACAGACCGTCGTCTGCCAATGCCGTATAGCTTCTTGCCAATTGCAAAGCCGATCCATTTAAACCATAACCAAACGACATGGTCGCGCGATCAAAATCGTGCCATCTTTTATAATCTTTCATGGTCCCATTCGCTTCACCCGGAAAACCTGATCCCGTTGAAACTCCAAAGCCAAGTTGATGATAAACATCCCACAGATACTTCGGTGGCATTTTTAAAGACATCATACTGACACCAATGTTACTGGACTTTGTGAGCACATGGGTCACATCCAGGGTACCGTAGTTATGGACATCTTTAACTGTATTGTGCCCAACTTGAAAAACACCATTGGTCGGAAATAGCCAATTAGGCTTTATATACCCGCCATCTAAAGCCGCTGCGACAACAAAAGGCTTTACCGTTGACCCAGGCTCAAATACTTCGGTAAAAGCTCTATTTCTATAAACACTTTCTTTTAAATTATTCCTGGTATTTGGATTAAAAGAAGGCTCATTAACAGCCGCTAAAATTTCCCCGTTTTTTGCATCTAAAACAACAACAGTACCTGATTTTGCATTATTTTCTTCAACTGCCAACTGCAGTTCCTTATAAACTAAATACTGAATGCGTTGATCAATACTTAACTCTAGCGTCTTTCCAGAAACTGGCTCATCAATGCTTTCTACATCGTCAATAATGCGGCGTTTTCCATCCCTGATAACACGTTTACTGCCTGCTGTCCCTTTTAGTAATTTCTCATAACCCGCTTCAACACCCGCTTGCCCTATGTCATCTACATTGGTAAATCCAACAATATGACCACTAACGCCTCCATCAGGGTAATAGCGTTTAAATTCACGTTCAAAATAAACACCTTCCAGCTTTAATGCTTTTACATCTTCGGCCAACTGCGGATTAACCCGACGAGCAATATAGAGAAACTGTCTTCTGGAATCTTCCAGTATCCATTCAGTGACTTTTCCGGCAGGTAAATCAAGTAGCTTTTCCATTGCTCTTATGCCTTCCGGCTTACCGCTTCTAAGCTCTCTTGGATTAATCCAAATAGACTCTACAGGTGTGCTTATTGCTAAAGGCTCGCCATTTCTATCAACAATCATGCCTCTATAAGCGGAAACAGAAACTTCATCAACCTGTCTCATATCGCCTTGATGCTTTAAAAACTGTTTGCTTATGACCTGTAAGTGGATATCTCGAATAACCAGCACCAGCATACAAAGCATTATAAAAACCACTACAAACTTCCTTCTGCCAGAAAAGTCATCTATCGCTTTTTTGGCCGGACTTCTATCACGAAAATCTAACATTTATGGTTTTATATAAATAATTTTTTCTCTTAATGGCATAACCAGCTTCAGCTCATTCTTTGCCACCAGCTCTAATCGATTCTGCTCCCCCAACATGGTCAGTTCCAGTTGCATTTGTCCCCATTCAACCTCATATTGATCCAGCGCTCTTTCCTGCTTTTGAATCTCTATAAAAATTAAACGCGAAAGGTTCTTGCTATATACAACGGCTAAGGAAGACAACAAAAGTACAACAGCAGCCACAATCAATAATCGACTAATAATCACTTAAACCTTCTCAGCAACCCGCATTACTGCACTTCTAGACCGTGTGTTTTGTTTTACTTCCTGGACATCCGCTTTCAATGCCTTACCCACTTTTTTTAAAATACCCTTGGCAATATCAACTTCTCTTATTGGCAATTTACCAGGGTTAAATTTAGCCCCAGACTCATTTCGAATAAAACGTTTAACGATTCTATCTTCAAGTGAATGAAATGAAATGACCACCAACCGCCCACTCGGCTTTAAAACCCGCGCAGACTGCTCTAAAACATTTTTTAATTCATCCAGCTCTTTATTAATTTCAATACGTATTGCTTGAAACGTACGCGTTGCTGGATGCTTATTCTTTTCCCTCATGGGGACAACATCTTCAACTAATTTGGCTAATTGAGTTGTTGTTGTTAGCGGTGACACCAATCTTCTTTCGATAATCGCCTTAGCGATACGTCGAGCAAATTTTTCTTCACCGTATTCAAATAAAACACTGACCAGTACTTTTTCATCAACCGTCGTTAGCCATTGCTCCGCAGAGATTCCAGAAGTACCATCCATCCGCATATCCAAAGGCCCTTCTCTTAGAAAGCTAAAGCCTCTTTCAGGATTATCCAGTTGGGGTGATGACACCCCTAAATCAATCAAGATTCCATCTATCTTCTCGAGTAATTGACTATTTTCTATAACGCTTTCTAGCTGTGAAAAGCAGCCATGCACAATCTTAAAACGATTATCCTCTAATAGTGCCTTTGCATAACTTGAGTTAACCGCCTCAAGATCACGATCAAAAGCCACCAATTGCCCATTAGGCCCTAGCAAACTCAAAATCCCTTGACTATGCCCCCCCCGACCAAAGGTACAATCGAGATAAATACCGTCTTTTTTAATCGCCAATTGCTGCAAAGCTTCTGCAAACATAACGGGTAAATGTTCCATCAACAAAACTCCCGTATTAAAAAGATAAAGTTTCTAGCTCTTCCAAACCTTCATCATCATTGCCATTCAACCATTCAGTTTCTTTGGCTGTCCAGGCATCCTCACTCCAAATTTCAAATTTATTAAGTTGTCCCACTAAAACAATCTTTTTATCCATCTGGGCAAATTTTCGTAATTTATCTGGCAATAAAAATCGACCTTGCCCATCCATCTCACATTCAGAAGCATTTCCAATAAGAAATCGCCTTAACTTACCGGCCATCTTATTTAAAGTGGGTAAACGACTAATTGTTTGCTCAAGACGCTCCCATTCAGGCAATGGATAAAGCCATAAACAACCATTTTCTCCGATACATTTTTCGTTTACTGCGACCGTTACAATCAATTGACGCTCACAGCATTCCTGCAATTCATCCCGATAGCGGGTGGGTATTGCAAGACGCCCTTTATCGTCTAAATTGATTGAACTTATGCCTCGAAACAAAACTGACCCCAAATATCCTCAAAAAAAACCACTTTTCACCACTTTTCACCACTTTGCACCACTTAGAAGCACTATAAATATCAAACAGCTCATAGTCAAGAATGTTTTCATTTAAACTCTTTCTTTTTTGACAATGACTTACGTAACTTTAAAGGAGAGGCAAAACAATAGAATAAAGAATAAAATAAATTCTATTCTGTATCAGATGGTTAATCGATTTTATTCAGAAAACACTTTAGGTATAAAGCGATTAAATATTTTGGCGTTATAAAAAGAGAATTAAACAATTTTGGAAAAATCTGCCGCACTGATGAATTTGCATTTTATTCCAGACCAAACGCTTATCAGGAATAATCAAAAAAAATTAATTAAAAACAATATCTCATTGATAACAAAGTAAAAAAAGAAAGAGTCGACCTATAAGCCGGGTTCTGTCTAGAACAGTCATTCATCTAGGCTGTAAGTCACCTTACAGCTCAAGCAATCTACCCAGGAACCGCGCGGGCCACGCGTCTGTCCCTCTATTTGATCTTGCTCCGAGTGGGGTTTACCATGCCACACCTGTTACCAGTTGCGCGGTGCGCTCTTACCGCACCTTTTCACCCTTACCTATCATAAATGACAGGCGGTTTATTTTCTGCGGCACTTTCCGTAGGCTCGCGCCTCCCAGGCGTTACCTGGCACTCTGCCCAATGGAGCCCGGACTTTCCTCCATCTTATCTTAATGATAAAACAGCGACTGTCCAGTCAACTCTTTCTCCGCTCCAGTATACCTCATTCGGCTATTCTAACCTAATTAGAATTCAAACCCCAGCCCAGTATAAGTAACCGATAGGCTAAGCGCCTTTGCCACTCCCTATTTCCAAAGCAGCCTGATATAGCACTTTTTTTCTGACTCCGGTAATCTCTACAGCCATAGCCACTGCAGACTTAATAGAGCATTCTTTTAACAACACCCGAAGCACTTTTTCCTGCTCAGGCGTCATTAAATCTTCAGCTTTATCGATAGTTGCGCCATCAACGATAACAACGAACTCGCCTTTTCTCATGTTCTCGTTTTGAGCAACCAAATCCAATGCTTCACCCAAACTGGTTTTTACAATCGTCTCATGAAGCTTGGTCAGCTCTCTAGCGATAACAATTTCCCTATCTAAAGGCAAGACCTCAGCCATATCTTGCAGTGATGCCAAAATTCGGTGACAAGACTCATAAAACACCCAGGTCTTCTGAGAATTAAGTCGTTCACTAAAAAAGGTTTTACGTGCTGATGAAGTTCTGGGCAAAAAACCCTCAAAAGCAAATTGCGTAACCGGTAATCCCGATGCCGATAGCGCAGTAATTAAAGCACAAGCCCCTGGAATAGGGACTACATCTAAACCGGCCTCCTTTACCATTTTTACCAGAGGCATTCCGGGATCACTTAATAAAGGAGTACCCGCATCAGAAACCAAAGCAATAGATTGTCCTTCGCGTAACTTTTCCAATAGAACCAGGGATGCCTTATCTTCATTATGCTGATGCAATGAAAACAGCTTATTAGTAATTCCATAATGCTGAAGCAACATTATTACATGTCGAGTATCCTCAGCAGCAATCAAATCAACCACCTTTAAAACCTCAACAGCTCTAAAACTGATATCGGCTAAATTACCTATTGGCGTAGCAACAACGTATAATTTGCCAGAGCTGTTAAAATTTGATACTTCCATTAATATCACCTTCAATTTAAAGATAAAACCATGAGTTATCATGATTAGATTTAATTATTATTTGCACAAGCCCCGATTATATCAGTATGTTGCCTTTTTATTGCGGCCGGATCGCCAAGACTCAGGAGACAGTGAGTGCCTCTAGCAAAACCCAAGACTAAAAGTGCACACTTAATTCAGGGTGAAAAAGCCGAAGAACAGGCCCATAACTTTCTGATTGGCCAAGGACTCGTGCCAGTATGCCGAAACTTTCGATGCAAACTGGGTGAACTTGACTTAATTATGAAAGATCAACAATCATTGGTTATCATCGAAGTGCGCTACAGAAAAACCGATCGATACGGAAGTGCGACAGAGAGCATTACCCGAGCAAAACAATCACGTATAATAGCCGCAACACATTGTTACCTATCATCGAAAAAAGAAAATAATCCGCTCCGTTTTGATGTTATCGCTATCTCGGGTAATGGGAAACTAGAATGGATACAAAATGCTTTTTAAGCTAAAAACCACACCATGAGCTTACAAGACCGAATCATTAACCATTTCTCTGACAGTATCAAAGTTCAACAAGATACCATGAGCTATTTAACCGAGCTGATTGAACATGCCTCTCAGCGTCTGGTGACCACCTTACTCAATGACAAAAAGATACTGACCTGCGGTAATGGGCGTTCAGCAACCAGTGCGCAACTGCTTTCATCCGCCATGCTTAACCAGTTTGAGCGTGACAGACCCTCATTACCGGTCATTGCATTAACAACCGATACAGCAACAATTACCGCCATCGCCAATGACTTTCACTTTGATGACATTTTTTCAAAGCAACTGAGAGCATTGGGCCAAAGCGGAGATATGCTCGTTGTTTATACCGATGGAAAAAACTCGACCAATATCGTAAAAGTCATTACTGCCGCGCATGACAAAGAAATCTCTGTCATCGCTTTTACTGGAAACAACGGTGGCTTGATTGCGCCTTTACTTCAAGAAACCGATATTGAAATTCGCATACCATCAAACTCAACCGCCCGAATCCATGAAACACACATACTCATTACTGATTGCCTGTGCGATTTAATTGATCAGCAACTATTCGGTTAAAACCTTTTTTCAAACATCACCCTAGGCGAGCCATGAAAACATCATTTCTACTCATTATATTACTGACTAACTTCGGGATAATAGCCTGTGCTCCTGTTGCCAACAAAAAAACAACGCTCACCGCACAAGATTTGGCACAAGACAGAAGAACACGCGAAATCATTTTATCTGATCAAGCAATAGAGTCAGAAGCCTATTCAGAACTCGACTCCGAGAATAAAATAAAAAAACTTTGCCACATCAATATCAATGCTTATAACGGAGCAACCCTGATTACTGGCGAAGCTCCCACTGAAGAACTAAAAGCAAAAATCATTTCGCTGGTGCAGGTTATCGACAATGTAAAAATGGTTCACGATAATATAAAAATCGCTAAACCTAGCAGCCCGGAATCACAGTCTAATGACCAATTTATCACTCAGACGGTAAAAACGGCACTCAAGCAAATTAGAACATTGCCTGACTTTGATCCTGCCATGATAAAAGTGGTTACTGAAAATGGAATTGTTTATCTGATGGGCTTAGTGCACAGGGAAGAAGGCACAGTGGTAATCAATGTCACCAAGCTGCAACCAAATATAAGGCAGATTATTACAGTTTTTGAATACGCGGACTAAGTCCTTGAAGGGGATATTTTATAAATCAGTTTTATTACCAGGAATATCCATCCGACCTTTTAAAGTGATTTTGTAAATGCCTCCATCTAATGATTAGCAATTTATTTCCATAAGTACTCAAAAGTTCAGTAATTACTGCAATTCAAAAGTGGTGAATTCTCACTTTGATCCGAGGTGGAAGGTATCTGGCATAGTTGAAAGCCGAGACTGATAATATTTTTACCATTGAGCCGACAATATTTGCATTCATTCGCTAAACTACGCATCAGTTGAATGCCCATGCCACCGATTTGGATATTTCCAATCTTATCGTAAGACTCAGGTAGAATGTCTTTAAAAGGATCGAAAGGGTTGCCATCATCCTGTATTGTCAAGCTTAATTCTTGGTCTTTCATACGTTCAAGACTTATTTGAATTTTTGAATTTGATGCTGTTCATGATCTCCGTAGGCATAAAGTATGATATTGGCAACTGCTTCATTCGCACAAAGATCTAAGTCTTTAACAACTGATTCTGGTACCGCCAAATTACCACACATCTTCTTTAGCCATTCGCTCATAGACCTAAGCTCCATCAAATCATTAATAATTTGTAGCTCAAAACTGTCGATGAGTTGCATATCAATTTAACACAATTAAAAATTTTAAATGTGTCTTAATTATAGCGACTGAAGATGACAAAAGCATGACCAAACTCATGAGCCATCACAATTACTAGCGCTAATATAACTCAAGGACAACATAGTGATATCATCAGACTGTTCAACACCTTCGCTAAAAATCTCAAGTTCGGCTTTTACGAGTTCAACCATTTTTTGGGCGCAAACTTCTTCTGAGGATTAACTAACCAAATCTTACTTTTGATATAAAGCACGTTCTCCAGATTTGATAAAACCGCTTTCAATAACATCTAGTACAAAAACCTTACCAGTTCCATCATGATGAGTATTGGCATATTTCATAATAGTTGTAAAAATTTGCTCTACTAATTCCTCTGGGGCAAAGATCTCAATTCGCTTTTTTTCTAAAAATGGAGTGAAGCTCTGATCTTTTTTTTCCTTGTCTCCTCCAAATCCTGAACAATCAGATACACTCATACCAGGAAAACGAGGAATTTCTAAAAGCGCCTGCGTAACTCCATGTAGCATAAAAGGTTGAATATAGGCGCGAATTTCTTTCATAGTGGATTCCTTAAATATTTTTTCATAATAGACACTTGATATTTACTATAAATTCTTTACGCCTGGTAAAAAATTATCATTTTTGACTCTGATTATCATTTTTTTAGTCATTCTTTGTCTTCAAAATATTGATATAGGGCAGGTAACATACTTAAAGTAAAAAATGTAGCTGTTAAGAGTCCGCCTATAATAACAATAGCAAAAGGCTTTGCCGTTTCAGAACCTACTCCAGTTGAAAGTGCTGCTGGAATCAATCCCAACATTGCCATGGATGCAGTCATAACTACTGGACGTAAGCGACTGGCCGAACCTAACACAATAGCATCTCGTAAGGATTCGCCTTGTATGCGCCAATGTTTAATTTGAGAAATCAATATGACGGCATTTTGCACGGCAATACCAAAAAGAGCAACAAAACCAACTGCAGCCGAAATGCTGAGGTGAATATGTGAGATTAATAATGCGATCAATCCCCCAATTAATGCAAATGGCACGTTCAGGATAATCAATAAAGCATTTTTTACTGATTTAAATGCCCAAAACAGCAGTGAAAATATCAAAAATATGCTGATTGGGACGATAATATATAGCCGCTTCATCGCCCGCTGCTGATTTTCGAATTGTCCACTCCAAACAATGTGATACCCTGAAGGCAATTTTACCTCCATGTTTGTTTTTCCCATAGCTTCGCTAACAAAGCTTCCTTGATCACGATCTATCAAATTACACTTAATAGAAATACGTCGCATATTTTCTTCCCGACCAATGCGAGAAGCACCTTGATTTACTTTTATTTCAACCAGTTCTGACAGAGGAATTTTAATTCCATCTGGGGTCGTTACAGTAATGTTATTAATTGCGGCTACAGAATCACGTTCATTTTCAATCAAACGGACGACTATATTAAATCGACGCTCGTTTTCCAAAAAAATAGAGGCTGCTTTACCACCAATACCAATTTCGATGACATCCTCGACATCTTTAATATCAAGTCCGTAGCGAGCGATTTTATCAGGGTCAATTTGTAAGACAAATTGCGCTAATTGCGCTTGCTGTTCAGCCGCAACATCCGTTGAACCTCTTGTGTTTTTTAAAATATCGGTAATTTGATCGGCTTTTTCCTGTAAAATTTTTAAATCGGGTCCAAAGACTTTAATTGCTATTTCTCCTTTTACACCGGATATGGCTTCTTCAACATTATCCTGTATAACCTGTGAAAAATTAAGTAGTAATCCAGGAAAAACAGACAGTGATTGATTCATGGCTTTAATGATTTCAACTTTATTTTGAAAGAGCCATGTCTCTTTAGGATTAAGGTCAATTAAAACCTCCAGATTGTTAAAGCCTTTCGGATCAGTTCCATCCTCAGGTCTACCTAGCTGGGTAACCACCATTTTTACATCATTAAATGCTTCTATTTTTGACCTAATATCGCGCTCTAACTCCTTGGCCTTGTCAAGTGTAATCGAAGTAGGCAATGTAATAGTTAACCAAATGTTTCCCTCATCAAGCTTCGGCATAAATTCTGTACCGATGAGCTTGATTGACCCTAGACTTATTAGAAGTGCCATGCATGCACAAATAAATAGTTTTTTAAAATTCAATAGCACCCAGTCTAGAAATTTTGTGTATTTTTCTTCCATCCAATGCACAAGAGGATTGTGTGCTTCGACAAGTTGTGGACCAAGAATATAACTTAAAAGTACTGGAATCAGCGTTAAACTTATAATCAATGATCCAATCATGGCAAAACTAATGGTAAAAGCCATGGGCGAAAATATTTTTCCTTCAACACGCTGAAATGTAAAAATTGGCAAAAATGCTGTGATAATAATTAATTGCGAAAAAACAATAGGGGAGCCTAGCTGAGATATAGTGTGGAGCAGAGACTGCTTCATATGAGCCAAACTAGCTTTATTTTTCATATCTAGTGTAATAGTAACTATAACGCCTTCAACCAATACCACAGCAGCATCAACAATAACTCCAAAGTCTATGGCTCCTAAAGAAACCAAATTGGCTGAAATTCCGTTAACATCTATCAGGATGAACGCAAACATCAAAGAAAGAGGTATCGTCAAGCTTACAATCAAAGCGGCATAAATTCGCCGTAGAAAAACCATCAAAATGATCACAATCAATAGAATTCCTTCGATCATGTTGTGCTCAACTGTTTTGACCGTGTGATTTACCAATTCAGTTCGATCATATATAGGCTTGATTTTTACACCCGCTGGTAAGCCGTGATCATTTAGATTAGCTATCTTTTCTTTGACACCCTTGAGCACTTCTAGAGGATCTTTTCCTTTAAGTAAGAGAACAATTCCTTCAACTACGTTATCTTCTTTGTTATAACCAACAATGCCAGTTAGGGGTTGAGGGCCAATTTGTACATCGGCTATATCACCTACTCTAATGGGCACTCCATCATTAGACGTTATTTTTATTTTTTTTATACCCTCTGTGGATGTTAGTAATCCAATGCCACGCACTACAAGCGCTTCGTCACCATGTTTGATATATCCTCCACCGATATTGGCATTATTATCTGCTATGGCTTGATAGACTTGAGTCAACGTTAAATTGTAATTTTTTAAAGCATCTGAGTTTACTCGAACCTGATATTCTTTAATTCCCCCGCCAAAAGCTACAACATCTGCTACGCCTTGTACTGTTCGAATTGTGGGTTCAATTACCCAATCCTCAATAGCGCGTTGTTCAATAAGAGGCTCATTTTTTGCCTCAATAACATATCGGTAAATTTCGCCTATACCCGTTGAAAGAGGTCCTAATTCCGTATCTGAGTTGTCAGGGAGATTAATAGATCTTAATCGCTCGTTGACTTGTTGCCTGGAGAAGTAATCTTCAGCATCATCGTCAAAAGTGAGTGTTACGACAGATAATCCAAAGATGGAAATGGAACGCATGTTAATGAGATGAGGTAATCCGTTCATGCCCCGTTCAATGGGTAAAGTAACCAGCTTTTCAATTTCTTCTGGTGCTTGACCGGGATACTGTGTAACAACTTGAACAAATACGTTTTGTACGTCCGGAAATGCTTGCACTGGTAAGCGTTTGAAAGCATATACACCAAATATGATAAGGATAATGGAAGCTGTAAGAACAAAAACTCGTTGTTGTAGGCAAAATGCAAGAATTCGATCAGTCACGTTACTTCTCTTAATCAATTGATTTAAAAATATTTAGACCCTTGCTATTTACGTGCCAAAACATAAAAAATAAAAAGCTTAATAAAATCAATGGATAGTTTCTACAAAACAACTTCGAAATCGAATTGGAATAGTTCTTATGGTTTAAATAACCACTTTTTAAGGTTCTTTTCAACTAATGGTATTCAAATGACAATCAGTATTGAAAGATAACTAGTCATTCAATACCGAAATTTATAAAGGCTGGAGTATTTTATTACTTAAGGTGACTTTGGTTAATACGTTGAAATAAATAGATTTATTTCAACGTATAGCTTAGTACCTCTCTCTTTCAATAATATCGCAGATCAAATGTATTAAATGGTCAGGACGATTAGTAATTCCGAAAAAATAGGGCGGTTTTGGCAAGCCATCCTGATAGGTTTTCACATACGCTATACTCCACACTGAAATACCTGCATAGACAGTTCGTTTTACAAAATCCAAGCCTTCAGTCTTTAGTCCCTCACGGTTAATATCAGTAATAAATATAAGAAACTTTTTATTCCGCAATGAAGTTTCGGCCTGCGCACTGGTGGAAACAATTGTTATATGAACTCCGAATTGTTCCAACAATTCACGTTCATGATGAGTGTGAGCATGATTATCATCGACCCATAAAATACAAACGCTGCGCATACGCGGCGAGATCAATTTAAGCCTTCTGAGTGCTGATTGGTAATCGTCTTCGCTGACAACTACTTGTTGAGAAGAAATAGCTTTGTTTAAAGTCGATGAAGCACGATCTGATTTAATTTTAAGCCCAATTAATTTTTTGATGCTAACGAACAGTTGCCGTAAATTTTTTCTATATCGATCAACAAGATATACAGCCAAAAAAAATGCTATTAAGCCAATTGTTACTTTAACTAGCTCAATCCACCAAAGTAAAGAGGGTTCATTCATTTCATTTTTCCGTAAAAATTAATCTTTGATTCAAATATGAACCTGGCAAGTAATACTGTCAAGACCAAATTTTAGTAACCAGCGACCGCTTTTAAATAGGAATGATTAGTGTCCGGCACGAGATTATTGCCTGATATTATCAGTCAACTTTACAAAGGCAACTGGTTATTTTGCCAAGATATTGGGTTTACACGCACTGTTCACCGGTTTTCATGTCATAAAAACCGGTGAACACGCTATAACAACCGGTAATCTTGTTATGTTTACCGGTAATTTCGTCATGTCAACCGATAATCTCGTCATTTGAACCGGTAATTTCGTCATAAAAACCGGTAAGCACAACGTGGTAAC
>SESG01017938.1_pt1 | contig 26611 bp, 30 predicted proteins | sample 3171421 | NCBI WGS metagenome assembly SESG01 (sample SAMN10866946, study PRJNA518727) | freshwater metagenome | biome: subpolar coniferous forest; feature: holomictic lake; material: water; isolation source: holomictic Lake 227, 6 m and 8 m depth | place: Canada: near Kenora, Ontario | collected...
TCGCGGCGGCGTGGACGCTCCTCGTGCTCGCGGGCTACTCCTCGAGCGCCATCTGCCTCGGCGACTGGCTGCGCGCGCGCGCACGCCGCGGGGCGGGTGCGCCCAGCCTGGGGGCCCGGCTTCTCTGGACGATGATCGCCCTGCTGCTGCTCCGCGCCGGTGCGGCGCTCCCCTGGGTGGGATGGGTCGTGACCGTGGGTGCGGCGGCTGCCGGTGCGGGCGCGGTGGCGCGCGCCGCGCGGATGGCCCACACGCGTGCGCGCCTCAGCCGTGCACCGCCCGACCCAGCCGGCGCATGAAGTCCATCTCCCCCTCGTCGAGAGGGCCCCGGGCGACGGCGGCCAGGTTCTCGCGCAGCCGCGCCAGCACCTCGACGTGGGCCTCCCCGAGGGACGACGAGACGCCGAGCCAGTAGAGCTGCACCACGTCCAGGTAGTCGGTGCCGAGCAGGCGGAGCGCCGCCTCGACCCGCTTGCGGATCGAACCCGCGAACCAGCCGAAGGTGGGGCCGGTGGCGACCACGTATCGCTCCCGCTCCCGGGCGAGCGCGTCGCGGAGCGGACGGACGAGCCGGCGGGCGGTGGGATTCCAGAAGACGTAGTTCATCTCGCCGTCGAGGGCCTCTCGGATGCCGCGCTCGTCGAGCCCGTGCGACACGGAGAGCCCGAGCCGGCATACCCGCTTGCCGAGCGCCGGCACGAGCCGATGCAGGAAGTCGGCCGCCGGCGGCGGCCTCCCCGGAGGTGTATCTTCAAGGATCATGACCGCCGCCATTCTCGCCCTCCTGCTCGCCGGGGCAAGCCCCGATCCGACGGCCGAGGCGCTCCTCCGGGACGCGGCGCCGGGTCTCGCAGCGGTGAGCCCGCTCGCCCTCTCGGCCGGAACGCGGTTCCTGGCCTCGGATCTCCTGGAGGGGCGAGGCACCGGAACGCGCGGCCACGAGATCGCGGCGCTCTGGGTCTCGACGCAGATGCAGTCCCTGGGGCTCGAGCCCGCCGCCGGGGAGGGGCGCTGGGAGCAGGTGGTGCCGCTCCGGGCCTGGGTGGTGGATCAGGAGGCGTCGTCGCTCCTGGTGCACGGGCCGGGGCGGCCGCCCATCCGGCTCCTGCGCGGGAAGGATTTCGTGGCCCTCGGCGACGGGGAGCTCTTCGAGGCCGAGCTCGATGGCGCGCTCACCTTCGTGGGGTACGGGATCTCGGCGCCGGAGTACGGATACGACGATCTCCGCGGTGTAGACCTGAAGGGGAAGATCGCCGTCGTCCTGCACGGCGCCCCCTCCTCCGACCGCCCCAGCTTCTTCCCGCCGGCGCCCCGGGCCACCTACGCGAGCGCCGACGACAAGATGCGGAGGCTCGCCGCGCGGGGTGCAGCCGGCGTGATCTTCGCCTACACGCCGGAGATGGAGCGCTCCTACGCCTCCTGGGAGGCCTTCTCCCGGTCGCGGCGCAGTGAGCAGATGGCCTGGACCGAGGGGCCGGTGCTGGGGGAGCGGATCTCCGGGCTGGCGGTCCGCGCGCTGGTCTCCTGGCAGGGTTTCGGGAAGATCGTCGAGGCGGCCGGGGTGCCCGGCGGCGCCCGGGGGATCCTGGAACGGGCGGAGCAGAACCGGCTCGCCCCCCAGGACTGGCCGCTCAAGGCGGCCATGAAGACCGTCTCCGAGCTCCGGCCGGCGCGGTCGTCCAACGTGCTCGGGATCCTGCGTGGATCCGATCCGGTGCTGGCCCGGGAGACGGTGGTCGTCACCGCCCACCTCGACCATCTGGGGATCGGCGAGCCGGTGGACGGCGACGCCATCTACAACGGGGCTGCCGACAACGCCGTCGGCGTCGCGGTGATGCTCGAGGTGGCCCGCGCCCTCGCCGCGCAGCCCCGCCGCCCGGCCCGCTCGGTGCTCTTCGCCGCCGTCACCGGGGAGGAGAAGGGGCTGCTCGGGTCCCATTACCTGGCGGTCCATCCGGTCGTGGAGCCTGGCGGGATCGTGGCCGACCTCAACGTGGACGGGGCCCCCACGGCATCCCCGCTCGAGAATGCGGTCGCACGCGGCGCCGAGCACTCCTCGCTGGGCGGAGCAGTCCGCCGTGCCGCCGACGCCCTCCAGATCTCGCTGGTGCCCGATCCGGTGCCCGGGGCAGCGGTCTTCGTGCGTTCGGACCAGTGGAGCTTCGTCCGGGTCGGCATTCCTTCACTGTACGTGACGCCGGGTCCGGCCCGGGACGGCGACCGCGCCCACACGCCCAGGGACGAGTGGAATCCCGCCTGGCTCTGGGGGGAGACGGCGCGCTTCGCCCGGCTCCAGTTCCTCCTGGCCTGGGTCGTGGCGGGCGCGGGGGAGCGCCCCGCATGGAATCCAGGGGACTACTTCGAGCGGTACGTGCGCCCGGCGCGACCCTCGGCCCGGTAGTCTGCGCCCCCGGTCGGCGTCAGCTTCGAGGCTCCAGCGCCACGTCGGTCCGTCGGATGGTCGCGCGCTCGATGTGGCGGGCCAGCGGCCGGTCGTTCTTCTCCATGTGGAAGCGGATCCACTGCGGGAGCCTCCCGCAGGCCCACTCGAGAACGCGTGGGGTGATGCCGGCGGCCCGGATCTCCAGAGCCGAGGCGTGCAGGTCCTGGAGGAAGAGGTCGTGGGCCGTCCGGTGCGCCACCCGGTCGGGGTAGGACGTGCGGTCCATCCACTCGTCCTCCTGGGCGAAGTGGAACGCGGTGGTCTCGAGGAGCTCGTCGAGGAGGTTGGCGGCCTTCTTCGCGTTCCGGGATCGCGCGGCCACGGCCAGCTCCTCGGCCCGGGCGACCATCTCGCGGTGGGGGGAGTCCATCTCCGGCATGTCGAGGATGGGTCCTCGGAAGCTCGTCATTTGGTCTCCTTCAGGATCGCAGCGAAGGTGTTCTCCTTCAAGATCGCCGATGCGCAGAGCACCGCCCCGGACAGCGCGCCGGCGAGGCCGCTCGTGGCGGCGTCGGCTCCGGTCAGGAAGAGGCCGGGGAGGGGGGCGCGGACGGGCAGCCTGGCCTCGAAGCGGCGCGGCGTGGCCTCGAGGCCGTAGACCTCGCCGTGCGGATGCGCGGCGAAGGTCCGGGTGGAGAGCGGGGTCGAGAGTTCCGCGATCTCCACGCGCCCCCGGATGGCCGGGAGGCGCGCCTCCACGATGGCGAGCAGGCGGGCCCGGAGCCGCTCCTTCATCTCCTCGTACTCCGGCCCGCGGTGGCCCCAGCGGGTGCCTTCCCATCGGGCGAACGGGGCGTAGGGCCCCATGGTGACCGCCTCCAGGGTGGTCTTGCCCGGGAATCGATCGAGGAAGGTGGGGTCCTTCGCGGACGGGAAGGAGAGGAAGACGACCGGGAACGGGGTCTCGGGGTCCCGGGCGAACCGGGCGAAGCTGCCGTCCGGGTCGGCGTCCGGGTAGAGCCACAGGTTCGTGCCGGAGAGTCCGAGTTCGCTCGCGGTGCCGCGCACCCCGACGTAGAGGGAGAGGTGGGCGGGGGAGGGACCGATCCCGCTCAGCGAGGGGAAGCGCTCGCGCCACTCGGGCGGCACGAGCCGCCCCACCGTGAGGGCCCAGCCGGCGTCGCTCACCACGATGGGCGCCCGCACCACCTGGCCACCCGCGATCCGCACGCCCGCCACCCGGCCGTCCTCCACGACCACCTGCTCCACGTCGGCGGCCACCGCCACGTGTCCGCCCGCGCCCTCGATCACCGGGAGGAGGGTGGCCGCGATCCGGCTCGAGCCGCCCACCGGGTAGGCGGCGCCGTTCAGATAGTGGTGGGCGACGAGTGCGTGGTTGCCAAAGCTGGAAAGCGACGGGGGGAGGCCGTAGTCGCCGTACTGTCCGGCGAGAACCGCGCGGAGCACCGGATCCCGCACGTGGGACGCGATGACCTCGCCGGTGGTGCGGCGGGCGTGGTGGAGGAACCCGCGCCGCATCGCCCCGCCGAGCAGCGAGGCCACCCAGGGAGGGAGGACCCTGGACGCGAAGTACGGTCCCGCGGATCGGGCGCAGGCCTTCACCTGGGTGACGTAGGCCGCGATGCCCTTCCGCTCGGACGGGAACGCGGCCGCGAGCCCGTCCACGAATCGCTGCTCGCCGGCCACCAGGTCGAACTCCCGGTCGCCGATCACGATGCGGTCGTAGACGTCGGGCATCGGCGCCCAGCGGAGCTGGCCGTCGGTCACGTAGTCGAAGAGCCTGCCGACCGCTCCGCCCCGGCCGGTCCCGCCGCCGACGTAGTGGACCCCCACGTCCCACTCGAAGCCATCCCGTTCGAAGGTGTGGGTGAATCCACCGGCGGTGTAATGGCGCTCGAGGACGAGCACGCGCAGGCCGCGTCGGCGCGCCAGGATGGCGGCCGCGCCGAGGCCGCCGATGCCGGAGCCGACGACGATGGCGTCGTAGGGGCCGTTGACGGGGCGCTGCGGCCAGGAGGTTCCGATGCGGTTTGCCAGGATCGTTCTCCACCCGGGAGCGTAGTGAATTCCGGCCAGGAGCGGCGCCCTTTCTTCCAACTCCTTCGGGGGATGCCCTGGCCCGAACCCCGGCTCCAGGGGTAAGAGTCGCCACCCTTGGCCCGCGGACCCGACGACCCCCTCCACGAGCGGGAGGCTTGCCTCGCCGCCCTGGTCCGCCTCGCCGCGGTGGACGGGCGGGATGCGGCCGAGGAGGAGGTCGTCGCCGAGGTCGCGAGCCGGCTCGGGCTGGGTCCGGATGCCCGCAGCGAGGCCCGCCGACGCGCCGCCGACCGCTCCGTGACCACCGAGGCCCTCGTGGGCGCCGTCCGGGACCCCGGCTTGCGGACCGGACTGCTCCACGACGCCTACCGGGTCGCCGCCGCCAGCGGCCACGTCAGCCCCGCGGAGCTCGAGGAACTGGTCCGGCTGGCGAGCGTGCTGGGCGTTGCGCCTCCCCTCCCGGCTGCGCGCGCGGCGACCGGCGCCGGGCAGGGTCCGCGTGCGGTGCTGCGCCACGCCGACGACGGCCACTCCGAGCTCGACGCCTCCGAGTTCGCCGACGAGATCGCGGCGGCCGCCGACGTGGCCGCGCTGGTCCGCCTCGCCCACGGCATCGGCGACCTGGGGAGGGACATGGTGGACGCGGGCGTCTCGGCGTCGCGGGTCACGCGGACGGTCTCCGCGCTCTCCGACGCGGTGTCGGAGCGGGGCATCCAGATCGTGTTCGCGGGGGAGTCGCTCGCGGGGGTAGACCTCTGCTGGCTCTCCTTCGGGAGCGAGGGGCGGCGGGAGCAGACCCTCTGCACCGACCAGGACAACGGGCTCGCCTTCTCGCCCGGGCCGGGGGACGACGTGGAGGTGCTGCGCAACCGGCTGGTGGCGATTTCACGCAAAGTGAATGAGGCACTCGCCGCCTGCGGCTTCCCCCTCTGCCGGGGAGGCGTGATGGCGGGGAACCCCGCCTGCTGCCTCACGATCGGGGAGTGGCGGGATCGCTTCCGCTCCTGGATCGAGGTGCCCACGCCCCAGGCGCTCCTCGCCGCCACCATCCACTTCGACTTCCGTCCCATCCACGGGAACGCATCGCTGGCCGACGCGATGCGGGACGACCTCACCCGGATCGCCCCGCGCCACCGGGGCTTCCTCTCCCTGCTGGTCCGGAACGCGCTCGAGCGCCGACCGCCGCTCGGACTCTTCCGGGACTTCGCCGTGGAGGGATCGGGCGCGCATGCCGGAACGGTGGATCTGAAGATCGGTGCGGCGGCCCTCTTCGTGGACGCCGGACGGATCTTCGCCCTGGCGGTGGGGGAGGGGGCCCCGGGCACGGAGGAGCGGATGCGCCTCGCGGCCGGGATCGTCGGCGCGGACCGGCGGGAGGCGGAGGGATGGATCGAGGCCTTCCACTTCGTGCAGGTGCTCCGCCTGCGCCACCAGCTCGAGCAGGGGCGCAACGGCGAGGCCCCGCACAACCGGATCGACCCCCACGCCCTCAACCCGCTCGAGCGCCGCTTCTTCCGCGAGTCGCTGCGGATCGCGTCCGAGATCCAGCAGCGGATGGCGCGCGTCCTGGGCGAGGAAGCCGGCGGGTTCTGACGAAACCGTTTTTGATCGCCCCTCACTGTCGGTAATCGAGTCTTGACCGATCGCTCCGGTTAAGAATCTGGAAGTTCACTAGCCGTGAATTTCACCGAATGGTGCAAGGAGAACCATGAACTCGCGAAACGGCCTCCGGTCCCTCGTCGTGTCCCTGTCCCTCGCCGCGCTGGCCGGCTGCGGCTCGACCCCCGCAACCAGCGGCCCGCCCGGCTACTACGTCACGGTCGGTACGCTGTCGTTCAGCCCGACCAACCTGACGGCCCCGTCGGGCGCCACCGTCACGGTGGTCAACGCCTCCGCGACCGATCACTCGGTGACCCAGCAGGCCGGGGTGGATCTGTTCGTCCTGGGGGCGCCGGCCGGGATCACCCCCGCGGACACCGGTCTCTTCCACGGCGGCACGAGGACCTTCACGCTGCCCACCGGGCTGCCGGATGGCACGGTGCTCCTCTACTACTGCCGGAACCACACCAGCATGATGGCCCCGTCCACCCTGACCATCACCATCACCGCGGCGGCCCCTCCCACGTCCGGCGGAGGCGTCTCCGGGTACTGATCGGGGCGAGGCACTATCCGGGGTCCGGCCGGTGCGTCATCGCGACCGAGTTCATGCAGAAGCGCTGCCCGGTGGGCGGCGGGCCGTCCGGGAAGACGTGCCCGAGGTGACCGTCGCACCGGGCGCAGCGCACCTCGGTCCGGATCATCCCGTGCGACCGATCGACGATCGTGGTCAACGCCTCCGGCCCGACCGGCGCGGTGAAGGAGGGCCAGCCGGTCCCCGATTCGAACTTGGATCCGGACCGGAAGAGCGGGTTTCCGCATCCGGCGCACTCGTAGGTGCCCGGCGTGTGGGTGGCCACGAAGCAGCCCGCGAACGGCCTCTCGGTGCCGTGGCCGCGGAGCACCGCGTACGCCTCGGGGGAGAGGCGGGCCCGCCACTCCGCGTCGGTCAGCTGAAGCTTGTCCATCATGGCGCCGATCTAAACGGCGGTCCCCCGCCCCGCACGGTAGGATTGCCCCATGTCCCTGCTCGAATGGCTCGGGCTCGCCCCCGAGACCCCGCGCAACCCCGAGGCCGAGATCGTGCACCGGATCTCCGCGCAGCTCGACTCCATGGATCCGGCCGACGCGCGCCACCTCTCCCTCTTCGCCTTCCTCCTCGCCCGGGTCGCCAACGTGGACTTCGTGGTGGAGCCGGCGGAGGTGGCGGAGATGGAGCGGCTCGTCGCCACCCACGGCGGGCTCGACGCGTCGCAGGCTGCGATGGTGGTCGAGATCGCGAAGGCCACCCAGCGCATGCTCGGCCCCACCCACAATTTCGTGGCCACCCGGGAGCTGCGCGACGCGGCCACGTTCGAGCAGAAGATCGGGCTGCTCCAGTGCCTCTTCGCGGTGGCGGCCGCCGACGGGGTCATCACCGGCGACGAGGAGGAGGAGATCCGGAAGATCTCCCGGGGCCTCCTGCTCCCGGACGGCGACTACCTGGCCGTGCGCGCCGGCTTCGCCTCGAAGCGATCGGTGCTCCAGTCGAGGGACGGCGGATAGGTCGTCACGGCCGGAAGGGGAACTCCCGGCACGCCCCGCCCGACTCGCAGTAGGAGCAGTTGTTCACGGCCCAGGTGCCTGGGGCCGCGCCGTCGGGCTGGACCAGGAACACCACGAACGCACCGCCCTTCGTCGCGGTGGCCCAGGTCCACTCGAGCACGCGGCAGGTGAAGGGACCGCTGCCGCCGCGACCGCCGCAGGTGGCGATCCGGTCGTTCTCCGGCGTCCCCATGTAGGGCATGACGGCCCACTGGCTCGAGCCCACCGAGCCGGAGCAGAGGTTGCCGAAGTAGTCGAGCTGCTCCTTGTGCACCTTGAGGTAGGCGGCGTCGGCCCGGGCGCAGTCCTGCGCCGCACCCTTCATCGGCGTGGGATGGCAGGCGGGCCAGGCCTCGGCAGCCTCCTTCTCGACCACGAACCACTTCTTCACGTTCTCGCAAGGCTTCCAGTCGGTGCAGGCGGCCGACTGGGGCGGCGGGATCCAGGAGGGAGGGGGGAGGGGAGGCGGGCCGGATGCGCAGCCGAGCCCGGCGAGGAGCGGCACGACGAGCGCGAGGCGGGTCTTCACCGGGCAACGATACTCCACACGTGTGCCGAGCAGCCCGCTCGAAAAAGTGTACCGGTCCCGAACGGTCGCACGGGGCATGCCGCATGCATGATCGATTTCATGAGTCTTCAACAGGAGAACGTATGCACGCCCAGGCCTCTCAGTTCCTCCGCACCGCAGCCCGCGTGGAGTTGCAGGCGGAGGAGATCTACACCGTGATGGCGGAGACCTTCTTCCGCTCGGCCGTCCTCCGCGACACGTTCGTCCGGCTCGCCTCGGAGGAGAGGCAGCACGCGATGCGCCTGCGGTTGCTCGAGCGGCACCAGTCCCACCTGCCCTGGTCGCCGGCGACCCTCAAGAAGATGACCGCATCCCTCGCCGAGATGTCGGACGCCCTGGCGGTGATTCGCAAGGAACTGGCCTCCGCCACGGCCCGGCGCGACCCGTACGCGATGCTCCGGCGGCTTGCGGAGGTGGAGCAGCGTTTCTCCCTGGTGCATGCCGAGGAGGCTGCTGCCGAAGGCGACCCGGGGGTTCGCGAGCTCTTCGCCGCGTTGGCTCGCCAGGACGCGGAGCACGGGCGGTTCATCGCCTGGGCGAAGTCGAAGGCGGCCGCGTAGCGGAAGGCTGAAGGATGCCACGGGAACCGGCGCCTGGCACGGGGCCCGACCGCGACCTCCACGCTCTACGCCAGTCCGGTCACGGTCTCGAGGTCGGAGACGATGAAGGCCATCGCCATTGCCACCGGCTACCTCGACAGCGCCGTGGGGTCGGCTGCCTACGTCGAACGGCAGCTGCGACATCCCGGGCGATTACCACGTCTGCATCATGTACAGCTCGGGCATCACGGCGAGCCAGCCGAAGACGGCCTGCGAGGGAAGCTTGAAGGGAACCTATTCGTCCTCCATCTGCACGGACATCGGGCGCGTCGGCCGATGCGGCCTGGGCTTCACGGAGGCCTCGGGCGGGGGCTGGGAGTCGCTCGCGACGTACACGGACACGCCCGGCAATGAACGGCAACGGAGAGCCGATTGCTACGGAACCATCGGCCAGCAGGACATCGCGTCGGTGCTCTGGATCAGTGGCTGATGGCGCCCGCGCCGGTCAAAGAAAAGCCCCACCGGCCAGCAGCCGGTGGGGCCTCGGAGAGACTGGCGCGCGGTACAGGATTCGAACCTGTGGCCCTCAGCTCCGGAGGCTGATGCTCTATCCAGCTGAGCTAACCGCGCGAACGCTCGCGTATCTATTGCAGGGGCGTGCGAAAGGCAAGGAGCATCCCCCGACCCGCCGGATCACGGGCAGGGGCGCGCGCGAGCGGCGGGGCTCGACGTCCGGAGCCACGCCAGGGTCGCGTCGCGGAGCCGGAGATCGCCGCGCACGGTGAGGGCGCCCGGGGGCAGGCGCGCGAGCACCCGGCGCAGCCCGTCACCGCCCACCGCCACGAACTCGTTCATCGCCACGGTGTAGGTCTTCCCCGGGTCGAGCGGGACTCCGGCGCAGGTGCGGGCCGCCTCGCCGTCGAAGAGGAGCCCCGCCACCTGGGGCGCCTCGTGGCGGAAGCCGGACAGCGCGCGGAGCGCCGCGAGCAGGTCGGCCCCGGTCATGCGGATCACCGCGAGCCCGTCGTCGAAGGGCATCGCCTCGTAGAGCTGGCCGTAGCGGAGGTCGCCCGCCGGCAGGGATGTCCGGAGCGCCCCGGCGTTCACGAGGCCGAACTCGGCCCCCATGGCCGATCGGGCCGCCTGCGCAGCGGCCGCGCCCAGCGGCGAGACCCGGTCGCGGCTTCGACCCAGCGGTCGGTCGAGGTGGACGCCCACGGGGCGGCGCAGCTCCGCCTCGGTCTGGGCCATGCAGGGAGCGATCGCCGCGGTCACCTTCGGGTCGGCGAAGGCGTCGCCGCCGGCGCCGTCCCCCGGGCGGATGGCGAGGTGGAACCCGGCCGGCTCCCCCCGGCAGAGGGTGACCCATCCCACCGACGCCCCGTGGGGCGCCCCCTGGACGAGGGCCACGCCGTTGACGCGGTGGGAGAGGAGGCCGTGAGTGTGGCCGCCCACGAGCGCGTCCACGAGACCGGGGGGCAGGGCCCGCGCCAGCCGGAAGAGCTCGGCCTTCGGATCGCAGCTGGAGAGGTCGTCCGGCGATGCGGCCTCCCGGCAACTGCCGCCGGCGTGGACGAGCCCCACCACGATCTCGGCGCCCCGGGCGCGCAGGTCGCGGGCCTGCCGCTCGGCCTCCGGCTCGAGCTTGCCGAAGCGGAGCCCCGCGGCGTTGGCCGGCATCGTCTGCTTCGGGGTGGAAGGGGTGGCGAGTCCGAAGACGCCGACCACCGGGCCGCCGGGCAGGCGAAACAGGCGGCTCGGCGCCAGGCCCGGCCAGGCGGGCATCTGGCCGGTGCGGGCGTCGCGGAGGTTGGCGGCCAGGGTGGGGTAGGGGGCCGCGGCGATGCGCCGGCGGGCCGCCTCCTGTCCGAAGTCGAGGTCGTGGTTTCCGAGCGCGGCCGCATTCACTCCCAGTGAAATGAGGCCCGCCACCACCGCATCCCCCCGGGAGAGCGACGCCTGCAGGGTCCCCTGGGCCGAGTCTCCTGCGTCGAGGAGGAGGGCGGGCCCGCGGGCGCGGACCGGAGCGATGGCGCCGCCGATGCCGGGGAGCGCGTCGATGCGCCCGTGCAGGTCGGACAGGGAGAGGATCTCCACGCACGAAGCGCCGGCCGAGAGGGAGAGGGCGAGGACTGTGGCGAGGAGCATTGCGACCCGGTGACTCTATCAGGGGCCCGGAGGCGTCCCCGGTTGATCTGGATCAGGCGCAGGTACGATTTGACGCAAGGCGAAATGATCCGGCGCCTCCGTTTGTGCTCCCTTCCGTCGAAACCGGTTGGAGGTGCGGCGTTGGGTGTTCGTCTCGAACGGCTCGTCCAGATCATGAGGTCGGGCCTCAAGGTGGAGAAGCTCCCGCCGCCGCCCCTCTCCGATCCCGCTCCCACAAGGCGGTCCGGGCTCCGCTCGATCTTCGCCGCCGAAACCCTGCCCGAGACCCCCCCCGCGCCGCCCCGGTCCCACGCTTCCCTGTTCTCGGTGCTCTTCGCCCGGGAGTCCCTGCCACTCGATCCGGAGCGCCCCCAAGTGCACCGCAACTGGCTCGCCTTCCTGTTCGCCCCCGAACGCCTCGACCCGCCCGGTGGCTCCGGGCCGGAGGTCCGCTGAATGGATCACGCAAGGCACGTCTTCCGCATCGTTCTCCTGGTCGCGATCATCCTCGCCGTCGTGCTCCTGGCGCGCGGCTTCCTGGTGCCGAAGAGCTACGGGCTCTACGGGCGCTATCGCGGAGCCAGCGTGGCCGAGCAGATGAACCTGCGCCCGCCGATGCACGCCGGCGCCGCAGCTTGCGCCGACTGCCATGAAGACCAGGCCAAGAAGCGCACCGCCGGCGCCCACAAGAACGTGAGCTGCGAGATCTGCCACGGTCCGCTGGGCGCCCACGTGAAGGCCGACGGCTCGGTGGTGAAGCCCCCCATCGACCGCTCCTTCACGCTCTGCGCGCGCTGCCACCGCAAGATCGAGGGGCGCCCCGCGAAGTTCCCGCAGGTGGTGCTCGACCAGCACGTGAACGGGCCGGTCGAGGGCAAGGTCTGCCTGCAGTGCCACGATCCGCACTCGCCCAAGCCCTGAGAGAGGACACCATGAGCGACTGTCACGACGGGTGCAACGGAAGCCGCCGGGAGTTCCTCTCCGGCACCCTCAAGCTGGCCGGCGGCGCAGTGGTCACCGTCATCGGAGGGGCGGCGCTCGCCTCCTCCGGTGGCTCCGACGGCGCCGAGGCCTCCCACCCGGGCGGCGGCGAGTACGACTGGAACGAGCACCTCTGGGCCTACCTGGTGGACACCACGAAGTGCATCGGCTGCGGCTCCTGCGTGCGGGCCTGCAAGGCCGAGAACGAGGTGCCGGACGGCTTCTTCCGCACCTGGATCGAGCGCTACGTGGTGGGCATGAACGACAGCCACGTCGACTCCCCGAGCGGCGGCATGGACGGCTTCCCCCCGGTGCAGGTGGGCTTCGCCGCCACCAAGTCCTTCTTCGTCCCCAAGATCTGCAACCACTGCCGCGCCACCCCGTGCACGCAGGTGTGCCCGGTGGGTGCCTCCTACCGGACCAAGGACGGCGCCGTCCTCGTGGACAGCGACAGCTGCATCGGCTGCGGGTACTGCGTGCAGGCCTGCCCGTACGGAAGCCGCTTCATCCACCCGGCCACGCACACCGCCTCGAAGTGCACCTGGTGCTACCACCGCATCACCAAGGGGCTGAAGCCCGCCTGCGTCACCGTCTGCCCCACCCAGGCGCGCCAGTTCGGCGATCTGAAGAAGGAGGGCGACCCGGTGCGCGGGACCATCGAGCACGAACGCGTCCAGATCCTGCAGGGACACCTGCTCACCGAGCCGCAGTGCTACTACACGAACCTCGACAAGGAGGTCCGGTGATGCCCGAGATCAGCGGATTCGCCTTCCCGAACGACATCCACGTCACGTGGAGCCTGATGATCGTCATGTACCCGTACATCACCGGGTTCGTGGCCGGCTCCTTCATCGTGACGTCGCTCTACCACCTCTTCGGCCGCCAGGAGTTCAAACCCGTGGCCCGGCTCGCCATGGCGACGTCGTTCGCCTTCCTCCTGGTGGCGTCGCTGCCGCTCCAGCTGCACCTGGGGCAGCCGCAGCGCGGGCCGTACGTCATCATCACCCCCAACTTCACCTCGGCCATGGCCGGCTTCGGCATCCTCTACTCCTTCTACATGCTGGTGCTCGTGCTCGAGCTCTGGTTCGTCTGGCGGCAGGAGATCATCGACCGCGCCCGACGAAGCCGCGGATTCAAGCGCACCTTCTACGCCACGCTGGCGCTCGGCACCTACGACACCTCGCCCGAGGCGGTGGAGATCGACCACAAGGCCATCATGATCCTGGCCGGGATCGGCCTCCCGGCGGCCTGCATGCTCCACGGCTACGTGGGCTTCATCTTCGGCGCCATCAAGGCCAACCCCTGGTGGTCCACCCCGCTCATGCCGGTGATCTTCCTTCTGTCGGCGGCGGTCTCCGGCATCGCGCTGCTCATCATCATCTACCAGGTCTTCGCGAAGCTCGACCGCCGCCCCGTGGTCGCCACCTGCGTCCAGGCGCTCGCCAGCTGGCTCTGGTTCTTCCTCATCCTCACCATCACGCTCGAGGAGCTCGAGCTCATCGTGATGGCCTACGAGAAGTCGGAGTCCTGGCTCATCATCTCGGAGCTCCTCACCACCCGGCTCTCCTTCTCCTACGTGACGATGCAGATGATCGTGGGCGGCCTCATCCCGTTCATCCTGCTCGCGGTGGTGGTCCTCATGAACCGCTACCTGCACGAGAAGGTTCGCAACACGCTGGCCACGGTGGCGGCGTTCCTCACGCTGATCCAGGTGTTCGCCATGCGCTGGAACATCGTGATCGGCGGGCAGCTCCTCTCCAAGTCGCTGCGCGGACTCCGCTCCCCCTACGAGCCGGAGATCTTCGGGCGCGAGGGTGTGCTCATGGCCATCGCCCTCTTCGTGGCCCCCTTCGTCATCCTCTGGATCTTCGACCGGGTGCTCGGCATCGAGGAGCCCGAGGGAGGCGCGGACCATCCGCCGGCCGCTCCGACCGCAGGGCAGGCCGCGGCCGGCCACGCGCCGTGACGTCGGACGCGCCTCCGGGAGAGCCCGGCACGGGGGAGGGGATGGTGGACACGGCCTTGCTCGCGGCGCGTCTCGCCGATCTGGCGGACGTGGTGGCGCGGCTGGAGAGCCGGGTGGCTTCGCTGGAGCAGGCGGGGCCGCAGCGCCGCTCGGCCGCGCAGGCTGCGCTGAACCGGTCGGCCGCCCCGTACCGTCCGTCCGCCTCCAAGGAAGGGACCTTCGACGCGGCGCAGGCCACCCGCATCCTCTCGCTCGGTGGCCGGTCGTTCCTGGTCCTCGCGGGCGCCTTCATCCTCCGGGCCGTCACCGACTCCGGCACCATCCCGGCCTGGGCGGGCGTGGGGCTCGGCTTCCTCTACGCCGGCGTCTGGATGTTCATGGCCGATCGGGCCGGGAAGGCCGGCCAGCAGCTCTCGGCCGGCTTCCACGCCGTCCTGGTGGTGATGATCGGATTCCCGCTTCTCTACGAGGCCACCAGCCGCTTCCGGCTCTTCTCGCCGGCCGGCGCGGCGGCGGTGCTCGCGGCGCTGACCGCGGCCGCGCTGCTCCTGGCCACGCGGCGGATGCTGCCGTCGCTCGCCTGGGTGGTCTCGCTGGGCGGCATCGTGACCGCGCTCGCCCTGATGCAGAAGGCGAACGGACAGCTCGTCCCGGGCGCTCTCTACCTCGTGCTGCTCGGCGTGGCGGCCCTCTGGATCGGTTACGTCCGCGACTGGACGGGGCTCCGCTGGCCCACGGCCCTCGTCGCCGACCTGGTGGTGCTGCTCGTCGCCGTGCCGGCCGCCAAGGAGGGCGCCGCCGGCGCGCTGCTCGTCCAGACCACCCTCGTGGCGCTCTTCCTGGGCAGCTTCGCGACCCGCACGATCTACCTGGGGCGCAAGGTGGTGCCCTTCGAGATGATCCAGACCGCCGCCGTCATCGGCGTGGGCATCGGCGGCACGGTCTGGGTGGCCGTGCGCTCGGGCATGGGGCAGGCGGGCTTCGGCGTGATGGCGCTCCTCACCGGCGTGGCTGCCTACGGGCTGGCCTTCGCCTTCGTGGAGCAGCGCCAGAAGATCCGGGAGAACTTCTACTTCTACACGTCGGTCGCGATCGTCTTCGTCCTCGCCGGGACGGCCCTCGTCCTCGCCGAGCCGGCCCGGTCGCTGGCCTGGGGCGTGCTCGCGGTCGGCATGGGGTTCCTCTCGTCCCGCAAGTCGAGCCGGACCCTGGCGGTCCACGCGGCGGCCTACGGGCTCGCCGCCGCCTTCGGGAGCGGGCTCGTGCCGCACTCGGTGGGTGCCCTCTTCTTCGGGGGCAGCGTCGACTGGCGCACGAGCGCCGGGACCCTCGCGGTGCTCGTCGCGCTGGCCGTGAGCGCGGCGCTCGCCGACAGGGTCCCCCGCTCGAGCCTCCTCGAGCGCGTTTCCCCCACGCTCGTGGACGTCGCGATCGCGCTCGGCATCGCCGGGACGCTCGTCGCGTGGCTGGCGCCCCTCGCGGCCGGCGGTGGGCCGGCGGCGCTCGCCACTCTGAGGACGGTCGTGCTCGTCGTGGTGGCGCTGGCCGCGGCCGCGCTCGGCCGGCGGGAACTCCACGCGGAGGTGGCCTGGCTCGCCTACCCGCTGCTCGCCTTCACGGGGCTGAAGATGCTCCTCGAGGACCTGAAGCACGGACGCCCGGCCACGCTGGTGCTCGCGTTCGCCTGCTACGGCCTCGCGCTCATCCTGGTCCCGCGGATCCGGGCGCGGGGTGTTGCGGCCGCGAAACCGGAAGGCTCGTAAGGTACCGGATGCAGGGGTCCAGTTTGCCCGAGTCCCTCGTACGTGGTACGTCGAGGAGTCGATCCGGGTGCAGTTTCGACCGGAACGGCGGGGGTTAGCCGATGCCTACGAGAGCAATCGCCATCGAGGACGACGAGGCCGTATCCCGCCTGATCGCCCAGGTGCTGACGGCGCACGGGTTCGAGATGTGCGGTACCGCGGCCACCGGCGAGGAGGGCATCGCGCTCGCGAAGCGCGAGGTGCCCGACGTCGCGCTGGTCGACCTGGGCCTTCCCAGGATGAGCGGGGAAGACGTGATCGCCGCCATCCGCCGGGAAGTCCCGAAGACCCAGTGCATCGCGCTCACGGCGGTCGACATCCCGGCCCGGGTGCTCGGCGCGCTTCGCGCCGGGGCGGCCGGCTACATCTTGAAGCCCTTCCACGCGGGGGAGCTGGCCCGTGCGGTCGAGGAGGTCCTCCGGGGCGACTCGGCCCCCATCAGCCCCCGCGCGGCCAAGGTGCTCCTCTCCGAGCTTCGCGGCGACGCGCCGGACCAGCGGAACCACGGCCCGCCCCTCTCCAAGCGGGAGCGGGAGGTCCTCGAGTTGCTCGTCCACGGCCACACCTACGCCGACGTGGCCACCGCGCTCGGGATCGCAGAGGGCACCGTTCAGACCTACGTGAAGCGGATCTACGAGAAGATGGACGTCTCCACGAAGGCCGAGGCCGCGCTCCTCGCCGTCGCCCGCGGCCTGGTGAGGCCGTAGCGGGCGGGCCGGTCGCAGGGCCGGCCACCTTGACTTGCAGGGGTCGGTCCCTATAATGGACCGCTTTTCGCCTCCCGGAACTGCGCAAATGCGCGTGAACATTGACGAAATCAAGGACTCTGGCCTCGAACGGACCTGGGGTGTTCCCCTCGCCCGTCTCGAAGAAGCCCTCCGAGGCGACCGCGCCGGCTATCAGGCCGTCGGTCCGGCCCAGGTCGCGGTGCGTCTCGAGCGGTTCGGCACGCGGGTCCAGATCCACGGGTCCACCGCGCTCGAACTCACGGCGCCCTGCGGTCGTTGCCTCGTCGCGACCCGCATGCGCCTTCCCGTCGAGTTCGACCTCTCCCTCGTCCCGGAGAAGGAGGTCGCCGAGGCCGAGGGGGCCGCCGGCGAGACCGGCGACGACCAGGCCGAGGGGAGTTTCACTCCCCGTCAAGTGGACGAAGAGACCTACCGAGGCAAGGTGATCGACCTCGATCCCTTCGTCGAGGAGCAGATCGCGCTGGCGCTTCCGTCGTACCCGGTCTGCCAGGACGGGTGCAAGGGGCTTTGCCCCGTGTGCGGCCAGAACCAGAACGAGAAGACGTGCGGCTGCGACCGCTCCGTTCCCGACCCGCGCTGGGCCGGGCTGGAGAAGTTCCGGCAGTCGTAGTACCGAGACTCATTCACAAGGAGCGAACACCGTGGGCGTTCCCAAGAAGCGGACCAGCAGCATGCGGCGCAACCGTCGGCGCGCCGCCAACTTCAAGATCAAGCCGGCCAACGTGACCCTCTGCCCGAAGTGCAAGGAGCCGGTGATGTCGCACCGGGTCTGCGCTGCGTGCGGGTTCTACAAGGATCAGCAGGTCACCGGGGGCGCATAGGGCCCGATGGCCCAGGGCATCGCGCCGGTCGCTTTGGATGCCATGGGGGGCGATCACGCCCCCGTCGCCGTCGTGCAGGGCGCGATTGACGCAGCGCGCAAGGGCCAGGCGGTCATCCTCGTCGGCCCCGAGGAGCGGGTGCGCGCCGAGCTCGATCGGCAGAAGGCCAGCTGGAACCTCCCGGTGCAGGTGCGCCACGCCCCCGAGGTGGTGGGCATGGAGGAGCACCCGGGCCAGGCGATGCGCCGGAAGAGGCAGAACTCGATCCGGATCGCGCTCGAGCTCGTGCGGGACGGAGAGGCCTCCGCCGCCGTCAGCGCCGGCAACAGCGGAGCCGTGATGGCCGGCGCCATGATGGTGCTCGGCTGCTCCGGTGCGGTGCTCCGCCCCGCCATCCTCTCCGTGCTTCCCGCCGCGAAGGGGAGGCCGGTGATGCTCGACGCCGGGGCCAACGTGGACTGCAAGCCGGTCCACCTGGTCCAGTTCGCCCTCATGGGCGAGGTCTACTCGCGGCGCGTGCTCGGCGTCGCGCGCCCCCGGGTGGCGATCCTCGCGAACGGCGAGGAGCTGAGCAAGGGCACTGCGCTCACCCGCGCGGCGGCCGCGGCGCTCGGCCGCTCGGGGCTGCGCTTCCAGGGCTACTGCGAGGGACGCGACCTGCTCGCCGGAGAGGTGGACGTGGTGGTCACCGACGGGTTCACGGGCAACGTCGCCTTGAAGACCATGGAGGGGACCGCGCAGGCGCTCGCCGTGATGATGAAGGAGGCGCTCCACCGCACCCTTCCTGCCCGGCTGGGCGGTGCGCTCGTGAAGGCCGCCATCGACGAGATCCGGCGCCGGGTAGACTGGCGGGAGATCGGTGGCGCGCCCCTGCTCGGCGTGGGCGGGGTGGCGCTCATCGCGCACGGCGCCTCCGACCGGCGGGCGGTGGCGAACGCGGTGGCACGGGCCGCCGACGGCGCGCGGGCCAGCTGCACCGTGGAGATCGGAGAGGCGGCCGCCCAGGCGGAGGCGCTCCTCGAAGAGGCGCGGGACGACGTGGACGGAATGGTGGCGCGGCGCCGCCGCGCCACCGACACCTGAAAGGCGGAGAAGATGCGATCGCTCATCGTCGGGACGGGCAGCTACGCGCCGGAGAGGGTTGTCACCAACAAGGAGATGGAGAAGCTCGTCGCCACGACCGACGAGTGGATCGTCGAGCGCACCGGGATCCGGGAGCGCCACTACGCCGCCGACAACGAGGCCACGAGCGACATGGCCCTCAAGGCGTCCCAGAAGGCGCTCAAGATGGCCGGCGTCCGTCCGGAGGACGTGGACCTCATCGTGGTCGGAACCATCACCCCCGACATGCCCTTCCCGTCGGCGGCGGCCATGCTCCAGTGCCACCTCCACAACAAGAAGGCCTTCGCCTTCGACGTGTCGGCGGCCTGCGCCGGTTCCCTCTACGCACTCTCCGTCGCGGATCGCTACATCGCGACGGGGGTCTGCCGGGCGGCGCTCGTGGTGGGGGCCGAGGTGCTCACCCGGGTCACCGACTGGTCCGATCGGAACACCTGCATCCTCTTCGGGGACGGGGCCGGAGCCATGGTGCTCGTGCCAACGCCCGACCCGAATCGCGGCCTGCTCTCCACGCACCTTCACACCGACGGCTCGATGTGGCAGATGCTGAACATGCCGGGTGGCGGGTCGCGCCAGCCGGTGAGCCAGAAGGTGGTGGACGAGAACCTGGCCACCATCAAGATGCAGGGGCGCGAGGTGTACAAGGTTGCGGTCCGGGCCCTCGAGGAGGTCTCCCGGGAGGCGCTGGCCGCGAACGGGCTCCAGCCCAAGGACGTGACCTGGGTCATCGCCCACCAGGCCAACAAGCGCATCCTCGACTCGACCCTCGACCGTCTGGGCATCCCCGCCGAGAAGTGCTGGATGAACCTGGAGAAATATGGCAACACCTCGTCGGCAAGCGTGCCCACCACCCTCGACGAGGCCAATCGCGCCGGCTGGTTCAAGCCGGGCGACCTGATCCTCATGATGGCCATCGGTGGCGGCATGGCCTGGGGTAGTGCGCTGGTTCGCTGGTAGGAGGACTCCTTGTCGAAGCTGGCATTCATCTTTCCCGGGCAGGGCTCCCAGGCTTCGGGCATGGGCAAGGGGCTGTACGACTCCTTCCCCGAGGCGCGCGCGGTCTTCGACGCCGTCGATGCGGTACTCGGGGAGAAGCTCTCCACCCTCTGCTTCGAGGGGCCGGACGAGGCGCTGAAGCTCACCGCCAACACCCAGCCCTGCATCCTCGCGGTGTCGGCGGCCGCCGCCGCGGTCCTCGCCGCGCGTGGCATCCGGCCCGACCTCGTGGCCGGCCACTCCCTCGGCGAGTACTCGGCGCTCGTCGGCGCCGGGGCGGTATCCGCCGCCGACGCTGCCCGGGCCGTTCGAGCCCGGGGCACCTTCATGCAGGAGGCCGTCCCGGCCGGCCAGGGGGCCATGTCGGCGGTTCTCGGCCTCGAGCCCGAGCGGGTCCGGGCCATCTGCGAGTCGGTCCAGGCGGCCACCGGCAAGGTGGTCTCGCCGGCCAACTACAACGAACCCAACCAGACGGTCATCGCCGGCGAGGCCGGTGCGGTGGCCGAGGCGGGCCTCCGGCTCAAGGAGGCCGGCGCCAAGCGGGTCCTGCCCCTCCCCGTGAGCGCCCCCTTCCACTGCGCCCTCATGGCGCCCGTGAAGGCGCGGCTCGAGCCGGTGCTCGGCGCGCTGGCCTGGTCGCAGCCGGCCGTCCCGGTGGTGACCAACGTGGAGGCCAAGGCCAACCGGGAGACGGCCCGCATCGTCCCGCTGCTGGTCGAGCAGGTGACCGCGCCGGTCCGATGGGTCGAGATCGTCCAGGAACTCGCCCGGCTGGGCGTGACGCGGGTCGTCGAGGTAGGCCCCGGAACGGTACTGGGGGGTCTTGTGCGGCGAATCGAGAAGGGTGTCGAGGTACACTCCGTCTCCGACCCCGCCTCGCTCGAGAAGACCCTCGCCGCCATCGGAGCCAGCCCGTGACCGCCTTCGCCGGGAAGACCGCCCTCGTCACCGGAGCCTCGCGCGGCATCGGCCGGGCCATCGCCGTGGCGCTCGCACGCGGGGGAGCGCGTCTCGCGCTCAACTACGCGGGCAACCAGGCGGCCGCCGAGGAGTCGCTCCGGCTCGTGCGGGAAGCCGGCTCGCCCGAGGCGCGCCTCTTCCCGTTCGACGTGGCCGATCCGGCGGCGGCCGCGAAGGCGGTAGACGAGGTGGTGGCCACCATGGGCGGCCTGCACATCCTCGTGAACAACGCCGGGATCGCGCTCGACCAGCTCGTCATGCGCATCAAGGACGAGGACTGGCAGCGGCAGCTCGACGTGAACCTCTCCGGCGCCTTCCACCTCATCCGGGCGGCCACCCGCCCCATGATGAAGGCCCGCGGCGGGTCCATCGTGAACCTCACCTCGGTGGTGGGCGAGATGGGCAACGCCGGGCAGGCCGGCTACGCGGCCACCAAGGCCGGGCTCATCGGCCTCACCAAGTCGGTGGCCCGGGAGCTGGCGTCGCGAAACGTGCGTGTGAACGCGGTCTCCCCGGGGTACATCGACACCGACATGACCGCCTCCCTCCCCGATTCGGCCAAGCAGAAGATGGCCGAGATGATCCCGCTCGGCCGTCTCGGCCGGGTCGAGGACGTGGCCGCCGCGGTGGCGTGGCTTTGCAGCGACCAGGCGTCGTACGTGACCGGAGAGGTGCTCCGGGTGAACGGCGGCATGCACATGTAGGCGCGGGGCGCTCCCGCGAGACGTTTCAACCACAGGTTTCAACCACAGGAGGAAGCATCGATGACGACGGGCAACGTGGAGCAGAAGGTCAAGGGCATCATCGCCGAGCAGCTCGGGGTGGCCGAGGACGAGATCAAGACCACCTCCAGCTTCATCGAGGATCTGGGCGCCGACTCCCTCGACATCGTCGAGCTGGTCATGGCCATGGAGGAGGAGTTCGAGGTCGAGATCCCCGACGAGGAGGCCGAGAACATCAAGAGCGTCCAGGACGCCATCAACTACATCAACACCCACAAGAAGTAGCCGCGGGAGCCTCGGCCGCGACCGCCTCCCGGCCCGCCGGGTCGTGGGAGGGGTCCGCGCCGGCCCGTGAGACGAGAGGAGATCGGATGTCCAGGCGTCGCGTGGTCGTCACCGGGCTGGGCGTGGTCTGCCCGGTAGGCATCGGAGTGGAGGAGAGCTGGCAGGCCCTCGTCGCGGGAAAGAGCGGCGTGGGGCTGACCACCCACTTCGACGCCACGACCTTCCCCACCAAGATCTCCGGGGAGGTGAAGGGGTTCGACGCCGAGAAGTTCATGGACCGCAAGGAGGTCCGGCGAAACGACCGCTTCATCCAGTTCGCCATGGCCGCTGCCCAGATGGCCGTGGAGGACTCCGGCATCGACTTCGGGAAGGTGAACCTCGACCGGGCCGGGGCCATCGTGGGATCGGGCATGGGCGGCCTCGCCACCATCGAGGACACCCACCAGACCCTCATGGAACGGGGCGTCCGCAAGGTGAGCCCGTTCTTCATCCCGGCCATCATCATCAACCTCGCGCCGGGGCAGATGGCGCTGCGCTGGGGACTCAAGGGTCCGAACTACTCGCCGGTGTCGGCCTGCGCCACGGGCAACCACTCCATCGGCGACGCGCTCATGCTCATCGAGCGCGGCATGGCCGACGTGATGCTCGCAGGCGGCTGCGAGGCCACGCTGACGCCGCTGGGGCTCGCGGGGTTCTGCGCGGCGCGCGCCATGTCGGAGCGCAACGACGCCCCCGAGAAGGCGAGCCGGCCGTTCGACAAGGGGCGCGACGGCTTCGTGGCCGCCGAGGGCGCCGGCATCCTCCTGCTCGAGGAGTACGAGCACGCCCGCGCGCGCGGCGCGCGCATCCTCGCGGAGGTGTGCGGGTACGGCGCCAGCTGCGACGCCAACCACGTGACCTCGCCGGCGCCGGAGGGGGAGGGCGGCCAGCGGGCCATGCGCATGGCCCTCGCCGACGCGGGGCTCCGCCCCGAGCAGGTGGGCTACGTGAACACCCACGGCACCTCCACGCCCCAGGGCGACATCGCCGAGTGCCAGGCCATCCGCAGGGTCTTCGGCGACTGGTCCGACAGCGGGCTCGTCATCTCCTCCACCAAGTCGATGACCGGACACATGCTCGGCGCGGCCGGTGGGGCCGAGGCGGTCTTCTCGGTCCTCGCGCTCAGCCGCGGCGTGGTTCCGCCCACCATCAACGTGGAGGAGCAGGATCCCGAGTGCCGCCTCGACGTGGTGCCCAACGTGGCGCGGGAGGCGAAGCTCGAGGCGGTCCTGTCCAACAGCTTCGGCTTCGGCGGGACGAACGCGGTCATCGCCTTCCGGAAGGTCTAGGGGACGCCCATGGCGGACCGCATCGTCTTCGGTTCGGACCACGCGGGGCTCGCCCTGCGGGCCGAGGCGGTTCGGGTGGCGCGCGAGGCCGGCTTCGAGGTCGAGGACCTGGGCCCCTTCGCCCCGGCCAGCGTCGATTATCCCGACTACGCCGCGCGCGTCGGCCAGGCCGTCGCCGGGGGGCGGGCGCGGCTCGGGGTGCTCGTCTGCGGGACCGGCATCGGCATGTCCATCGCCGCCAACAAGGTGAAGGGCGTGCGCGCGGCCCACTGCACCACCGAGTACGAGGCCCGCATGACCCGCGCCCACAACGACGCCAACGTGCTCTGCCTGGGAGAGCGGGTGGTCGGGCTGGGGCTCGGCGCCGCGATCGTCGCCGCCTTCCTCTCCCAGCCCTTCGAGGGTGGCCGTCACCAGCGCCGGGTGGACCAGATCACGGCCCTCGACCGCTGAGCCCTGCCGCGGTATGCAGTCCCCCTTCCAGAGGAGCGACCCATGATGCCCACCCAGCGCCTCTCCGAGGCCGATCCCGAGATCGCGCGGCTCGTCCGCGAGGAGACCCGCCGGCAGGCCGAGGGGCTCGAGCTCATCGCCAGCGAGAACTTCGTCTCCCCGGCGGTGCTCGAGGCCACGGGCTCCGCGCTGACGAACAAGTACGCCGAGGGCTACCCGGGGAAGCGCTACTACGGCGGCTGCGAGGTGGTCGATCAGGTCGAGCAGCTCGCCATCGACCGGGCCAGGCGGCTCTTCGGGGCCGACCACGCGAACGTCCAGCCCCACTCCGGTTCGCAGGCCAACATGGCGGCCTACTTCGCGCTGGCCCAGCCGGGCGACACGATCCTCGCCATGAGCCTCAACTTCGGCGGCCACCTCACCCACGGCTCGCCGGTGAACTTCTCCGGGCGCCTCTTCAAGGTCATCCCGTACGGCCTGCGCCAGTCGGACGAGACCATCGACCTCGACGAGGTCCGGCGACTCGCGCGGGAGCACAGGCCGCGCGTCCTCGTGGTGGGTGCGAGCGCCTATCCCCGCACGCTCCACTTCGACCGCTTCGCCGAGATCGCCCGGGAGGTCGGAGCGGCGATGATGGTGGACATGGCCCACATCGCCGGGCTCGTGGCGGCCGGGCTCCACCCGAGCCCCGTCCCCCACGCCGACATCGTCACCAGCACCACCCACAAGACGCTCCGCGGCCCCCGCAGCGGCCTCATCCTCTGCCGCGAACCCCACGCCAAGGGCGTGAACAGCCAGATCTTCCCGGGCATCCAGGGCGGGCCGCTCGAGCACGTCGTGGCGGCCAAGGCGGTGGCCTTCCTCGAGGCGCTCCAGCCCTCCTTCCGCGCCTACCAGCAACAGGTCCTCGACAACGCCCGGGCGCTCGCCGAGGGGCTGGTCGCGGCCGGGCTGCGGCTCGTCTCGGGCGGCACCGACAACCACCTCATGCTCGTGGACCTCCGGCCCAAGAAGCTGACCGGCAAGATCGCCGAGGAGGCGCTCGGGAAGGCCGGCATCACGGTGAACAAGAACATGATCCCCTGGGACCCCGAGAAGCCCTTCGTCACCTCCGGCATCCGCGTCGGGACCCCGGCCCTCACCACGCGCGGGATGGCGGTCGCCGAGATGCGGCAGGTCGCCTCGCTCATCGGCCGCGTCCTCGACGCCCCGGCCGACGACGTCTCGCTCGCCCGCGTGAAGGGCGAGGTCCACGAGCTCACCCGACAGTTCCCCCTCTACCCCGACCGGATCTGAAGGCCGGCTTCCCCCCGCCCCGGCATGCGCTGTCCCTTCTGTGGCCACCTCGAGGACCGGGTCGTCGATTCGCGCGAGGCCCAGGACGGGCAGGCGACGCGGCGGCGGCGTGAGTGCCTGGGGTGCGAACGGCGCTTCACCACCTACGAGCGGGTCGAGGAGAGCCTTCCGGCGCTGGTGAAGAAGGACGGCCGGCGGGAGAACTTCGACCGGCGCAAGGTGGTGGAGGGGATCCGGCGCGCCTGCCAGAAGCGCCCCGTCTCCCAGGAGCGGGTCGAGGAGATGGCCACCCAGGTGGAGCGGCGCCTCCAGGAGACCGGCGAGAAGGAGATCCGGGCGAGCGCCGTGGGGGAGTTCGTCATGGAGTTGCTCCGGGCCGAGGACCCGGTGGCCTACGTCCGCTTCGCCTCGGTCTACCGCGACTTCCGCGACGTCGGGGAGTTCACGGCGGCGGTCGAGGGGCTGAAGGAGAAGGCGTGAGCCCCCCGGTCGATCACGAGAGGTACATGCGCCTCGCGCTCCGCGAGGCACGGCGCGGGCTGGGCCGGACCAGTCCCAACCCGGCCGTCGGCGCGGTGCTCGTGAAGGACGGGAAGGTGGTCGGTCGCGGGCATCACGCTCGAGCCGGCGCGCCCCACGCCGAGGTCGCCGCCATCCGGGCCGCCGGCGCCCGGGCCCGGGGGGCCGACCTGTACACCACCCTCGAACCCTGCGACCACTTCGGGCGGACGCCCCCCTGCAGCCTCGCCATCCTGGAGGCCGGCGTGCGCCGCATCTTCTCCGGCTCGGGCGACCCCAACCCGCGGGTGAACGGCCGCGGTCTCCGGCGGCTCCGCCGGGCCGGTGTCGAGGTCCGGACCGGCGTGCTGCGCGAGGGCTGCGACGCGCTCAACGAGACCTGGTTCCGCTTCATCACCACCGGGCGGCCCCACGTGACCCTCAAGGTGGCGTCCACCCTCGACGGGCGCATCGCCACCGCCGGGGGGGATTCACGCTGGGTGACGGGACCCGAGGCGCGGGCGCTCGTGCACCGGCTCCGCGACGCCTCCGACGCCGTGATGGTGGGCGCAGGCACCGCCCGGGCGGACGATCCGCGCCTCACCGCGCGCCTGCCCGGCGGGCGCGGCCGCGACCCGCTCCGCGTGGTCCTCGACTCGCGCCTCTCCCTTCCGGCCAGCCTGCGCCTCTTCCGGCAGCGCTCGACGGCCCCCACGATCGTGGCCCACGTGGCCGGCGATCCACCGGCCCGGCCGGGGCGCGGGGTGGAGTACCTGCGCTGCCGGGCCCGGCGCGGCCGGGTGGACCTCCCGGATCTGCTCGAGAAGCTGGGCGGGCGCGGGGTCACGTCGCTCCTCGTCGAGGGGGGCGCCGAGGTGGCGTCGGCCCTCCTGGCCGCCGGGCTGGTCGACCGCCTGATCCTCTTCCTGGCGCCGAAGGTCGCCGGCGGCGGGCGGAGCTGGCTCGAGGGCCCCGGCCCGGCCCGGATGCGGGACGCCCTGTCGATCCGCGATCTCGAGGTGCAGCGGGTGGGCGACGACCTGATGCTCACCGGCCGGCCGGTCCCGAAAGGTGATCGAACCCCGCGGGTGGACTAGGATCGAGGATCGATGTTCACCGGACTGATCAGCGACGTGGGCGTGGTGGAGCGGCTCGAGCCGCGGGGCGGGGGCGCGCGCATCACGATCCGCCCCGGAACGATCCCGGTGGACGAGCTCGAGCTCGGCGAGAGCGTGGCCTGCAACGGCACGTGCCTCACCGTCGTGGAGCGGGGTGGAGGGCGGATGTCCTTCGACGCGGTTCCGGAGACGCTCGCCCGGACCACGCTGGGAAGCTGGCGTCCGGGCTCCCGGGTAAATCTGGAGCGTGCGCTGCGCCTCTCCGACCGGCTGGGCGGGCACCTCGTCCAGGGTCACGTGGACGCGGTCGGCCGCGTGCTCGCCCGGGTGGCCGAGGGGCAGGGCGCCCGGCTCACCATCTCGCTTCCGCCGGCCGTCGCACCGCTCGTGGCCGAGAAGGGCTCCATCGCCGTGGACGGGGTCTCCCTGACGGTGGCCCACGCCGGTCGCGACCGCTTCGAGGTGGCGCTCATCCCGGAGACGCTCACCCGCACCATCCTGGGGGACGCCGCGCCGGGCACCCCGGTCAACCTGGAGGCCGACGTCGTGGCCCGCCACGTGGCCAGGCTCCACGAGTTCGGCGGGTCGTCCGGCGTCACGGAGGGTTCGTTGAAGGACTGGGGATACGGCGGGGGGGC